>Ga0190271_10000301_pt1 | contig 24330 bp, 24 predicted proteins | sample Popmic356T_FD_133747 | JGI IMG/M metagenome (GOLD analysis project Ga0190271, IMG submission 133747) | Populus adjacent soil microbial communities from riparian zone of Weber River, Utah, USA - 356 T | ecosystem: Environmental > Terrestrial > Soil > Riparian zone | place: USA: Utah | collected...
GCCAGATCCAAAGCCATTCTTTTAAAAGGCTCATCAAATATTCGTCTGCTCATATATTCAAATTTAAAGTTTAATGTTTAAATCTGACAAATAAAACCCTCCAGTCAAATGTAGCAACTCCAGCGCTTGTATTAAGATTCCCAATCGAGTTGGGAATGACGATTCCTCGCAGCCCATAATCCGCTAAAAAATCTGTCATTCATATTGATTTTTAAACCATAAATTACCCCTCAGGGTAACATCTTTTTGCAATTTATATTATTAACTTAATGAGATTGGGGCTGTTTTTTTGGATTTTATGCACATTAAATTAATTTGCTGATTTTACAGCAAAAATTCTTTTACAGATTTTTGTAAAACAACAACGCTTAATTACTTATTCAAAGCTTCGCGTACTTTTGGCGCAATTTTGCTTCCGAATAACTCTATCGATTTCATCATTGCAGCGTGAGATGGTCCGCCAACATCCATGTGGGCAGAGAAACGGGTTAAGCCAAAAGTTTCTTCCATGGCTAAAATCTTCTCTACCGATTCGTTTACATCGCCAATAATTAAGGCTCCGCTGTTGCTTCGGCCAGCGTCGAACTGGTTACGTTGATAAGGTGCCCAACCGCGCGATTTACCAATTCTGTTCATCTGTGCAGAATAAAGTGGGTAATAGTAATCTGCAACTTCATTACTGTTTTCGCCAAATAAGGAATGCATATGAACGCCTACTTCGAACTTGTTCATATCATGGCCATAGGCCTGGTATACTTTTTTGTAATAATCAAAAAGTGGTTTAAACTGTATAGGCTGACCTCCGATAATGGCAAACATTACCGGTAAGCCTAATCTACCAGCGCGTTCTACTGATTCTGGTGTTCCTCCAACGGCAACCCATATTTTTAAGTTATTATTTACGGCTCTTGGCAACACTTCCTGATTGTTCAGTTCTGCTCTGAATTTACCTTTCCAGTTAATTTTAGTTTCCTTATTTATTTTAAGGAGTAATTCTAACTTCTCTTCATAAAGTTCGTCGTAATCTTGCAGGTTATAACCAAACAAGGGAAACGATTCGATAAAGCTGCCACGACCAGCCATTAATTCGGCTCTACCGTTTGAAATTAAATCTATCGTTGCAAAGTTTTGATACAGTTTAACGGGATCAGATGAACTTAAAACCGAAACCGCACTGCTTAATTTAATGTTTTTAGTTACTGTGGCTGCAGCGGCCAGTATAATTTCAGGGCTTGATACGGCGTAATCAGGGCGATGGTGTTCGCCAATGCCATAAAAATCTAAACCAACTTCGTCCATTAGTTTTATTTCTGCTATAATTTCCTGAAGTCTTTGCTGGGCGGGTTGAATTTCTCCTTTTGCATTGATCTGCAGATCGCCAAACATTCCGATACCTAATTCCATATTGCTAAATAATTTTAACAAAGTTAATGGTTAAGGATGAAGTGGTTTTTGATGTATGGTAAGAAATTTATGAATCGGTGAGTTTACCAAGCGTTTTTAGAATTGTTTCCAATTCGCGGTTGGGGTAATCAAAATTTGTGGATTCGATTTTAAATTTTCTACCATTTTGTAAGACAATGCTAATGAAAGAATATCTTCTACGTCCAAATGACTCATCAATAGCTTTTATTGTTTTAATTTCATTCCACTTAAAATTCCCCAGTTTTAACAATGTGATTTCATTTTCATCGGCAATAATTGCGTATTCATCCTGCTTCGCGATTAGGTTTTTAAAGTAGAAAATAAAGAACACAGTTAATATAGACATTGAGATTATAGCTGATTGCACATAACTTAGATCAAACATAAATATTGGTGCGACAAAGAATAATGGGAACATTGAGAAGATATAAATCATAATGAATATGTTGCCATTGTCTTTAACTTTGATCGATTTAACCATATTCTGGAATTTATTATGGGTTAAAAGAAATTAGTCCATTATAAACCCCATCAATTACTTTACTCATTCTTGATATATCGAGGGTTTCCATGGTATCGGTTTTTTGGTGGTAATTTTTATTCCGGTAAAAGGAGGTATCGGTAATCATCATGGCATCGTAGTCAAATTTCCAGTAATTTAAATGATCAGAAAAATCGATACCTGGAAGTGAAGTTGGGCTGGCAAATGTTTTAGTTAAGATACTTTTGCTTGCTTTAAAGTTTTTAGAAAACTGATTTACAAATTCACCAGAACCGAATTTTTTAACCAGTGTAATGTAATTCCCCTTGTTTCCATACTTTACTGATAAAATACCTAGAGGGTAGGATTGCGATTTGGTTTCATCCTTAAAATAAGCAATCATTTCGAGTGAAATCATACCAAATACTTCAGCTTTTGATTCTTTTAATGATTTGGCGTGAATGTAACTGCCCATAAATTCGGTTCTGAAATAGGGTGGTTCTTCTAAAGTATAAGCTACAAGATCAATGCGGTAATTGAGTTTTTTACCTTTAAGCAACCTGGAAAGTTCTATTAAACCAACTATACCGCTGGCATTATCATCCGCACCTTCCTGATCTCCGCAAACATCGTAGTGTGCGCCAACGATAATCCGTTTTTTATTTTCTGTACCAAAAGAGCAGATGATATTTTTATAGATTTTTTGATCAACATCATATTCTTGTACGGAAACACTATCTGATGATTTTTCAAAAATTGTTTTGATATAATCAGCCGTTAAATTGAGTTGATCGATATTGGTATGGTTACGAAATTGAGGTGTTTTGGTTAGGGTTTTTAAATAAGTTTTGATTAGGCTTGTATCTGATTGCGCAGAGGCACTACCTTGATATACAATGAAAATGAAGAGAAAGCGAATTAAGATTTTAAGCATGGGTTAAAGTATCAGGATGTTTGTTGTGATCCTTAACCGAAGATAATGATTTGGGTTTATTTTATGGGCAGATCAACCAGTGTTTTTTCGGTTAGCCCTCGCTATTAAACCCGATTATAGCGAACACGAAGTGCAACGAAGTAAAGCGTTAAGCGGGGCTTTCGGAGCCGATTAGCATTGGTATTGCTTTCCAAAAAAAAAAACGTAATGAAGATCTTAAGCAGATTTGAACCATATAAGGAACATAAGATCATATCAGCTTATGCCTGGAAAGATTCTGAAACAAGTTCAGAATGACGGATCTATCAAACAAGTTCAAGATGATGCGATTGTATTATTGCTACCTGAAACTGGCGATTGAAATTGTTTAAGCAACCTACAACCTGAGTTTTTTATACTGGCCTATTTAGTTAAACCCGATTATAGCGAACACGAAGTGCAACGAAGTAAAGCGTTAAGCGGGGCTTTCGGAGCCGATTAGCATAGGTATTGCTTTCCAAAAAAAATCGGAATGAAGATCTTAAACAGATTTGAACCGTATAAGGAACATAAGGTCATATCAGCTTATAACCTGGAAAGATTCTGAAACGAGTTCCAGATGACGTATCTATAGAAGCAAATTCAGGATGACGCAACTAGGTTAAAATCGGAACCTGTCAACTGAAAACTGCCAACAGAAATTACTCTATCTTCTTACCTTTCATTGCAGTAGAAATCGCAGCATCCATTACACGCTCAGCAAAGGGGCGGGTAAATTCATTCAATTCATCTGCTTTCTTTAAAATGGTATCTTTTTCCTGTGAGGCTAAAGCTGTTTTTAATGCTTCGATATGTGCCACGGTTTCTGCAATTTCGGTCTCGCTTAAATGTTCTGCATGTTTTTTGATAAAACCTTCAGCCGTGTAAACCAATTGTTCACCTTCGCTTCTTGCTTCAATCAGCATCCGTTGTTCTACATCGCTTTTGGCGTGGGTAATGCTGTCGATCAACATTTTTTCTACCGTATCGTCGCTCAAACCATAACTTGGCGTGATTTCGATTTCTTGTTTAACACCAGAACGTAACTCAATTGCCTGCACGGTTAAAATGCCATCGGCATTGAGTAAAAAGTTGATATCAACCTTTGGCAAGCCGGCGGGCATTGCAGGGATTCCTTTTAAATCGAATTCGGCAAGTTTTCTGTTTTCCTTAACTAAATCGCGCTCACCCTGGTAAACAGAAATCTTCATATTCACCTGTCCATCAATAGAAGTGGTGTATTGGCGACCGGCTTTAGTAGGCACTTTGCTGTTACGGGCAATAATTACATCCATTAAACCACCCATGGTTTCGATGCCCAAAGAAAGTGGGGTTACATCCAACAATAAGATATCAGAACGGTTTCCGGCCAAAACATCAGCCTGGATGGCTGCACCAAGTGCTACTACTTCATCAGGGTTGATATTATCTTGTGGTTTTTTACCAAAGAAATTCTCTACGGCCTGTTTTACATATGGTGTACGGGTAGAACCTCCTACCAAAATTACTTCGTCGATATCGGCAGAGGTTAAATCAGCATCTTTCAATGCATTTTTACAGGCTGTGATGGTTTCTTCCACTTTTGCGGCAATCAATTGCTCAAAAGTTTGTTTATCCAAAGTGCACCAGATTTCACCAACCTGTTCATTATATAAATTTTGGGTCGATAACGCTTTTTTAGCAGCTTCGGCCTGTAAACGTAAGGTTTGCATTAAAATGTTATCCTGAGCAACTACCATTACATCAAGATTGTTTTTCTCCAGCCAATAGTTTAAAATGGCCCTATCGAAATCATCACCACCTAAATACGTATTTCCGTTTGTGGCCAAAACCTCAAAAATTCCATTTTGAATCTGTAGAATAGATACATCGAATGTTCCTCCCCCTAAGTCGTAAACTGCAATCGTTTTTTGTTGCGAAGGATCTAAACCAATGCCATAAGCTAAACTTGCTGCGGTAGGTTCGTTCACAATGCGCATCACATCTAAACCCGCTAATTTTCCTGCATCACGGGTGGCCTGGCGCTGACTGTCGTTAAAGTAAGCCGGAACAGTGATTACAGCCCTGTTAACTGGTGTTTTTAAGGCATGTTCTGCTCTTGCCTTAAGTTCTTTTAAAATTTCTGCAGATAATTCTATAGGTGTATAAAAACGGTTACCAGCCTGGATTTTTACCAAAGCATCGGTATCGTCATCGATAATTTTGTAAGAAAAAATAGCGGCGTGTTCGGCTACATCTTTATAAGATCGGCCAAGAAGTCTTTTAACCGAGAAAATCGTGTTAGAAGGATCGGTAGTTAAGTATTCTTTCGCCTCGTTACCTACAACCGCTTCATTCTGGCCATTAAAATACACTACTGATGGCACCAATATCCCTTTACCAGCATCGTTAATTACCTGCGGATTTTTATCTGGATTGATAAAAGCCACCAAACTATTGGTTGTGCCTAAATCTATTCCAACTATAATTTCTTCCTTCTGAAACGAACCTGTAGCAAGGTTAATTGATATTTTTGCCATAGGAGCAAAAATATGCTTTTTAAATAAAGGTTATGTCATTCATTTGTTAGCAAGAAAATATAAGCCTCAAGAATTATGATTAAAAATAGTATATAGTTTATTTCTAAAAACAAAATAATAGCGATGTGATATTTTTGAAATTTATTATTTATAATAAAATGTTTAATTTTTTCCTATCGGATCTGCTTGTTTGCTCGTTTTACGTTGTTTTTCTTTGAGTTTTAACATGTATTTTGTGTTTTAAGGTGTTTTTATATGAAAATTATCGCTACAATATTTATATTGCCTGTACATTTATCTAAATTAATATGAAAAAACATCTATTTTATCTATTGCTTGGGCTTTATTTACTCCCAGTAACCTCTTTTGCGCAAAATATTATAAAAGGTAAGGTCACAACATTGAAAGGAGAAGGAATTATGGCCGCTTCTGTTAAGGAGAAAGGTACAGGAAAGGGTACTGTTACCGATCAGAATGGAGATTTTCAGATTTCAGTTTCTGATAAAGGAACCTTAGTTGTAAGTGCTATTGGATATGAAACCAGAGAAGTAGTAACAACAGCCGGACCTTTAACAATTATTTTATCTGAAAGTTCACAAAATCTTGGCGATTTTGTGGTGGTCGGAACCCGTGGTAAAGGCCGCTCTTCTATTCTTACGCCTGTTCCCGTTGATGTGATTAAAATTAATCAGGTGAACATGCCTACTGCAAAAATGGATTTAACTTCAATTTTAAATGCTGCTTCACCGTCTTTTAATTTTAACAAACAAAGCGGATCTGATGGTGCAGATCAAATAGATTTGGCTACGCTCAGAGGTTTGGGGCCAGATCAGACATTGGTTTTGGTAAATGGCAAACGTCGTCACCAAACAGCCTTTGTTGCAGTATTCGGAACCAGGGGAAGAGGGAATTCAGGAACAGATTTAAATGCAATTCCGGAATCTTCGATAGACCGTGTTGAGATTTTACGCGATGGTGCATCGGCACAATATGGATCGGATGCAATTGCAGGGGTAATTAACTTAATATTGAAAAAGGATGTTGGTGTATTAAGTGTTAATACCGGGTATTCAGGTTATTATGATCCAAGAAACAACACCCATTATGCTAAAGAACTTGGGCAGTATCGCCACAGTGGCGCAATTGATGGGAATGCGTTTTCGTTAGGAGCCAATTATGGTGTTGCACTAGGCAAAAACAATGGATTTATCAATTTTTCCGGGAACTTTTTTGCTAATGGAAAAACATTTAGGCAAAACCTGAATACAGATTTAAGTACCAAGGATGGTTTGCCTATTAATACGGTGAGGAGATCTACAGGAGATGGATCAGTAACCTCTGGCGGTTTAATGTATAATATGGAGCTGCCAATTGCAAATACAAAAACAGTCATTTACTCTTTTGGAGGTGGTAATATAAAAGCCTCTGATGCTTATGCGTATACCAGAAATTTATCGGGGCGGCCTGAACGTTTTCCTGACGGAGTTGCCGGAAATCCTATTTTACAAACCACAATAGATGGAGAAACTTATTTTGATCCGATCATCCAGACAAAAATCCAGGATTTATCCTTTGCAGCAGGTGTAAAAGGTATCTGGGGTAAGGACTGGAACTGGGATTTAAGCAATACACTGGGACGTAACAATTTTCATTTTTATGGCGATCAAACATTTAATGCTTCTCTTGGTGCCGGTAAAACTCATTTTGATGATGGGGGTTTTTCATTTTTGCAAAATACAGTCAACTTTAATTTGAGTAAGGCAATTCCAACTGTTGCATCCGGTTTGAATTTGGCTTTTGGCTTAGAGCATAGATATGAAAACTATAAAATTTACGCAGGAGAAAAAGATTCATATTCTAACTATAACCCAGATAAAGCTACAGGTTCTCAAGGTTTTCCGGGTTATCAGCCAGGCGACGAGGTTAATGCAGGCAGATCTAATGTTGCTGCTTATGTTGATGCAGAATTGGATGCTACCGATAAGTGGCTTATAGGTGTTGCTGTTAGGGCAGAAAATTACAATGATTTTGGCTTCACCAGTAATTACAAATTTGCGACCCGTTATAAATTAACAAACAATTTTAATGTTCGTGGATCGATAAGTACAGGTTTTCGTGCACCTTCACTACAACAAATTAATTTTAGCAATACGTTTACAAACGTGCAGGGAGGCAAGGTTTTCGAAGTTAAAATCGCACCGAACTACAGTCCAATTACAAAAGCAGCCGGAATTCCTGACCTGAAACAAGAAAAATCTGTTAATGCAAGTTTAGGCTTTTCGTGGAAACCAGTTTCTGAAATTACGGTAACCCTGGATGGCTATCGCATTAATATTAAAGACAGGGTGGTACTATCTGGTCAATTTGACGAAAGTATTCCCGCTTTAAAACCAATTTTGAATCAGTTAAATGTTGCACAGGCGCAGTTTTTTGCAAATGCAGTTAACACCACAAATTATGGTTTGGATTTAGTTGTAGATTATACTAAGCGCTTTGACAATAAAAGTATTAAGGTCTTATTTACCGGAAACTTAAATCATTTAAATATTGATAAAATTAACATTCCGAATGCTTTAAATGGTTCTTATGAAAATCAGCAGGCATTTTTTAGTGACAGGGAGCAAGCATATATTAAAGCATCTGCTCCCCCTGTAAAACTGGGCTTAAACTTAGATTATGGGTTTGGTAATTGGATGGTTGGAACGCATTTTCTATACTATGGCAAAATTTCGATTTTAGGGTATGGTTATGCAAACACTTATCCACCATTGGTTGAACTGGATAATGATCCAAGCAAAACGGTTTTAGAACAGTTTAATTATTCAGGCAAAATGGTTACTGATGTTTATGCTTCTTACAAAATCTCGAAAAAAGTGACAGTGTTTTTTGGTGCAGATAACGTATTTAATATTCACCCTGATTATGGTTACGTACAAGGCGCAAAACTTTCTGCCTACGATGGTGAAACAGGTGGTGCATGGGATGCGGTTCAGATGGGCTTTAATGGTCGGAAACTCTTTACCAAATTGGCTTTTAATTTTTAAAAGGAACTGAACATAAATGCTAAAGAGGCTTTTGATCAGTTCAAAAGCCTCTTTTTTTTCTTTTTTCCCCACCAGATCAAAAATCCGGTAGTGGGCAAGGTTGCAATAATTAACGCAGCCATAAATGCGAGTATCTTAGTAGGCCAGCCAAATAAGCCACCATCATGCATATCAAGGTTTGAATTTCGCCATTTTAAACCCAATGGCTTATTCTGATGTAACATTTGATCCGTAAGCAAACCCGTATTTGGATTGAAGTAGAAATAACTTAATCCCCGCCAGGCATCTCCTGAATGAATGATCTGAACGGTAGCCATCATACTTGCTTTTTCGTCTTCTGGATAATTTAGCAGGATCGCTGTGTAATTCCCTTTATTTAATCTGATTAGTGTATTTAAGGCCAGGTTACTGGCTAACCTGGTTTTATGTTCAGCCGGAGATTGTACATATTCTCTTAACAAAACCGGCTTTTTAGCTGTGCCCAATGATTTATAAACGCCCAGTTCCCACCATTTAAATGACCATACCAGGCCAGTGATAACGATTACCAATGCAAATGGAATCACATAAAAACCAACCGTACTGTGCAAATCCCAGTTAAGTCGTTTAAACCTTGCATTCCACTTTACTGTTAAGCGTTGTCTGATGTTTTTTAGCTTTTTAGGAAGCCAGATGATAAAGCCTGTAATAATAATCATTAAGAACATGAGGACAGAAGAGCCTACGATAAAACTTCCAATAGGCTTCTTAAATAGCAAATATTGATGAATCAGTCTGACTATGCTAAAAAATTCATGTTTAAGATCAATAACCCCGAGAACCTTTCCGCTAAACTGATCGATATACACATCTTTATTATATGTTACCTGACCAAGATAAAAAAATGATTTAGCCTTTTTATTGGCTTTAGAAGCTGAAAATACGTAGGCGTATTGATCTGATTTTACTTCTACACGATTAAATTTTTCGTCAACTGGAAGTGCCTTCTGTGCCTTTTCTTCTAAAATATACAAAGGCAATGGTTTACCCGCTGCCTTTGTATAAACAATATCCTGATGGAAAAAATTAAACAACTCCTCTTCAAAAACATATATACAGCCCGTAAAGGCTACAATAGTAATGATAACACCACTGATCAGGCCAAGCCACAGGTGTATAAAAGCAGCTATTTTTTTAAATTTTTTCAAAATTTTAATTGAAAGTATAACCTAACGTAAATAAATAATTTGATGGCGTTCCCGGGAAAAGTCTTAAGTAATCGTATCCGCCAACCCAGTGCACTTTATTCGTAATATTATTCATGTTAAACTGTACTTGTACCTTACCAACATTATAATAAAGTGCCGCATTGAATAAAGTATAGCTTGGAATCGTTTGATTAAAATTCAAAGATAAAATTCTGGAATCTACATAATTTGAACCAGCGCCAATGCCTAGTCCTTTCAAAATACCATCATTGAAGTTATATTTTGCCCAAATATTGGCGGTATGATGAGGTGCATTTGGTTTCTGTATACCAACTTCTGATGCAACAGGACTATCCGTAATCATTGCCTGATTATAAGAATAAGATGCCAGTATACTCAATTGAGGAATAATGCGACCAATAACATCGAATTCAATCCCTCTTGAACGTTCTTCTCCTACAGCACGTAACAGATCTGGTTGGCCTTCAACATTTGCAGGATAAAGCACATTGGTTTGTTTAATCTGGTAAATGGCTGCAGAGGCTGTTAAGTGATCATCCAGCCAACTGGTTTTAGCACCAAATTCAATCATATTGCTTTTTAAAGGATCAAATGGTCCACCGGCATTTGGGTTGGAAATGGCCGAAGCGGTTTGTGGCGTGTAACCCATTACATAAGTTCCGTAAAGGTTAATGTTTTGTGTGGCTGAATAAACTAAACCAAATCTTGGTAATAATGCTTTAGAATGTGCTTTTGCTTCAGTCGGTTTAAGGTAATTGGCGAAATCGGTATAATACTCGTAGCGTAGTCCAATCAAGGCCTGTAATTTACCAAATTTGATATTGTCCTGTACGTAACCGGCATGCAGAAAATAGTATGTTGGATCATAAGCCGCCTGGGTAAAAAAGTTTTTGCTGTCATCCTGCATGCGTTGTGACCCCATTACATCATTCAGGTTGAAAGATGGTACATTCGGTACCAGCAAATTATTTACCACAAGGAAGCGCTTGATATAATTGGTAGGATCCTTATCATAATCAGCTTTCACGAAATTTAAAGAACCCGTATTAGCCGCATTTCTATAAGATAATGCGGTTAATTGTGAGGCGCCAACAGGTAGTTTCTCGCTGGCGAAATCATATCCGGCAACAATAGTTTGTTCTATTTTACCAGTTTTAAGCTTGTAGTTAATAAATCCAGAGAAGTTATCAATATATCTTTTACGGATTCGGTTAAAAATCTGCATGGCAACTAAATTGGTATTGGTAACTCCTGATGCATTGTAAACATAGTCATTGGCACTTCTGTGCTCATACAAATCTTCGCTGTATCCTGTCTTCATGTAAGAAGCTGTAAAATTGAAGTTATCGCTGAAACGGTGATTTAAGGAAAGTGCAACATTATAAGTTTTCTCATTCAGCCGATCGTTCCCTGTATTTAGTGAAGTTGATTGTGGCGTAGAATATAGGTTTCCATTCCCAAAAACGGATTGTCCACGATCTAAACGGCTTTTTGAATCATTGTAAACCAGGTCGAAGTTTAAACTGGTGTTTTTCGAAGGTAAAAACGTGAGTGATGGTGCAATAACCACATTTTTATCAAATTGTAAATCGCGGAATGAATTTGCATCCTCATAACCAAAGTTTAAGCGGTATAGTAACGTACTATCTTTATTTGCAGGTCCGGTAACATCGGCAAGCGCACGGAAAGTATTGTAACTTCCCATAGAAAGGCTCAATGATTTACGGGTTTCTGCCAAAGGTTTTTTGGTTACGCGGTTGATCACACCACCCGGACTCGCATTGCCATAAAGTGCTGATGAGGGGCCTTTTAATACTTCAACACGCTCCAGGTAATTGGCCAGGGGCTGTTTCCAGAAACCAGTGCTGGTACGCATGCCATTAATTAACTGAGTATTGCTACCGCCATTAATTCTGAAACCACGGATAGTGATGTCGTCGTAAAATGTGAACTGATTTACTCCGCTGAAGTTTTTAACCACTTCACCAACCCGTACAGCACCCTGATCTGCAATTAGTTCTTTACTTGCATAAGAAACCGATTGTGGTAAATCTTTTAATAAAATTTCTGATTTACTTCCAATAAATGTGGCGGTATTTTTATAGGTTTTCTCTTTCCTGCCGGTTATTTCAACCTGTTGTAAATCTGATTTTGTTGGAGATAAGCTCACATTAAAAGTGATTTTATCACGATTCAGATTAATATTTCTGCTGGTAGTGATGTAACCAACATAGCTGAATTTAATTGTCGATGTGGTTTTGCTCACAGATAAATTAAAATTTCCTTTTTGATCGGTGATTGTTTTTTCATTTCCATGATCAGCATATACATTAACTCCAGGGATTACTTCACCGGATTCATCGGTTACTTTACCATTTATGGTCACCACTTCCTGGGCTGAGGCAAGGGCATAAATACCCGTAAAAACAATTAGAAATAACAGTTTCTTATAAAGATTAGACATTGAAATTTGTTTGGTTTTTATTTAGACTTATTTTAAATAATGCGCAAATCTAATATATTTCTGAAATGTTACAAAAGGAAAATAAATAATTGAAGTTTTTAAGTGAGTTGGGAAGATAAGAGAAACAGGCTATTTCTTGTTTTTTTCTTCAATCCAAAGCGACATGTATTTTGTACTCTGTGCGGTGTGGTGATTTAATATCTGTCCGAAAAAGTTATTTTGCCGGTGTGCAGTTAAATCTGAAGCTAATCTATCGATTTCTTTAATGAATTGATCAGCAAAATATTTTGTGGAATACCTTTGATTAATAATATCTATGCCATTTTGTTGTGCCGCTTGCCACGCGGTTTTATCCTGATAAAGTTTTATAGCTTCCTCTATAAAAAGTTCCAGATCATCTTCAATGCTACCATTCCAGTCTAAATTACCTTTCATGGCTTCTGCACCAACAGATGTAGTTACCGACGGCGTGCCAACCTGCATGGCATCGATAAACTTACCTTTTACACCCGCACCAAACTGTATGGGGGCAAGTAATATCCGATGTTTAGCAATGGTTTCCTTAGCATCTACAGCTCTTCCTTTAATTAAGAATTTTTCGCTTTTGTTATCCAGTTGCAGCACTTTTTGCGAGGCATAAGATCCGAATATATTTAAATTTACACTTGGAAGCCTTTTTCTGAGTACTGGCCAGATCCTGGTTTTTAAAACCTGAACAGTATTCCAGTTGGGCTCATGAAGGAAATTGCCAATGAAAACAAAATCTGCCCGATCTTCAAAGGGAATCCATTTTTCGATCACTTGCTGATCAATTTCTTCTTCGAGAAATGGTAAATAATAAATTAGTGAAGCATCAATTTTGAATTGATTTTTCAGGATATCTATCTCCACTTCCGAAATGATTAAAGATAAATCACAACGTAAAATTGAAGCAATTTCTCTTTTAGCCGTATCTGAAAATAAATCTAAAACTTGTTTTTTTTTACCGCTTTGCTGGCGCGCACTTCTCAGGCAATGTAAATCTTCAGTATCTAAAATCCTCAATGCATCGGGGCATTCCTGTTGAACCCGCCAGCCATATTGTTCTTCTACCATAAAACGGTCGAACATGACAATTTCAGGGTTTAGTGTTTTTAAAAATGAATTAAAGCTTTCATCATTCAGCTTTATTTGCTGCTCAATAACAGGAGTTTGTGTGAAATCATAACTGAAATCGCTTTTTGATGCTGCAGAGGCAAAAGTGATTTCGTAATGTTTGTTTAAAAATAAATCGACCAGTTGAATCATCCGTGTTCCCGCCGCCGAAGAAGTGGGTTCGGGCCAGACTAATCCAATAATCAATAATTTTTTTACGCTTCTACTCATTTTCTACAAAATAAGCTCTTTTTTTTTGCTCCCGCATATAAATGTGATTTTTGCAGATTAAAATCTAGATCTGCGATTATCTACTAAATCTGCGGGATATATAAACGTATCTTAAATATTCTTAATTTTGCAACTCAATTACACCACCACATGTTAGGATTAAAATTGTTGACAGACCCACGTTGGGCAAATATTGCGGAATCGAATTTAGAAGAAATTTTATCTGACCATGCCTGGTGCGAACAAAAAGCGGCTACCAATGCCATTACCTTGATCACTCAAAATTCTGAACATCAGGATCTGGTAGATGAATTAACCGCCATTGCCATTGAAGAGATGCAGCATTTCCAGATGGTTATTGAAATTATAAAAAAACGAGGTTACACCTTAAGCCGCGAACGGAAAGATGATTATGTTGGTCGTTTGGTGAAATTCAGTAAAAAAGACGGAAGCCGAAATATGGCTTTTATTGACAGGTTATTGTTTGCTGCAATGATTGAAGCCAGAAGTTGTGAACGGTTCAGGGTACTTTCGTTAAATATTAAAGATGCTGAACTGGCTAAGTTTTATCACGAACTGATGGTTTCAGAAGCAGGACATTACACGACATTTTTAAACTTTGCCCGTAAATACAGTACGGATGTAGATGTAGATAAACGCTGGAAAGAATGGCTGGATTTTGAAGGCGAATTGATTCAAAGTTTCGGAACTAAAGAAGCGATACACGGGTAAGTGATGTAAAATGTTTTATGGAAAATGGATGATGGAGGTATTTATCGCTTGATCTTCTGACTTTCAGATCCCTGAATTTCCGACTTATGAATATTCCACAGCCAAATAACAATATCCTGATAGCTATCGATACCTTTTTTCTGGTTGTTCAGTTTTAAGAAACGATCGAAAGCGGCATCCATATAACCGAACATATCACCATTGTATTTTCTCCAGAATTCTTTTTCAGTTTTAAAATCGGCGAGAACCTGTGGTAGAAGTTTTGCACGAAGTGTTTTATAATCTTCTGGTGATTTCATCCGGATTTCGAATAAGATATACCGCAACATTTCATAATTGGCAGAATATTGGTAATTCACATCAGGACTGTTTCTTGCGGTCAGGTATCCCAAAAGATTAGCTTCATCTTCGTAAGCAATGCCTAATTGGTGCCCAATTTCGTGGCAGCTTACATAGGGTTTAACGAAATCTGGCAAATTCATATTCATATTAGCTTCGCCAGAAAGCGGGGCATAATAACCTTCAGTACCAATTTTACTGATGATCCATGAATTTAAAACCGATTTTAAGCAAGGATTGGAATATCTGAATACTGAGTTTTTTTTCTCCATAAATGAGTAAGCAGCGGCAGATTTTGATTCGAGCTCATTAATCGTGTAAGCGGGCACTTTATTTTGCCTCAATTTTAAGGCATTGGTTTTATCAACGAAATAATTGCACAGAACAACTAATTCTTTAACATTATATTTTTCGTTGCCAATTCCTAACTCCTCGCTAATACTTGGTCGGCTATAATTTAAACCCCATACGATTTTGAAAATGATATAGAGAATTAAGAAAAAAATTAAAATTTGTAAGGGGACAACAATTCTATCCTGTTTTTTTAGTGATTTACGTCTTTTGTAAAACCTTACGATTTTATAAATTACAAAGCCAATAAGTAAAACATATATCATATCTCCAATAGCAAAAGGAAACAGAGCAGAAATAAACCTTAATGCTGAAGAAATGTAAGGATAAAAAGCTGTTGAATAATATTTTTGGACAAGGGTAGGGAAGAAGCCAAAAAGGTAGATCAGCAAAGCAATTATTAAAACTGCAATGAATTTTGAATAGATAGATTTATTTTTTCGCATTTTATATTACCTGCTAAAAATAACGACTATCATCAGGATAACAAATATAAATATCGGGTCTTAACAATTGTTGCTGGTTTGCTTTTCTTTCGAAATCATCTTTTCTCAATTCCCAGGAAACCATAATTTAAAAAAGTGTTGTTAGTGGACTAAATATAAAATAGAGGTATCAACCATTATTATCTGGTCCGCCATTCATTTATTGATTTTCTTGCTTCATCGATTTTTTGAATTTGTGTTTCAGAAAATACTGGTCCATTTAATAAAAGATCTGAAAATTTTGTGCCATATTTTACAGCAGGCTCTTCAACTTTGTTATCAGAAATTACATTTCTATTTTTCGCTTTTTCTTTCAACTGAGCAACAAAATCAGAAACCTCCTTCTTCATGTTTGAAGGGAGGGCTGAAATGTCCGAAAATAACTGTAAATCTGTCATTGCTAATTTCTTAAGCTAAACAAATATAACAAATCTATCTCACAAATGTCAAACGTTTTCCGATCTGATCGGTCGTGAATTTGCCATTTTGATAAGCCAGGTTTCCTGATACGAAAGTATGTGTAATACTTGCCTGGAAAGTATCTCCGTCAAACGGACTCCAGCCACATTTATAGAAATTATTCAATTTGGTTACTTTCCATGAATCTTTGAGGTCTACCAGCACTAAATCTGCCCAGTAGCCTTCGCGGATGAAACCACGTTTCTCTATGTCAAAACAAATCGCCAGATTATGAGCCGTTTTTTCGACAATTTTTTCTAAAGAAATTTTACCTTGTAAATGCATTTCTAATAATGCCGGTAAGGCATGCTGTACCAACGGGCCGCCAGATGGAGCTTGAGCGTAAGGCTGCTGCTTTTCTTCCAATGTATGTGGGGCGTGATCTGTGGCAATCACATCAATATAATTTTCAAGAACGCCTTTAAGCACACCTTTTTGATCATCTTCGGTTTTTACAGCAGGATTCCATTTAATGAAATTTCCTTTTGAAGCGTAATCTTTATCGTTAAACCAAAGGTGATGTACACAAGCTTCTGCCGTAATTTTTTTATCCTTTAACGGGGTGATATTATCAAATAAGGCTATTTCTTTTGCTGTAGAAATGTGCAGGATATGCAAACGCGTTTGGTAAGTTTTTGCCAGTTCGACCGCTAGTGATGATGATTTATAACAAGCCTCTGCACTGCGGATTAAAGGGTGCATATCGATTGTTAAATCGTCACCATATTGCGACTTAAACTTAGCTAAGTTTTCGCGGATGGTTGCTTCATCTTCACAATGCGTAGCTACCAATATTGGCGCTTTACTAAAGATATTTTCTAAGGTTTTTTCATTGTCTACCAACATATTTCCTGTTGATGAACCCATAAAAACTTTAATTCCGCAAACATTTTTAGGATCCGTTTTTAAAACCTCTTCAATATTGTCATTACTGGCCCCCATGTAAAATGAATAATTGGCCAATGAGGTTTGGGCAGCAATTTCGTATTTATCGGCCAGTAAATCCTGTGTTAAGGTATTGGGCACCGTATTGGGCATTTCCATAAAAGAGGTAATCCCTCCGGCTACTGCAGCCATACTTTCGGTAAAAATATCGGCCTTATGGGTTAATCCCGGCTCGCGGAAATGAACCTGATCATCTATCATCCCTGGTAAGAGGTATTGTCCTTCTGCATTTATTTCCTGCGCATCAGGTGCAGATAAATTTTGACCGATTTTGGCAATTAATCCATCTTTTATCAATACATCAGCAACAATTTTTTGTCCTTCATTTACAATTGTCGCAGCTTTTATCAGGTAAGTATTCATGGTTTCAAAGGTAGTAATTTAGTGTTAAGTAGCGAGTATCAGGTGTCAAGATTTTGATGCTGTGGTAATGGAAAATTATGTTTAATGCTGCTGTTTTAGTTTAAATAAACCTGATAGCAGTGGGCACGTAGTGTAACGGAGTAAAACGGATAGCAGGGCTGCTGCGACCGAAAAATTACTGAAATTGCTTTACTCCTGATGTCGAAAAAAAGAAGTTTGGATTCCACATCGGACTGAAAGCTTCTGCCTTATAGCTTCAAACCCTCAACCTTAATCACTATCTTTGTGCGCTATGGCAAAATCGTTCGAAGAATTTAAGTTAAACAGGCAAATTTTAAATGCAGTTGCCGATGCAGGTTATACCGTTGCCACGCCGATACAGGAAAAAGCAATCGCTCCAGTGTTATCTGGACAGGATATTTTTGGTATTGCCGAAACTGGTACAGGAAAAACTGCTGCTTTTGTTTTGCCAATTTTAATGCAGTTGAAATATGCTCAGGGCGATCATCCAAGAGCACTGATTTTGTCGCCAACACGCGAACTGGCCATGCAGATTGCAGAACAGGTGAAATTATTTTCTACTTATACCGATTTACGTTCTTTAGTGATTTTCGGCGGAATCGGTCCGAAAACACAGAAAGAGCAAATTGCAAAGGGCGTTGATATTTTGATTGCTACGCCGGGAAGATTTTTGGATTTGTATTTAGCCGGCGATATTAACACACAGAGTTTGAAATTTTTGGTGTTGGATGAAGCGGATAAGATGATGGATATGGGTTTTATTGGCTCTATTCATAGGATTTTAGAAATTGTTCCGCGCAAACGCCAAAATTTGTTGTTCTCGGCAACCATGAGTGATTTAGTGCAGAAAATTGCCGGCGATTTCTTGAATAACCCGCTGGTAATTGAGGCATCTGCGCAAGCAACCCCTGCTGCAAATGTAACGCAGACTTTATATTACGTTCCCAATTTTAAAACGAAAATTAACCTGTTGCAGCATTTGTTGAAAAATGATGAGACTTTTAACCGTCTGATTATTTTTTGTAAAACCAAAACGGTTGCCGATAATATTTTCAGTTTTATTGAAAGAAGATATGGTGCTGAAAATGTTCGTGTAATCCATGCGAATAAAGGACAGAATACCAGGATTAACTCTATAAATAGTTTTAAAGAAGGTAATATCAGGGTGCTGGTGGCTACAGATGTGGCGAGTAGAGGTATCGATGTGAGTGATGTGAGTCATGTGATCAATTTCGATGTGCCTATCATTATTGAAGATTATGTACACCGTATCGGCCGTACCGGCAGGGCTTTTTCCAAAGGTGATGCAATTACCCTTGCTACTGATGCCGAAAAATATTATATCCGCAAGATCGAAAAATTGATCCGTCAATATATTCCTGTGGCCGAAATTCCGGAAGGTGTATTCATTGATGAAACCCCTTACGAAGAACGCCAGCATATTGCAAAAGAAATCGATATGCAGAAACGTAAGGAAGATCCTGATTTTCAAGGAGCTTTCCACGAGAAAAAACATGCCGCGGCAATAGAAAAAAAGGTGAGGGAGAAAGCTAAAGCAAAGGCTGGTAAACAGATAAAGAGTTTTAAAAAGGGCAAAAAATTTGATAAGAAAAAGTAATGAACCCGACACAATTAAAATAATTATTAATTTTCTAAATAATTATTTCAATTGTCAAAGGCTCCATCTGACAATTGAAAACAAATAAATAAACACAGATGAACTTTAGGATTACGCCATTAAATATTGTAAGTGCCATTGGTTTGGGCTTGGTGGTTGTAAATCTCTTTTCGGAGAAAAGTACGGCACCACGTCATGTAAATATGGATGGTTTTTACCTTCTTGTTTTAGGTTGCCTGATTCTTGTAACCTTTATTACAGATATGATTTTTCGCTTCACTTTGAAAGATATTAAGCGTATTTGGATAGTAGAATTGATATTTATCTTTATTGCAGCAATCTTGATGTTAATATTACAAAAAGTAGTTTAAAGCTTCGATGAAGTAAAACTAATATTAAGCATCTTTGCATCCGTAAAAATTAGTCGGTCTAAATCAGAGGAATCTGTTAAATCGATGAAATCAATATTAATATGAAAAAAGCAGAAATAAAAATAACCGTTGAGTTAGATGAAGGCAACAACCCGGATAACATACTTTGGGAAAGCACAGATTCTGGTAACGCTGATAAAGTACCTGCAAAGGCGATGTTTTTATCCGTTTGGGACCACAATTATAAAAATACCCTAAAGATAGATCTTTGGACAAAGGATATGCCTGTTGATGAAATGAAACGTTTCTTCTACGAAACTTTGCAAACCATGGCCGACAGCTTTTTAAAAGCCACAAATGAAACTTTAATTGTTGAAGATTTACGCGATTACTGTGCCCACTTTGCAGATAAGATGGGGATTATTGAAGGGCAGTAGTTTAGTCATTAGTCATTAGTCATTAGTCATTAAAAAATACCAGGTAAGTTAGCGATTAAACCATTAAATTCTATTACAAACAATTGCCAACCGGCGGAATCGTTAAAATCAGTGTAATCATTTTTAACTATGTTAGTATTAAATAAATTCAGGGCCTGGTTAGGCATATTGTTATGCGTTATTGCAGGTTTCTGCCCCATGCTAAAAGTGCCCATTAAAGGCAATTGGAACTTGTATCAATCAGATGCGCGTTTGTTTTTGATCACTTATGCTATTATAGCCATTTCGGTATTGGTTCTATTTATCAGAAAAGTAGGTGCCTTTAGGTTTATGAGTTTTGTAATGGCTATCTGGTATGTGTTAGCTGTAGTTGCTGTTTACTTTACAGCAAACAATTACACTAAATATGGCTTCGCAAATAAACTTATCGGTAAAGTTGTTCATTTCCAATGGGGCTGGATTGTACTTTTGGTAGGTGTTGTATTTATGCTTTTTAGTGTTAAACGCGGCGAAAAAATTACAGCTTAATCTTTTTCATGTTGTTGCGAGGTTAGGCTACTTACCTCATACCCTTTAGCTTTACATCTGGCTACAATTTCATCATGGGTTTTCTTCGGCATCGTCTGATTGCGGCTCATGATGAACAAAAACTTATGTTCGGGATGACCCACCACTACATAAGAATAATCGTCTGCAAGTTCGATAATCCAATAATCGACTTTGATCGGCCAGATAAATTGTGCCTGTAACTCCCCTTTATCACCATCTTCTGACGGAAACATTTTTGAAGTTCTGGAGTAAATCTTATCATCTCCAGGTTTTTTATAAGTGGTGAGCACGTTGTAATAACCATCTTTATTCAAAGTATACCTGGTAGTTGTTTCACGACTCCCTTTATCAAAAATGGTAGGAATAGAATATAGTGAATACCATGTTCCGGCATATTTTTTTAAATCCAATTTGGCCACTGGAATATTTTTTTCCATCGGCAGGTAAGTGAAGAGAACAAGCAGGAGGGAACAGAGTGTTTTCATAAAATCATAGGTTTGATATGACTTACGAAATTGGCTTAATCTTGGTTTCGAGGATCTTAATCTGCAATAAAATAATCATCGGTATCTTCTTCCAGTGGAATATAGATCCTTTCCCATTCATTACCATCTATAACTTCCCAGGTATGTCCTTCTCCGGCCGTATCATTGGCAATAAGGATAATCCCAGGTTCAATCATAAAAGTTTCGCCATTGCTTACTGTAAACCGGAGTTTACCCTTGAGCGTAATTACATATTGCCTCCTCGGTGCAGGGTGGGGGATTTTCTCTAAAGTTGATACATCAGTTTGGGCGAAAAAATAGTTCGCATTAATATGTTGGCGGATCGGGATTTTACCCGTTTCAAAAGCGCATTTGTCGCCCTCAATGTTGATTAATCGTATTGCTTTTAGATAATTATTTGGTGTTCCGGCTTGATCGTTATTCATCTGCTAAAATTATGGTTTTAAAATTTTAATTCTGTTTGTCCTTTTTTGGCAACCTCACGTTCATGTTGTAGCAGCCACTGTTTACGCCACAATCCACCGGCATAACCAACCAGTTTACCGTTACTGCCAATTACCCTATGGCATGGTACTACAATGGCAATATTGTTTTTTCCATTTGCTGCAGCAATAGCCCTGATCGCTAATGGATTGTGTGCAGAAAATTTAGCGTATGAGATGGTTTCGCCAAAAGGAATGGTTAATAAATTTTGCCAAACCTCCTGTTGAAAACTGGTTCCTTTCTGTTTCATCGGGAAATCGAAATCCCGAAGCTTTCCATTAAAATATGCTTTTAATTGGTTGGCAACTTTTATGGTGAGTTCGTTTTCTATCAAATCAGCAATATCCTTTTCTTCAAAAGTAACGGCATGCACAAAATCCTCATCAGCCAGGATGCTTAATCTGCCAACAGGCGTTTCTATAACTGATGCGTAGTTCATATTTCTATTTAACCACAGATTTACACAGATGAACACAGATTTTTGTGCATATTGTTTTTCTTAGTGTTTTCTGTGTCTACTTGTTTAATTAAATTTTAAATGCCTTTACCCTCGTTTATGCTACTTCGAAAGAATAGCATCTGTGTCTATCCTTATCATCTGTGGTTAATAGTTTTTCTCCGTGTCTTCTGTGCCTTCGGCCAATAAAATTTAAATGCCATTAATCCCGATTATATTGCTTTAAAAATGCATCCGTGTTTATCCTTTTTATCTGTGTTTAAATCTTTCTCTGCGTCCCCGGGGCTAAATGAGTTTCCAAACAAAATTACAACAATACAACAATTTAAGCATGCAATATTTATCAATAAAAGTATCTTTGCGGTTATGCAATTGGCCAAAGAGGTTAAATATTTAATTCACAAGGAAGTATTGTTAGAGTGGCGCTCCAAATATACCATTAACGGCGTACTGCTCTATGTGGTTTCTACTATTTTTACTTGTTACCTGTCATTTGTAAGCCTTGGCGATAAATTAACCTGGAACGCGCTTTTCTGGATTATCATGCTTTTTGCCTCTATAAATGGCGTTTCAAAGAGCTTTTTACAGGAAACCAAGGGGCAACAACTCTACAGTTATATTTTGGCAAGTCCGGCTGCGGTTTTGATTTCTAAAACAGTTTATAATACCCTTTTGATGCTAGTGCTTACCACAATTGCTTTAGGTTTTTATACTTTGGTTTTCGATTCCTTTACGCCGCCCGATATGCTATTGTATTACGTGGCCGTTGTATTGGGCAGTATGAGTTTCTCTACCGTGTTTACCATGGTTTCGGCCATTGCAAGTAAGGCTGGTAACGGTGGTATGTTAATGGCCATATTAAGTTTTCCGATCATTATTCCTGTATTGATCTTGTTAATTAAACTGGCCAAAAATGCGGTCGACGGCTTGCCATGGGAGAATAGTTATGATGAAATTGCGATGTTACTTGTAGTGAATGTCCTGATGGTGGCAACGTCTTTATTGTTATTTCCTTACCTTTGGAGAGATTAAATATGGAAGATGGAAAACGGATGATGGAATCTACATTCAATACTCAATCATTCAATAATTAAATATAAATATGCATAAAACCTGGTGGAAAATTTTAGGTTCAATTCTGGTGATTTATACTGCGATTGCAGGATTGTTACTAGGTGTACCTCATTTGGCTATTTTAAACGAAACGATCCGCAACCTGTATTTCCATGTTCCGATGTGGTTTGCCATGATTGTACTTTTTTCGATCTCAGTTTTCTATAGTGTAAAGTCACTGAGTAGCAAGAGTGAAATCGACGATATGAAGGCTGTGGAGAGTGTAAATGCAGGAATTATTTTTGGTCTTTTGGGTTTGGTTACCGGTGCCATATGGGCGAAATATACCTGGGGCCAGTTTTGGAGTTTCGATCCTAAACAAAATTTTGCCGCTATTTCTGTTTTACTCTATTTTGCTTACTTAATTCTCCGAAATGCAATTGATGAAGAACAGAAAAGGGCTAAGATTTCGGCCATTTACAATATTTTTGCCTTCCCAATGATGGTGGTATTACTTTTTGTGTTACCACGTTTAAAAGATTCATTACACCCGGGCAACGGTGGCAATCCTGGTTTTAACAGTTACGATTTGGATAGCCGTATGCGCATGGTGTTCTATCCTGCATGTTTAGGCTGGATATTAATCGGTTACTGGGTGTACACTATCCGTTTCAGAATTCGCAATATTGAAAACAAACAACAACATAACTAAATGAAGAAGATATTTTTCTCCCTGATATTAACGATGGCCACTATGCAGTTATTTGCACAAGATAATGGCGTGGAAATGGCTGATAGCCTTCGCAGCAATGGAAAGATATATGTTGTGGTAATATGTATCGTAATTATACTGGTTGGCCTCTTGGCCTATCTTTTCTCAATCGATAAAAGGTTGAAGAAAATAGAAAAAGAAAACGACATCAATAAATAAAACGAGTCGTAATAGCGATAGTCTGGATTAAGTTTAACGGAGATCAAAATTATATTGATCTCCTTTTTTATGCCTTATTTCTGATGCAAAATTTATGATATTCGTAATTATTGTAGCTTTTTTGTCTGTTGATTAATCAGTATCGTAATAAAATGGTCTTGTGGATATTTTTTTTATAATTTTTTTTCATCAGAATAAGCAATCATAAAACTTATGAAAATGGTCGTTTTAATCGGGTTTAGGAGTCAGGATATCCCTGTTTAAACCTGTTTAAATATTGTTTTTGAACAGTTTGGTATAAACGGTATAAAACCTGTTTTAAAGCCTGAATAGGGTGGTGTTAGCTATACACTAAGTATTTTTGCATTTGGATATGTGAAGTTTTTTTAGGCAATTTTGCACCGAAAACTTATTCAATATAAAAAATAAATAATGGCTAATCTAGCAGACGAGAACAAGTTCTTTGCAGATGTTTGTAAGAACTTTGACAGTGCGGCTCAATTCACCAATCATCCGGAAGGTTTATTGAACCAGATTAAAACATGTAATAGTGTATATCGTTTCCAATTTCCAATTCGCCGCGGAAACGGTTTTGAAGTAATTGATGCCTGGCGTGTTGAGCACTCTCACCACATGAGCCCTACAAAGGGTGGTATCCGTTACAGTGAAATGGTTAACGAAGATGAAGTGATGGCGCTTGCTGCCTTAATGACTTACAAATGTGCTATTGTTAACGTTCCGTTTGGCGGTGCAAAAGGTGGTATCAAAATCA
>Ga0190271_10000302_pt1 | contig 24302 bp, 19 predicted proteins | sample Popmic356T_FD_133747 | JGI IMG/M metagenome (GOLD analysis project Ga0190271, IMG submission 133747) | Populus adjacent soil microbial communities from riparian zone of Weber River, Utah, USA - 356 T | ecosystem: Environmental > Terrestrial > Soil > Riparian zone | place: USA: Utah | collected...
CTCGTCATTGCCGGGGTGCTCATGTTTGGCATCGCCGCGCTCGCGTTCCTCTCGCCATCGGGCCGCGAGGCGCTCGCGTACGTCAAGGCTCATCGGCCGAGTTCTGAACCCGCGCCTGACGAGTCCGGCGAGCTCTCGGGAGCTACGCCAGAGTCACAGTCACCGCAGCCCAGCTGACGGCGGGCAGGTCAACCCTCACTGTTGCCCCCTCAACCACAGCTGTGCCCGACGTTGGCACCACTCGGTCCGGCGCGTGGGCCGTGTTGACGGCAAGAGGGTCGGCGCCTGTCAGGGCGGTGACGCTGACGTTTGCGATCGCCCCGAATGCGGACAGATCAAGTGCCAGCTCATGAACCGAATCGAGGTCGCGGTTGACCGCAAACACCGTCAGTGACCCGTCCGCTGCCCGCGTGACGACGGCGTTGACGGCGGCAACATCGCCGTACTTCGCGGTGTAAATAGTAGGTCCAGCTGCACTGACCTCAAGCACTTCAGCGCCCGCGTTGGCCGCAGTCAGCGAGAACGGATAGAAAGTCGTCTGCCGCCACGCCGCGCCGCCGGGCTCGGTCATGATGGGCGCGATCACGTTGACCAACTGCGCGAGCGACGCGGATCGCACACGGTCCGCGTGTTGCAACAGTGTGATCAGCAGATCCCCAAAGACCACGGCATCTGCCAGGGAGTACACATCCTCAAGCAGTCGGGGAGCGATGGGCCATTCCTCGTTGGCTGGCGGGGGATTGGTGCGCTGGATCATGTACCAGACGTTCCACTCGTCGAACGAAATGGATAGGCGCTTGGAAGAGCCGCGCTCCGCGGCAACGGCGTCGGCCACCTCAACAACGTCGCGAATGAAGCCGTCCATATCCACGCCAGACGCAAGGAAGGACGCGAGGTCACCGTCCAACGGCTCGTAGTACGCGTGGGTGGAGATGAAGTCCACCTCGTCGAAGGCGTGCGTGAGCACTACGCGCTCCCACTCGCCAAAGGTAGGCATTGCGTGTGAGGACGATCCGCACGCGACAAGCTCGAGCGTGGTGTCAAACTTGCGCATGGTCCGCGCCATGTCGAGGGCGGCTCTGCCGTACTGATCCGGCGTCATCTGACCCACTTGCCACGGGCCGTCCATCTCGTTTCCAAGGCACCACATCCGCACGTCGTATGGCGCGTCAGCGCCGTTCGCGCGGCGGGCGTCACTCAGGGCGGTCCCGCCCGGATGGTTGCAGTACTCGAGCAGGTCGAGAGCCTCTGCTGTGCCGCGCGTGCCGATGTTGACGGCCATCATGGGCTCGACGCCCGCGATGCCGCACCACGTCATGAACTCGTCGGTACCGAACTCGTTCGTCTCCGTCGAGTGCCACGCTAGGTCGAGGCGCACCGGCCGCTCGGCACGCGGCCCCACGCCGTCCTCCCAGCGGTACGACGACACGAAGTTGCCGCCCGGGTAGCGGATCGTCGTGACCCCAAGCTCGCGCACAAGGTCTAGCACGTCGCCGCGGAAGCCATGCTCGTCCGCCGTGGGGTGTTCTGGCTCGTAGATACCCGTATAGACGCAGCGGCCGAGGTGTTCAACGAACGAGCCAAAGAGGCGCCTGTCGACGGTGCCAACCACGGCGTCGGGCACGGGGGTGAGGTGTGCAGTGGCCATGGTTTCAGCCTGCCAGACTTAGGGCATGACCAGGGAACTCAGCGTGACGCCCGTCGGAGCGGCGCAGGGCCAGGGGCTCGTCGCCGCGCTCACCTTTGATGACGGACCCAACGGCGCGGACACAGAGGAGCTTCTCGACTTCCTCGCCGACCGCGGCATTCGCGCGGTGTTCGCCGTGGTGGGCCAGTGCATCGAGGCGCCGGGAGAGGGGGCACGGAGCGGCGCGGAGTTGTTGCGCCGCATGGTCGCCGAGGGTCACGTGCTGTGCAATCACTCGACGACATTCGCGGACATGGGGGAGTGGACCGCGGACGCAGTGCGCGAGGACCTGGCTCGCAATCTCGAGATCATCAGGGCGGCGGTACCGGCCGTGGATGGGGTTGAGGTGGCAGTACCGTTCTGGCGCGCGCCCAACGGCTCGTGGGGCGTCACTCGCGAGGTCGCGGTAGAGCTCGGGATGCAGCCGCTCGACGTCATCAATCACATCGGCGACTGGGCAGAGCAAGACGCCGACGTGCTCGAGGCGCGACTGTGGGAGCGGCTCACGCGCGGGCAGCTGCTGCTCGCTCACGATGGCGGCGGCGACAGGGCTGGAACGGTCGAGGCCGTAAAGCGCTTCGTCGACGACGCCATGGCCGACGGCTGGGAGTTCACCCTGCCTGTCGGCGCGAGCTAGGCCCGGCCTACGACAACGTGACATCAACTGCGGCGCTCTCGCCGGCCACAACGGTCACTTCAGCGCTCGCGCCTCCGGCCTCAATCACGTAGGTCCCCGCCCAGCCCGTTACGGGAATGGTCCCGTCCGCGTTCGGCACCGCGGTGTGGGGCGCGACCCACCAGTCGTCCCTGACGAGCCCGTGGAGCGCGTCGTACGCGGGCTTACGCGAGCCATCCGCACGGAGCAATCCGGCCGGCGCTCCGAGCCACATATCGCCGTCGCGCAGCCCCCAGTAGGTGACAGATTCGACGCGCGGATGCGCGAGGGCGGTGCGGTAGTGGCGCATCACCTCGTCGGCCTGGCGGTCCTCGCCCGAACGGGTCGACGGCCAGTCTTCAACCTGGTAATCGTTGAGATCGACGATCTCTGACGGCATGAGGTCGCCCGAGACGAGCGTTGTCTCCGTGAGCTGCAGCGGCAGGCCAAAGGCGCCGAAGCGCTCGAGGATCTCGCCCAGTTCGTCCTCTCCGCGGAAGCCCTGATGCATGTGGGTTTGGAGCCCAATGGCGTCGGGCACCACCCCGGCCGCAAGACAGTCCTCGATGAGCCGCGCGTACTCCTCGGTGAGCAGAAAGTCGTTGAGCACGAGCCTCGCCGCAGGATTCGCTGCGCGCGCGGTCTCGACCGCGAGCCGCACCATCTCGACGGGGCCGAGTGCGGCCGCGAGGGGAGTAATCGCATTGGGCTCCGCGGTGAAACGCGGCATGATGACGGCCTCGTTGATGGCGTCCCACTCGTCAATGAGGCCCGCGAAGCCCGTGACATCGCGCTCGATCCGCTCGCGCACGGCCGCCTCGACCTCGGCGAGGGGCCGACCCATGAGCCACTGGGGAGCGAGCGTGTGCCACACAAGGGGATGGCCCTTGAGGCGCACGCCGTGCTCGGCAAACCAGCGAGCCGCGGTCCGCAGCCGCTCGGTGTCTGGTGCGCCCTCTGCTGGCTCAAAGCCGCGCCAGTAGAAGGCGAGTGTTGCCTGGTTGAAAAGACCGAGCCACGCGTCGGTGGCGCGCGGCTCTCCGCGCCCGCCCGTAGCCACATCCATGAGCTCAAAGCCGATGTTGCCGAACCCAAACGAATGGTTCAGCTGGCGAACCGTCACCGGCCCGGTGACCGGGTCCCCATTGGTCCGCCGCGCCCTTACTGCGAGCGCCCCAACGCGATGGTCGAGCTCGCTCACTCCACGGCGACTTTGGTGATCCGAGGGTCGTCCTCGCGCACGGCGTGCTTGGCCCCCACAACGGCGAAGGTGGACTCGCTGACGCGCGACGCGCTGTCGCCAGCCCAAATCTCGAAGTCTCCGGGCTCGACGATGCGCGTGAGCGAGCGGTCCGAGAACGCAAGACGCGTAGTGGGCACGGCAAAGGTCACCGTCGCCGATGCGCCAGCCTCGAGAGCGACACGCTGGAAGCCAACAAGCTGCGCTACGGGCCGCGACACCGAGGCCAGCACGTCACGCACGTATAGCTGCACCACGTCCTCGCCCTCTCTGTCGCCGGAATTGGTGACGGTGACGCTCGCGGTGAGCGTGCCGTCGGACCGCACTTCCTGGCTCACCGTAAGGGGCGAGTATGCAAATGACGTGTACGACAGGCCAAACCCAAATGGCCGCACGGGTTCCGTGCCTACGGACGTGACGTCGCCGTCGCCGCCAAGCGCGGAATGCAAGTAGGTGTAGGGCTGGGCGCCCGTCGAGCGCGGCATCGTGATGGGCAAGCGGCCCGACGGGTTGACTCGCCCGGTCAGCACGCCCGCCACAGCGTGGCCCCCCTCCTCGCCGGGGAAGTACGCCTGGAGCACGGCTGCCGATCGCTCGACCGCCCAACCGACCGCGTATGGCCGGCCCGTCATGAGCACGACGACGACCGGTGTGCCGGTGTCGAGAACTGCCTCGATGAGTTCGCGCTGCACGCCGGGGAGCTCGAGCGATTCGACGTCGCAGCCTTCGCCAACGGTGCCGCGGCCGAACAGCCCGGCGTGGTCTCCGGCAACGACCACGGCAACGTCGGCGGCGCTTGCAGCCGTGACCGCGTCCGCGAAGCCAGAGCGGTCGTCGGTCGTCACGTCGCAACCCTGGACGAGGGTGATGTCACGGTCGGAGGCGAGGGCCTCGTACACGGTGGGCGCCGCGAAGCCCATGGGGAACCCAGGGCGGTGGGTCAACACGTGATTGACGAAGGAGTAGCAGCCGAACAGCGCTGCCGCACGATCCGCGTTGGGGCCGATGAGCGCCACGCTCTTGTCCGCGGCGAGCGGGAGGGTGCCGTCATTGCTGAGGAGCACGATCGAACGCTCGGCGATGGCCCTTGCCGCCTCGCGATGGGCTGGCGAGTCGAGGTCAACTCCGGTGGGCGGAGCCTCCTCGAAGGTCTTGGTGAGGAGCCCTAGCTCCTCCTTCTCACGGAGCACGCGCTCGACGGCGCGGTCGACGAGTTCGATGGGCACGCGGCCGTCCTCGACGGCGCGCTGCAGGGGCTCGAGGAACGCGTTGCCGCTCGGCAACTCAACATCGACACCAGCCGCAAGGGCCTGGCCGGCGGCATCCGCCAAATCGCCGGCCAGGCCGTGCAGCACCTCGAGGAATGCGACCCCGAAGTAGTCCGCGACAACTACGCCGTCGAATCCCCACCGCTCACGGAGGAGCCCTGTGAGAAGGCCCTCGTCTGCGTGCGTAGGGACACCGTCAAGCTGCGTGTACGCAGGCATGACGGAACGCACGTGACCATCCTTGACGGCCATCTCGAAGGGTATGAGCAGCTCGTCGGCGAGCTCGCGGGGTCCGGCGTGAACCGGGCCGAAGTTGCGGCCAGCGGCCGAGGCCGAGTAGCCGACAAAGTGCTTGAGCGTCGCGTGGACGCCCTTGTCCTGGATGCCGCGCACGAAGGCCGTGCCGAGTGAGCCCACGAGGTACGGGTCCTCGCCGATGCACTCCTCGACGCGCCCCCAGCGCGGGTCGCGAACAACATCGAGAACCGGTGCCAGGCCCTGGTGAATGCCGAGCGAGCGCATCGAGTCACCGATAAGCCCGGCCATGGTCTCGACGAGCTCGGGTGAGAAGGTGGCGCCCCATGCGGGAGGAGACGGGAAGGTCGCTGCCTTCCAGGCCGCGAGACCCGTGAGGCACTCCTCGTGCACGATCGCGGGGATGCCGAAACGAGAGTTCCCTACGATCTCTCGCTGCACATCCCACAACCACGCCGCCCGCTCGTCCGGCTCCATCGGATTGGTGCCGTAGACCCTGGTGATGTGACCGAGGCCGTCTGCTACAGCGTCGGCCAAGCCGAGCGTCGAGACCTGCTGGCCCTGCAAAGGCGCGACGACGTCGCCGGCCTCGTCTTGCCACAGCCCAACGAGCTGTGCAAGCTTCTCGCGCAGGGTCATCTGAGAGATGATCGACGCGACGCGCGTGGATTCCACGACTGTCATTGCCTAGCCCTTCACGGCGCCGGTCAGGCCGTCGACGATGCGACGCTCGAGCATCAGGAAGAAGATGAGCGCGGGGATCATCGACAGAGACGTGTACGCCATGATGAGTGTCGTAGCGGACGAGTGCTGGCCCTGGAACTGGGTGATTCCCAGCGGCAACGTCATTCCAGACGCGTCGCCGGTAAGGAGCAGCAGGGGCAGCAGATACGCGTTCCACGATCCGATAAACGCGAGCACTCCAACGGTGACCATGGCGGGGCGGGCGAGAGGAAGCACGATCTTCCAGAAGAAGCCCACGCGAGTCACGCCGTCAACGAATGCGGCCTCTTCGAGTTCCTTGGGGATCGCGCGCAGGAACGGTCGCATGATGATCACCGTGACTGGCAGCGCGAACGCGATCTGCGGAACGATCAGGCCCCACAGGCTTCCCGTAAGGCCAAGGTTCCTGATCATGAAGTACAGCGGGAGCACCGCCACGGTGAGCGGGAACATGAGGCCGGTCACGAAGATCAGATACACGAGCTCGCGGCCCGCAAACCGGTAACGAGCCAGCGGATACGCGGCCATGGTGCCGAAGAGGACGACACCCACCGTGGTGCCGAGCGCCACCAAGAGCGAGTTGAAGGCTTGCTGCCAGAACGTGCCCTCCGTGAGGATGTCGACATAGTTCTGCCATGCCCACGGATCCGGGAGCCCGGTGGGATTCGTCGACAGGTTCTCCTGTGTGCGGAAGCCGCCGACGATCAGGTACAAGATCGGGCCGAGTGTCAGGGCGATGGCGACGAGGCCCACAAAGATCGCGAGCAGAATCCCGCCGTCGGAACGACGCCCGCGCCTCGGAGAGGCGACTCGAGGGGGCGCGTCACCTTCCGGAGTGACGGGAGGCGCCTCGTTGAGGGTTGCAGTCATGAGAACTACCTCGCAAGCTCTGAGTTGTCGTTGTCGCGGCGCAGCACGGTGAGCATGTACCCGATCGCGACGAGGAGGGAAATGAGGAACATGATCACGGCGACAGCGGAGCCGAAGCCCACGTCCTTGCGGAGGAAGCCGTACTGCATCATGAAGGTGGCGATCGTCGCGTACTGGCCCTGCGTGCCACCACGGTTCAGCACCCAGACCATGTCGAAGAGTTGAATCGAGCCGATGAGCGACAAGAAGACCCAGATGCGGATCGTGGGCCCGATGAGCGGGATATTAATGCGGCGTTGGATCTGCCACCACGACGCACCGTCGATGGCGGCCGCTTCCTGCAGCTCTTGCGACACTCCGGAGAGGCCAGCAAGGAAGAGAATGATCGCGAGTCCGAGGTACTTCCACGTCACGATGAAGAAGACGGTCCATATGCCCCATTGCTGCGACTCGAACCAGCCGCCCTCCGGGGGATGAAGCCCTATCGACTCCACAAACTGCGTAGCGATGCCATTGGGGTCGAAGATGATGAACCACATGACGCCAGCGATGACTTCGCTGATGACGTACGGCGCGAAGATGATGACGCGCACGATGCTGCGTCCGGGGAACTTGCGGTTGAGTACCAGCGCGATCAACAGCGCGAGCGGAAGCTGAATCGCCATTGACGCGACGATGATGAGCAGATTGTGGCCCATCGCTTGCCAGAAAGGCTCGGTGTAGGCGCTCCTAAAGGCGCCCTGCGTCGCGGGGTCGTTGCCGCCCCACAATGCACGCGCGTAGTTCTCGAACCCGATGAACTCCGCCTCCGAGAACGCCTTGACGCCGTTCCACTTGTAGAGGCTGTAGCGCGCCGCGGAAATGACGGGGAAGACAACGAACAGCGCGAAGAGCAGGAGCGCGGGACTCGTAAAGAGCGCGATCTCTGTCCACTTGCGACGTTGGTCTTGGCGACGCGCCGCCATGATGTCCGGGCTCGCGGGCCGGAGCCCCGCCGACGACGCATCGCCGACGGGGCCCCTTCCCTTGCCCGAGGTCTCCATCGTGGTCACGTGGAGCCTCGCTTTCTTGTACTAGGTGTGTGGGTTCTGACTATTCGGTTGCTGCAGCGGCGACCATTGCGTCGACCGGGTTCTGCGCGGTACCTGTACCACCGAAGATGGTCGCGATGCCGTCGTTGAGTGCACCACCGACGTTCGGACCGAGGTCCGTGTCGAGCCACAATTGCACGTAAGCGGCGTTGGACGCTGCCTGTGCGATCTCCTGGTTGACCGGAGAGGACACCGCATCCGTGGCGTTCGGGTTCACAGGAAGACCACCAACGGTCTCAGCGAATCCGCGCTGCACGTCGTCGCTCGCGATGTACGCGAGGAAGTCGGCACACACCGCAGGTGCGTCCACGTAGCAGGAGAATCCGTCACCGCCGCCAAGGGCTGCAGTGGGGTCACCCGCTCCGCCGCCAACACCGGGCATCGGGAACCAGTCCAGATCGTCAAGCAGTGCCTGGATCGCCTCATCGGAACCGTCGGTGAAGCCCTGGTACACGAAGTAGTTCCACTGGCCCATGAGTTCCATTGCGGCGTTGCCGTTGGCAACCATGCCGGCGGACGACGTCGCGCCAGTCTGTGCAACCGTCGACGTGAAGTCCGCCTGGAAGGGCTCGGTGGCAAGGAAGGCCTCGAGGTCTTCGCCGGCCTGAACGAAGCACGGGTCGGTGAAGTCAAACGAGCCCATGTTCTTGATCGTGTCCTGCGAGCAGGCCTGGAGGGCGAAGTTGTACCACCAGTGAGCCGAGGGCCACTTGTCTGCGGCCCCAACGGCGATCGGGGTGATGTTCGCCGCCTTGAGCGCCTCGACTGCGGCACCGAGCTCGTCCATGGTGGTGGGCTCCGCGGTAATGCCAGCCTGCTCGAAGAGCGACTTGCGGTACCAGATGCCTTCGACGGCGAACTGGAAGGGCAGACCGTAGGTCTTGCCATCCGACTGCCACGGGCCGACGGCGCCACCGAGGGTGGAGATCGTGTCGCTGAGCGTATCACTCAGGTCCATCAGGTAACCGGCCTCTGCCTGGGCGGCCATTTCGCCACCGCCCCACTGCTGGAAGATGTCGGGTGCGTCGCCAGACTGAAGCGCGGTGGGAATGCGGGTGCGCTGCAGGTCCTCGTTCTGGATCTGCTCAATCTCGATGGTGACGTTGGTGTGCTCCGCCATGAAGTCAGCGGCAACCTTGTCCCAGTAGTCACCGAGTGTGTTCTCTCCGGAGTCTCCGGCAACACCGTTGTGCCACCACGTGAGGGTGACGGGCTCGTCGTTGGCGCCGGTGGTGGGGCCACCGGTTGGATCATCGCTGGGTTCGCTGCAAGCGGCGAGCACCAGTGCGGTAGAGGCAGCGATTGCCGCGAATGCGGCCATACGTCGCATGTGGGCCATTGGGGTGTGTCCTTTCGGATCGTCGTTGATCATTGCCGAACACGGGCAGTCTGGCACTGGCAATCTGGCGGTGTCAAACGTTATGGATAACGTTTTCGTTACGACGCGTGACCGGCTACTATTGCGGTCATGAACCCAGCGGCGCGTGTCAAGCTCTCCGACGTCGCGGCTCGCGCCGGCGTGTCCGTTGCAACGGTGTCGAAGGTTGTGAACGGCCGCTACGGGGTGTCGAAGGACACCATCGAAATCGTCCAGGGTGTCATCGACGAACTTGGCTACGTCGGCAACCTATCCGCCGCAAGCCTGCGATCTGCCAGCACAAACGTGCTTGGCATCCTCGTCGCCGACTTCGAGCCCTACTCCGCGGAGATCATCAAGGGCGCGGCCACCGTGACCCGCGGAACGTCGTGGGAACTGCTGAGCCACGCGGGAGGTGAGCGGCATGGATGGGAGCGCCGATCCATCGCGCGACTCGGTGGAACGCTCATCGACGGCGCCGTCGTTGTCACTCCAACAACCGCCGACGTGAACTTCATCGTGCCCGTGGTGGCAATCGACCCTCACTACGGGCCTAATCAGGTCCCGACAGTCGATGCCGACTCCTACGGCGGCGCCCTCGCAGCTGCCAACCACCTCATCGGCCTTGGACACACGCGCATCGCGTATCTCGGGGGCCGTTCGGAGCTCGATTCCTCTCAGCTCCGCGAGAACGGCTTCCGCGATGCGATGGCCGCTGCCGGCCTCGAGGTGAACGAGGACTACGTGCTCCAGTCGCGCTACGACCCAGACGTTGCAGAGGCGCTCGCTCTTGATCTCCTCGCGCTCCCGCAGCGCCCCACGGCGATCTTCGCCGCGAACGACGTCACCGCGATTCGCGTCCTCGGCGCGGCGAAGATGATCGGCCTGCGAGTGCCCGAGGACCTGTCTGTTGTTGGCTTCGACGACATCCCGCACGCAGCCCTCCAAAACCCCGCGCTGACGACGGTTCGCCAGCCGCTCGGCGCGATGGGCCAGGCCGCGATGGAGATGCTGCTCGAGCTCCTCGCCGAGCGCGACCCCGACACCCACGTGCGCATGGACACCGAGCTCATCGTTCGCGAGTCCACCGCGCCGCCAGCCGCCTAGCGCCGCACCCGGCCATAGCGTCGGGCAAAAACCTGGCCCGACGCTAGGGCCGGGCGAGCGAGCGGGTTACGCGCTGTAGGTGGCAGCGGCCGCGGCGTAGGCCGCGCGAATCTCCGGCCGAGAGTCAGGGACTGGCGACGCAAACGTCGCGACGGGCCAGGTTGGGCGCGAGCCTGTCAGCACCCACGCGGCCTGCACGGCAGCACCGGCGGCCACGTACTCCCCGGGCTCGGGAATCTCAACGGGAACGTCGAACACCTGCGAGGCGACGAGCGCCACGGAGGGTGACTGCGCCGCCCCACCAACGACAAGGATTCGCCGCGCTTCGACGCCTTGCGACAGGATCGCGTCGAGCCCATCTGCAAGCGCGCACAGCATTCCCTCGAAGGCCGCCCGCGCAAAGTTCTCTCGCGTGGCGGACGCGAGCGTCAGCCCCGTGAGGGACGCCGTCGCCGTCGGCAGGTTGGGTGTCCGCTCGCCCTCGAAATACGGGACAAGAAGAGAGCCGCCCGCGCCCGGTTCGGCGTCGAGCGCGAGGCGGCTCAGCTCATGGTGATCCACACCCAGGATGCGCGCGAAGGCGTCGAGGACGCGGGCGGCATTGAGGGTGGCGATCAGGGGAAGGAAGTCTCCGGAGGCGGATGCGAAGCCGGCCACGGTGCCGCCAACATCGCGAACGGGGGTCGCGGTCACCGCAAAGACGGTGCCCGACGTGCCGATCGACACGACGACGTCGCCCTCTGCCGCACCGAGCCCCAGCCCGGCGGCGGCATTGTCGCCCGCGCCTGGGCCAAGTATCGGCGCACTCGCGGCGATCGTTTCGTGAACCAAGCCCGGGCTCTCCGCCGGCCCGAGCACTCGCGGCAGGATTGCGTCATGCCCGAGCGCGGCGGAGAGCAGGTCGCGGTCGTACTCGCCGGAGGTGGGGTTCCAGTACCCCGTGCCCGACGCGTCCGACCGGTCCGTGGTGAGCGCCTCGAGATCTGGACCGAGAGGGGATTCAGACCCCGGCCCAAAACCTCGAAGACGCCACGTAAGCCAATCGTGGGGAAGCGCAACCGCAGCCACGCGGGCCGCGTTTGCGGGCTCCGCATCGCGCAGCCAGCGCAACTTCGTTGAGGTGAAACTCGCGACGGGAACCAGGCCCGTTCGCTCGGCAAGTGCCTGCGCGCCGAACTCGGCGATCAGGTCGCTAGCTGCGCCCGCGGAGCGGGTGTCGTTCCACAGCAGCGCGTCGCGGACAACGGTGCCGTCCGCGGCGAGCGCCACCATGCCGTGCTGCTGACCGCCAACGCTGATCGCGGCGACGTCCTCGAGTCCGCCTGCGGCGGAGATCGCCTCGAGGAGTGCCGTCCACCAGTGCGCGGGGTCAACTGACGAGCCGTCAGGGTGCGACGCGCGGCCAGAGCGCACCACCGCGCCCGTTTCGAGGTCGCGAATGACGACCTTGCAGCTCTGCGTGGACGAGTCCACACCGGCGACCAGCGTCATTGCCTCCCCTTGCACGTTGTGTCGTGAACCTGCGGCGTGTTAGCCGCGCGCTCCCATCAGGTGCTCAGTTGCGAGCTGCTGCAGGCGAACGAAGCCGAAGCCCTTGCCGCCGAAGTAGGCGTCTGCGTCGAAGGTCTCGTACGCGGACGTGTCAGCGATGAACTGGTCCGCGGTCTCGCCCTCGCCAAACGTGTTCTCGCCGAGCTCGTAGACGCGTGCGGCCTGGAGTGCCTCCTGGACCTCGGGGTCCGCGCGGAATGCAGCGGCGCGCTCCTTGAGGAGCAGGTACATCTGCATGTTGGCCTTGACCGAGTCCCACACGCCGTTCTCGTCTTCTGTGCGCGAGGGCTTGTAGTCGAAGTGGCGCGCGCCGTCATAGCGGGGACCGCCATTGGGGCTGCCGTTCTCCAGCAGGTCTACCAGGGAGAATGCGTTGTGCAGGTCGCCGTGACCAAACACGAGGTCTTGGTCGTACTTGATTCCACGCTGGCCGTTGAGGTCGATGTGGAAGAGCTTGCCGTGGTACAGCGCCTGCGCGATTCCGGCCGTGAAGTTGAGGCCGGCCATCTGCTCGTGACCAACCTCGGGGTTGAGGCCAACGAGTTCGGGGCGCTCGAGCGAGTTGATGAACGCGAGCGCGTGGCCCAGTGTCGGCAGCAGGATGTCGCCGCGGGGCTCGTTCGGCTTGGGCTCGATCGCAAACTTGATGTCGTAGCCCTTGTCGGTGACGTAGTCGCCGAGGAAGTTGACGCCCTCGCGGTAGCGCTCGAGCGCGGCGTTGATGTCCTTGGCACTGTCGTACTCCGCGCCCTCGCGTCCACCCCACATGACGAAGGTCTTCGCGCCGAGCTCGGCCGCGAGGTCAATGTTGCGGAGCACCTTGCGGAGTGCGAAGCGGCGCACGCCGCGGTCGTTAGAGGTGAACCCGCCGTCCTTGAACACCGGGTGCGAGAAGAGGTTCGTGGTCACCATCTCGACGATCACGCCGCTGTCAGCGCACGCGTCCTTCAGATCGTCGATAGCCTTCTGGCGCTGCGCGTCGCTGCTGCCGAAGGGGAACACGTCGTCGTCGTGGAAGGTGATTCCCCAGACGCCGAGCTCGCCGAGCTTGCGGATCGCTGCCGGGTTGTCCAGGGCGGGACGGGTGGGACCGCCGAAGGGGTCCTGTGCGTTCCAGCCGAGGGTCCAAAGACCAAAGGAGAACTTGTCAGCCGGGGTGGGGGTGGGCGCCATTGCTCTACTCCTGAAAGAAAGACTGCTTATGTTGTAACCGACAACATATAGTGTGAGCCAGACGATGTCAAAAGATTGGAGGGTCATGGTCGACACCCCAACGTTCGAGCCCCAACCGTGGACGGTTCGCGCCACTGGCGGCGCGCGCAACGAGACCACCCGGCGCCACAATCTCTCCACTGTGCTCACTGCCGTCCACTATGGCCGCGAGGTCTCTCGCGCCACGCTCACTCGCGAGACCGGCCTCAACCGCTCGACGATCGGCGCCATGGTCGCCGTCCTCGAAGACGCGGATCTCGTGACGACCACCGAGCCGCACGTGGAGCGCTCCGTGGGCAGGCCGAGCCCCGTGATCCGCCCCTCTGCGTCCGTCCGCGCGATCGCGATCAACCCCGACATCGACGCCGTGCGCGTCGCCGTTGTCGGCCTTGGGGGAGTAGTTCTCGCCGAAGCCGCCCAAGCCTTCACGTCCGTTCCAAGCCCGTCCGACGCTGCCGCAACCGCCGCACGACTGGTGGCTTCGCTCGTGGCTGGGGAAGCGTCGGGCCTTGTGGGTGTGGGGGTTGCGGTGCCCGGGCTTGTTGACTTTGATGGCGGGACCGTGGTGAATGCGCCGCACCTTGGGTGGCGCGACGCGGCGATCGCGGTGCCGTGGTCCGAGTTGCTTGGGCTGCCTGTGCACGTGGGCAACGACGCGAACGTCGCGCTGCTCGCGGAGGTGCACTTTGGCTCCGCGCGGGGTGCGAGAGACGTGCTCTACCTCAACGGTTCGACGTCGGGTATCGGCGGCGCGGCGCTCGTGGGAGGCCGCCTCATGACCGGCGCGCGCGGACACGGCGGCGAGTTTGGCCACATGGTGGTGCGCGGCGCGAGCAATGTGTGCGACTGCGGGCGTATTGGCTGCCTCGAGACGGAGGTCAACGTGCGTAGGCTCGTGGGGCTCGCGGGTGCCGCGCGCGATGACGAGCTCGCGCGCCAGGCCGCGATCCTCGGCGGCGGGATCGCGAACCTGATCTCTGCGTTCAATCCGGAGCTCGTCGTTGTCGGTGGGTTCCTTGCCGAGATCCTCGAAGCGCACTCCGCGAGCGTGCTCGAGGCGGTGGCCGCTGACACCCTGCCGCCGCTCGCCAACGACGTGCCAATCGTGCGTGCCGAGCTCGGAGACTCGATCCTCGCCCTGGGGGCCGCGGAGCTCGCGTTCGCGCCGCTCTTCGGCGACCCCGTGCCCGCGCGCCCCTAGCCGCGGCACCACTTCCTGTCGGTACAACCGCGTCGCTTTGCGCGCGGTAACGACCCGTGTGTACCGACAGGAATCGAGGGCGGGGCGTGACACACTGACCAGATGGTTACCGTGGCCGTGCCGGATCAGGACGTTGCCGACGCCCTTGGGGACCTGGGCCCGGATGCCCGACTCGTGCTGTGGGACCCGCGCGACGGCGACGCCCCAGAGGGCAAGCGCGATGCCATCGAGATCGTCTGCATCCCTCACAAGACCGGCGGCCGCAAGGTGTACGCGCGGCTCGCGAACCTCCCACGCCTCGCGGTGATCCAGATCCCCTCCGCGGGATACGAGCACGCGCTGCCCATCGTCCCCAAAGGCGTTCAGCTCGCGAACGCGCGGGGCGTGCACGACACCCGCACGGCGGAGATGGCGCTGACGCTCGCGCTCACGAGCCAGCGCATGTTTCCCGAGCTACTCAGGGCGCAGCGCAAGCACGAATGGCTCGGCAACACATATCCGCCGTCGCTCGCGGACAGGCGCGTCCTTGTCGTTGGTTACGGCTCTATCGGCGGAGCGATAGGCGCGAGGCTGCGCGCGTGCGAGGCGCAGGTGCTCGGCGTGGCGCAGACCGCACGGATGGCCCCCGACGGGACCCTCGTGCACGCCGTCGAGGACCTGCCGCAGCTGTTGCCTGCGGCCGAGATCGTCATCGTCGTCACGCCGCTCACCGACGACACGCGCGGCCTCGTCAACGCAGAGTTCCTCGCGGCCATGCCGGACAACGGGCTGCTCATCAACGTCGCGCGCGGTCCCGTCGTCGACACGGATGCGCTCCTCGCCGAGCTCCAGTCGGGAAGGCTCCGCGCCGCCCTCGATGTCACCGACCCCGAGCCACTGCCCAAGGATCACCCCCTGTGGGACGCGCCGGGGTGCATCATCATGCCCCACGTCGGCGGGATGACGCCGCTGACGGATCGCCGCTACACGGATCTCGTGCACGCGCAGATTCGCGCGCGACTCGCTGGCGAACCTCCGGTGAATCACGTTGGCACGGGGGACTGGGTGCCGGAGCCGCGCGACTGAATGGTCTAGACGGCTACGTGGTCTCAACGGCTACGTCTGCACGTCCCGCATCTGGATCCACGCCGCGACGATGCGCGCGAGCTCATCGCGCCGGTCCTCGGCCTCCGCGATCGACACGACGTGCATCGCGAGCCCGTCCTTGCCCGCAATCTCGAGATGGGCGTACGTGCCCGGAATCGACCGGCCGGCGTGGAAGACGAGCGTCGTCATGCTCTCGGACTTGGGATAGAAGCTCGCGAGATAGCCCTTGTAGACAAACGTCGGCGTTTGCCACTTGATGCACTCCGTGAGGCGCTCGTCAGATTGCAGCAAGATCTGCCGAACGCGCTGCACGACATCGCGCATCGGATTGTTGTAGCGCGTCATCCATGCGTCGACCTCAGCTGACGTCATACGCAAAACGTACTCGCCCAAGGGGCCCGACGCCGGGAAGAGACGCGTACGCCCCGCGCCGCCGCACGTGGTGAGCGGGGGCGCGGGGCGTTTCGCGTAGTTTGCGCCTACGCGTCGCGGTTAGGCGTTGACCGGGGCAAAGCGCCCGACGTGTGCCGTGACTGCGGCGAGGTATCCCTCGAGCAGCGCAGCGGTCGACTCGTTGAGCACCTCGCCGTTGGCGCCAAAGTCCGCGGGGCGGTACACGAAGAACGCCTCTGGCTGGCCCATGGTGATCGCGTTGTAGTGGCCGAGGATCGCGCGGAGGTGCTGCTGTGCCGCGGCGGTGCCCACGTTGCCCTGCGAGGCGCCGATGATCGCGACGGGCTTGCCGAAGAACGAGAACTGGCCGTAGGGGCGAGCTGACCAGTCGAGCGCATTCTTGAGAACTCCGGGGAGCGAGCGAGAATACTCGGGTGTCACGATGATGACTCCGTCGACGGAGTCGATTGCGGCCTTGAAGTCGCGGGCGACCTCGGGGAAGTTGCCGTCGTAGTCGTACGAGTACATCGGAAGGCCGGCGATGTCGATGAATGTGAACTCGGTGCCCTCTGGCGCGAGCGCAGGGAAGGTCGACGCGAGCTTCTTGTTGATGGATTCCTTCGCGATGGAACCGACGATGACGCCAATGCGCATGACAAATACTCCTTGGAAGAGGTGTGGTTGGCCGCCGACTGCGGTGCCGACTGCCTGCGTAACCAACTTGAGGCATCAACTATTCCTGACGCATGCAAATTCACCGGGCGCTAGCCGGCGCCGGGAGCACTCAGTGTTTGGTGTTCTCCCGCACCACGGGAAGCGCGGCCACGCCGCGGCGCTCGAGGCCCGGCAAAGGACGCGGTGGCCGGGTGTACAAGGCCTTCGACGAGTCGAGCAGCCACGGAACGAGCACCACCGCGACTCCAGGGCAGAGCACGAGTCGATGCCGGATGCGGCGCGCCTTGCGGTTGTGGAGGAGCCCTTCCCACCAGTGGCCGAACACGTACTGAGGGATGTAGACGGAGATCACCTCGGAGCCGTGTTGCTCTCGATGTTGGCGAATGTGCTCGATGAGCGGCGAGGAGACGTCGCGATACGGGGACTCGAGGATCGTGAGCGGAAGTCGGATGCGCTGCATCGCCCAATCCCGCTCGAGCTGCGGAAGGGCGGAGAGGTCGGTTGCCACGTGCACCGCTTCAAGGCTCTCGTGCTGAGCGGAGATCGCGTAGTCGACCGCCTTGAGCACGGGGTTCTGCACCTTGTGTACGAGCACGATCGCATGGTCGCCGCTCGAGCCAAACACCGTGGCGGGATCCGGCGCGATCTGGTCGTCGACCGCGGCGTGATAGCGATTGATCTTGCGCATGAAGAACCACAAGAACGGCATCACGAGGAAGACGATCCACGCGCCATGGGTGAACTTGGTGATCGTCACGATGATGAACACCGTGCCCGTCGTTATCGCGCCAACAAAGTTGAGCACCCGAATGCGCTTGATCTTCGCGGCGGCAAGGGGAGGCGTCATGCCGCGCCGGAGCTTGCGCGTCCAGTGCACGACCATGCCCGTCTGTCCCAACGTGAAGCTGATGAAGACGCCGATGATGTACATCTGAATGAGCAGATTGACGTTGGCCCTGAATACGATCTCGAGCACCGCGGCGAGCGTGCCAAGGATGATGACGCCGTTGCTGAAGACGAGGCGATCGCCGCGGGCCTGCATCGCCTTGGGGGCGTAGCGGTCGCGGGAGAGCACGGAGCCCAGTGAGGGGAAGCCGTTGAACGCCGTGTTCGCGGCGAGGAAGAGAACCAGCACGGTCGCGGCCTGCACTGCGTAGAAGCCGAGGGACGACGTGCCCCCGAACACCGCGGCCGCGATCTGCGCCATGACGGATCGCTGAGCGGTGGTCTCACAGTTGGCGAAGCCCTCGAGGTCGCACGCATCCGCCGTGTAGTGGACATTCGTCTTGAGCGCGAGGAACGTGATGCCGACGAAGGCGATGATGGCGATGGTGCCCATCGTCACAAGGGTGCGCTGGGCGTTCGTAATCTTGGGGCGCCTGAACGCCTGCACCCCGTTGGCAATTGCTTCCACGCCGGTCAGCGCAGAACAGCCAGAGGCGAACGCGCGCAGGAACAGCAGGATCAGGCCCGCGGTCGCGAGGTCTTGGTGCGCCACGGTGTACCCGGCCGATTCCGCCTGCGGCAGCACGCCAAACACCTCTCGCGCGACGCCAACGATGATCATCACTGCGACGGTGACGATGAAGAAGTAGGTGGGCAACGCAAACGCTCGCGAGGACTCCGCGACCCCGCGCAGGTTCATCGCGATCAGCACGCCCACGGCAACCACGGCGATCTCGATGCGCCACATGTCGAGACCCGGCATCGCTGAGATGAGGTTGTCGACACCGGCCGCCACGGACACCGCAACGGTGAGCACGTAGTCAATGAGCAGCGCGGATGCCACGACGAGCCCAGCGTTCTCGCCGAGGTTCTTCGAGGCCACCTCGTAGTCCCCGCCGCCGGAGGGGTAGGCGCGGATGAGCTGCCGGTAGCTCGTCACCACGATCACCATGAGCGCGACCACAGCCGCCGCGACCCACGGCGCGAACGCGAGGAATGCGAGTCCACCCGCGGTGAGCATGAGCAACAGCTCCTGCGGACCGTAGGCGACGGACGACAGCATGTCCGAAGCGAAGATGGGTAGCGCCAGGCGCTTGCGAAGAAGTTGTCCCTCGGCCTTGTCCGACGAAAGCGGCTTGCCGATCATCCAGCGCTTGAGTTCGCGCCCCGAAGAAGTCACGTAGGGAAATGCTACGCCTGCACCGTCGCGCAAACTCGCACGCTTTAGGCGAGTTCCTTCGCCGCGTAGATCGCGGCAGCGTCGCGCAGAAGGGCCGCAGCTCCCGGAGTGACTTCGTCGTAGTGCACACGGAAGCGCTCGTCGTCCACATACATCTGTGTCAGCGACACATATGCCTCCGCATTGGGGGTCCAGATCTCTGTGAGCCACGAGTAGTGGCGCGCGACGACGTCCTGGACCTCTGGGCTGTCAGCGGCAAGGTGGATTCGCGTCGCGGCCCCAAGCGCCTCGACGATCTCCTGGTCGATGCGCATGTGGCGCTTCTTGCCGTCCTCGCCGAGTCGCTCCCAGTTGGCGTTCGAGCGGTCGACGGCCGTGTCGCCCCAGCGCTCGCGAGCCTCGGGTTCGTACCTGGCGTGTTGGAAGCCTTCGAATATGTCGTCGGTGGTCATGCGGGTTCCCTTCTCAAGAGAATCGATGGTGCGGGTGACCGTGGCGGCGAGGCGCGCGTAGCGGTCGCGTTCGGCGGTAAGGGCGGCGAGGTGCCCTCGCAGCAGCCCGACGGCGTTGCCGGGTTCGGCGGCAAGGATCCGGGCGGTGGTTGTCAGGTCAACGCCGAGCTCTCGCAGCACGAGGATGTGCTGGAGGCGCAGGAGTTCGGCGTCGCCGTAGTAGCGACGCCCGTCCGGGGCGGTGTCCGCGGGGGTGAGCAGGCCGATGGAGTCGTAGTGACGCAGCGTCCGGCTCGTCACGCCCGCCTTCTTGGCGGCCTGCGCGGTATCAATCGAGGTCATGGGACCACCATAGAAGTTGACGCAACGTCAATGTCAACCCGGCTTTTCGAGCATCCCGCAACCGCAGCGTCGGGCCGGTTCTAGACTCGCCCCATGAGCCCAACGCCGGACATCAAGCCACGCTCCCGCCAGGTCACCGACGGACTGGAGGCGACCGCATCGCGCGGCATGCTCCGCGCCGTTGGTCTCGGTGATGACGACTTCGCCAAGCCGCAGATCGGCATCGCGAGCTCGTGGAACGAGATCACACCGTGCAACCTGTCGCTCCAGCGCCTCGCTGCGGCGTCGAAGAACGGCGTGCACGCGGGTGGCGGCTACCCGCTTGAGTTTGGCACCATCTCCGTGAGCGACGGGATCGCGATGGGTCACGAGGGGATGCACTTCTCGCTCGTGAGCCGCGACATCATCGCCGACTCTGTCGAGGTGGTCATGATGGCCGAGCGGCTCGACGGGTCCGTGCTGCTCGCCGGCTGCGATAAGTCGCTGCCAGGCATGCTCATGGCCGCGGCGCGTTTGGACCTCGCCTCAGTGTTCCTTTACGCGGGCTCGATCATGCCCGGTCACGTGACGCTGTCGGATGGCACGAGCAAGGACGTGACGATCATTGACGCGTTCGAGGCTGTGGGCGCGTGTGCGGCCGGGTTAATGTCCGAAGAGGACCGCCTCGCGATCGAGAAGGCCATCTGCCCTGGTGAGGGCGCGTGTGGTGGCATGTACACCGCCAACACCATGGCGTCCGTTGGTGAGGCGCTTGGGATGTCGCTTCCCGGCTCAGCGTCCCCGCCCTCTGCGGACCGACGCCGCGACTACTACGCGCACAAGTCGGGCGAGGCCGTGGTCAACATGCTGCGTCAGGGCATCACCGCGCGCCAGATCATGACGAAGGAGGCGTTTGAGAACGCGATCGCCGTCGTCATGGCGTTCGGCGGCTCCACCAACGCGGTGCTGCACCTGCTCGCGATCGCGAACGAGGCGGAGGTCGATCTCACGCTCGACGACTTCGCGCGGGTCGCGGCGAAGGTTCCGCACCTTGGCGACCTCAAGCCCTTCGGCAGGTTCGTCATGAACGACGTCGACCGGGTCGGCGGCGTGCCGGCAGTCATGAACACCCTGCTCGAGGCGGGCCTCATGCATGGCGACGTGCTCACGGTCACCGGCAAGACGCTCGCTGAGAACATGGCGGAGCTCAAGCCAGCGAAGATCGACGGCCGCGTTGTGCGCGCGCTCAACAACCCGATTCACAAGTCCGGAGGCATCACGATCCTCAAGGGCTCGCTCGCTCCCGAGGGTGCGGTGGTGAAGTCCGCTGGCTTCGACAACGACGTGTTCGAGGCGACCGCACGCGTGTTTGACCGCGAGCGCGCGGCGCTGGATGCGCTCGAGGCTGGGCAGATTAAGTCCGGCGACTGCGTGGTGATCCGCTACGAGGGCCCCAAGGGTGGCCCAGGCATGCGCGAGATGCTCGCGATCACCGGCGCCATCAAGGGTGCGGGTCTCGGCAAGGACGTGCTTCTCGTCACGGACGGCCGCTTCTCCGGAGGCACCACAGGGTTGTGCGTTGGCCACATCGCGCCCGAGGCGGTGGACGCCGGCCCCATCGCGTTCGTGCGGGACGGCGACAGGATCACGCTCGATGTTGCGAACGGCCGCTTGGAGCTGTTGGTGTCCGAGGAGGAGCTTGCTGCCCGACGCGAGGGCTGGGAGCCCCTACCCCCCGTCTACACGCGTGGTGTCCTTGCGAAGTACGCGAAGCTCGTGGGTTCGGCATCGAAGGGCGCAGTGCTGGCCTAAGCGGACGGCGGCTTCACGATTGAGCGTCTCAGAATATGAGATGGTGAACCACGATGTGAGATTCTCTCGAAAGATGTTGGCGCCTCTACCTACGCAGGCGTAGAGTCCCTCACATGCAGACGATTCTTGTAGTACCCGGGCGCGCGGACCTCTAGTCCAGCAACCAGGCATCGTCCGCGCGCATCCCCCAACAGCCACAAGGCCTAGGGGGTTTTTCATGCGAGGCGGATGCGAGAGCCGCCTCACCGCTCTACCTCAGGAGAGACCATGACACAGGTCGAGACACCGAAGCCCACTCCAGTGCGCGCACGCGCGGTTTACGCGACGCCAGCGCAGGCGCCCAGCGCAGGCGAGGCAATGACAGGCGCACAAGCGCTCATTCGCGCGCTCGAGATGGCCGGCGCAACGGACATCTTCGGGTACCCGGGTGGCGCGATCCTGCCAGCGTATGACCCGCTCATGGACTCGAAGATCCTGCGCCACATCCTGGTGAGGCACGAGCAGGGAGCCGGCCACGCCGCCGAAGGCTACGCGCACGCAACGGGCCGCCCGGGCGTCTGCATTGCGACGTCGGGCCCCGGGGCAACAAACCTGGTGACGCCCATCGCCGACGCCAACATTGACTCGATCCCGATGGTCGCCATCACGGGCCAGGTCGGCGCGTCGTTCATCGGCACGGACGCCTTCCAGGAGGCGGACATCGTGGGCATCACCACTCCCATCACCAAGCACAACATGCTGATCACCGACCCCGACGACATCCCGCGCGCTATCGCGGAGGCGTTCTTCATCGCCACCCACGGGCGTCCCGGCCCGGTGCTGGTTGACGTCGCAAAGTCCGCCCTGCAGACGATGACCACCTTCAACTGGCCAAGTCGCATTGACCTTCCCGGTTTTAACGCGGGTGTCAAGCCGCACTCCAAGACCATCAACGAAGCAGCGCGCTTGCTCGCCACGGCCCGTCGCCCCGTGCTTTACGTTGGCGGCGGCGTGATCCGTTCCGGAGCGTCGGGGGGCCTGCGCAAACTCGTGGACCTGAGTGGGGCCGCCGTTGTCACCACCCTCATGGCACGCGGCGCGCTGCCCGATACTCACCCGCAGCACCTCGGCATGCCGGGCATGCACGGCACGGTCGCAGCGATTGCGGCTCTTCAGAAGGCCGACCTCATCGTTGCTCTCGGCGCGCGGTTCGACGACCGCGTGACCGGCAAGCTGGACAGCTTTGCGCCAAATGCGACCATCGTGCACGCGGACATCGACCCTGCAGAGATCGGTAAGAACCGCCACGCGGACGTGCCGATCGTTGGCGACCTCAAGGACGTGTTCGCGGATCTGGTGCCCGCCCTCGCCGAGGAGCAGCGGAAACATGGCCAGCCGGATCTCGCCGCGTGGTGGAAGACGATTGACGAATGGCGCGAGACCTACGCCCTGGGCTACACGCCGACCGAGGACGGGCTCTCGAGCCCGCAGCACGTCATCCAGCGACTGGGCGAACTCAACGACCCTGACTCGACCATCTTCACCTCGGGAGTTGGCCAGCACCAGATGTGGGCCAGTCAATTCATCAAGTACAAGCACCCACGGACCTGGATCAACTCGGGCGGCCTTGGCACCATGGGCTTCTCCGTGCCTGCCGCGATGGGCGCCAAGGTGGGCATGCCAGGCAAGACCGTGTGGGCCATCGACGGCGACGGCTGCTTCCAGATGACCAACCAAGAGCTCGTCACGTGCGCGCTCAACGACATCCCCATCAAGGTGGCGGTCATCAACAACTCGTCGCTCGGCATGGTGCGCCAGTGGCAAACGATGCTTTACGACTCGCGCTACTCGAACACGGACCTCAACACCGGTCATGGCACCAAACGCGTGCCCGACTTCGTGAAATTGGCCGATGCCATGGGCTGCGTCGGCTTGCGTTGCGAGTCAGACGCCGACGTTGACGCCACCATCAAGCGCGCCAACGAGATCAACGACCAGCCGGTGGTGGTGGACTTCACCGTGTCCAAGGACGCGATGGTGTGGCCCATGGTCGCCGCTGGTACCAGCAATGACGAGATTCAGTACGCCAAGGGCATTGCCCCCAAGTGGGACCGTGAGGACTGACGATGAGTAAGCACACTCTTTCGGTGCTCGTAGAGAACAAGCCAGGCGTGCTCGCCCGCGTTGCTGGTCTGTTCTCACGCCGCGCCTTCAACATCCACTCGCTTGCAGTAGGCCCGACGGAGCACTCAGAGATCTCGCGCATCACCGTTGTGGTGGACGTCGAGGATCTTCCGCTCGAGCAGGTGACGAAGCAGCTCAACAAGCTCATCCACGTGCTCAAGATCGTGGAACTCGACCGCGAGCGCTCGGTGCAGCGCGAGTTGCTGCTCGTCAAGGTGCGCGCGGACGCCCGCCAGCGTGGCGACGTGTTGCAGGTCGTTGACCTGTTCCGCGCCCACGTCGTCGACGTCTCCACCGATGCCCTCGTCATTGAGGCGGTCGGCACGCCAGAAAAGCTCGACGCGCTGCTTGCGGCGCTTTCCCCGTACGACGTGCGGGAAATCGTCCAGTCCGGGACCGTCGCCATCGGCCGTGGGGCCCGCTCAATCACCGAGCGCACCCTCGATCGCGTGAGCGCCTGACCTTCAATACCAACAGAAACGAGAGACACCAGTCATGGCCGAGATGTACTACGACGACGACGCCGACCTCAGCATCATCCAAGGCAAGAAGGTGGCCATCATCGGCTACGGCTCGCAGGGTCACGCACACGCGCTGAACCTCAAGGACTCGGGCGTGGACGTGCGGGTCGGCCTGCGTGACGGCTCGCGCTCTGCGGCCAAGGCAGAGGCCTCCGGCCTCGGCGTGCTCTCCGTGGCGGACGCCGCAGAGTGGGCAGACGTCATCATGGTCCTCGCGCCCGACCAGTTCCAGCGCCTCATCTACGCGGACGACATCGAGCAGCACCTGACGCCCGGCAAGACCCTCGCGTTCGCGCACGGCTTCAACATCCGCTTCGGCTACATCGCGCCGCCCGAGGGCGTCGACGTGATCCTCATCGCGCCCAAGGCCCCCGGCCACACCGTGCGCCGCGAGTTCGTTGCGGGCCGCGGCATCCCGGACATCATCGCCGTGGAGCAGGACGCATCGGGCACCGCATGGGAGACCGCGAAGTCCTACGCCAAGGGCATCGGCGGCACGCGCGCCGGCGTCATCAAGACCACCTTCACCGAGGAGAC
>Ga0190271_10000303_pt1 | contig 24285 bp, 21 predicted proteins | sample Popmic356T_FD_133747 | JGI IMG/M metagenome (GOLD analysis project Ga0190271, IMG submission 133747) | Populus adjacent soil microbial communities from riparian zone of Weber River, Utah, USA - 356 T | ecosystem: Environmental > Terrestrial > Soil > Riparian zone | place: USA: Utah | collected...
CCAACCAGGCCGAGTCGCCCCACCGCGGCGACGGCCTGCGCCTGCGCGACGCCTACGTCACCGCCACCGTCCGCTGCGCCCCACCGGCCAACAAGCCGACCCCCGGCGAGCGCGACAACTGCCTCCCCTATCTACAGCGCGAGCTGGAGCTGCTCGACCGCTGCCGCGTCGTCGTCGCCCTTGGCTCCTTCGGCTGGGACGGCTTCCTCCGCGCCGCCCGCACACTCGGAGTCGCGGTACCGCGACCCAAGCCCCGCTTCGGCCACGGCGCCGAAGCCGACCTCGGGCGCTGGACGCTGCTCGGCTGCTTCCACCCCAGCCAGCAGAACACCTTCACCGGCAGGCTGACCGTGCCGATGATCGACGCGGTCTTCGCGCGGGCGCGGGAGCTCGCGGGTTAGTCCTGCGGTGGCACAACCCGTTGCTTGTGCGGCCCGGCGGCCTCGAAGGCCAGCATCGCCACCGTCACCGGTACGCCCTCCTCGTTTGCCTTCGTCAGTCGTTCGGCGCTTTCGGCCTGGACCTCGAAGACTCGCTCCAGCATTCTCTCGAGCGCCTCGGTGGCGTCCTTCCAGCCCTGCTCGTCGACGATCATCGGCGTCCAGCTCATGTGCCGGTCGTCGCGGCGGTCGATGCTCCCCGACTTCAAGGCCTCGGTCGTATCGGTGATGATCGTCCGCAGCAGGCTTGCGCTCATCCCCGGTCGAATCGAGTCGGGCAGCTGGGCCCATTCCTCGTCGCTGAGGAAGGCTCGCGCGGTGGCGCGGTAGTAGTGCTCCATCGCTCCGCGGCGGGGCGCCGTGTCGACCAGTTCGATGCAGTCGCACTCCTTGAGCACTTTGATGTGGTAGCTGACGTGCCCTACCGACTCGCCAAGCTCCTTCGAGATTTCGTTCGGACTGGCGACGCGTTCGTTGAGGATGGAGAGCGCGTCGTTGCGGACCGGATGACCCATGGCTTTGACGAGCCTGGGGTCGATAAAGGTCCTCGGGCGACCGCGTCTCTTCCCACTCGCCGTCGCGGCTTTCTTCGGCTTGCCGGCCATCGCATCTCCGATCTCTGGGTTCCCTGAGCGTTCCGAGTCATTGACTCTATAGGCCATTTGCTGACAACTGCAGGGAATTTCGGAGAAATAAATCGATCAAGGTAACTCTTTCTATCGGTATAACGGTCTCCACCAAAAGACAGGGTCAGTTCGTCCTGGGACGACTGGCAGGGCATCTACAGGGGGAGAATCATGACCATCACTGGGACGGTCAGCGCCATTCCGATGGCGTCGATCCACAAGAACGGCTAGCTAGGTCCTATGCGCCGGCCTCGGATCAAACGGACGACTGAACCGGTGGGTTCGCCCGACGGCGACGTCTACCTGATGCGTCCGAGCGCCGGCAGCGACATCCGGATCGAGAAGCCCGACGAAGAAGAACGGCAGCTGCTCGAGGCGCTCGACGGTGAGCACACGCTCGAGCAGCTGCAGGAGAAGTTCGGCGCGGAGGCGGTCGGCGACACGATCTCCCAGCTGCAAGAGCTGGAAGTGATCGAGGACGCCGCCGACGACGACCTCGTGCCATCCACGGAGCTGGCGCGTTTCGACCGCCAGCTCCGCTACTTCAGCGACATCGGCACCGCCGGCCTGACCCCGTCGGAGTGCCAGCGGCGGCTGCGCGAGGCGAAGGTGGCGGTGCTCGGCGTCGGCGGGCTCGGTGGCGCCGCGGCCAGGTCGCTGGCCAGCATCGGCGTCGGCGAGATGTGGCTGATCGACGGCGACCGGGTCGAGGCCAGCAACCTCAACCGCCAGACCCTCTTCACCGAGTCGGACTTCGGGCTGCTCAAGGTGGAGGCGGCGACGGCGCGGCTGCGCGCCTTCAACCCGGTGATGCGGGTGACCTCGACGGCGCGGCGGCTGGAGAGCCAGGCGGAGATCGCCGAGTTCGTCGCCGGCGCCGACGTCGTCGTCGACGCCGCCGACTGGCCGGCGCACGACATCGAGCGCTGGTGCAACTCGGCCTGCTTCGAGGCCGGCATCCCCTACATAACGATGAGTCACTTCCCGCCGATCGCCCGGGTCGGACCGCTCTACGTACCGGGCCAGACCGGCTGCTTCGCCTGTCAGGAGACGGCCTACCGCCGCGAGTACCCGCTCTTCGACGTCGCCGTCGACCAGCGCCGCGCCAAAGCCTCGCCAGCGGCGACGCTGGGGCCCGCATGCGAACTGATCGGCGGCCAGGTCGGGCTCGACGTCATGCACCTGCTGACCGGACTGGCCGCGCCGTCGACGCTCGGCGCCGCCCACATCTTCGACCTGCGGACGATGGAGGTCGAGCGCGAGCCGGTGGTGCCGGAGCCCGGCTGCCCGGTCTGCGGCGAGATGCAGCCGGCGCCGCCGGCTGCCGTCGAGTCCTAGTCCGTCCTCGAGCGGCGGGCCAGGCGGCCGGAGGGGTCGAAGAAGAGCGCCAGCCACATCAGCGACGCGATCCCCGGGGCGACGAAGGCGACCGGGATCGAGGCGAGGAAGACGGCGGCGATGTAGATCGCCCGGTAGCGCTGTTCGTGATGGGAGGCGGCGTCGGTCGAGGTGAGGCCGGCGCGGTGGGCATCGGCGACCAGCCACAACCCAACCAGGACGACGCCGCTGAGGTTGGCCGCGTAGAGGACGATCGCCGCCTCCTCGCCGCCATGGTCGCCGAGCACCTCGCTGCTGAAGGGAATGAGGACGATCCAGGCGAGGTAGAAGATGTTGATCGCGAGCAGGCGGTTGTCGAAGCCGGTCACTTCGCCGAAGAAACGATGATGGACGAGCCAGAAGCGGCCGATCACCGCGAAGCTGAGCGCGTAGGCGATCAGGTCCTCACGCTGCGCCCAGAGCGCCTCTCCGAGGCTTTCGCCCCGCAGCTGCTCGGGGACGGCGATGGCGAGGACGAGCAGCGTGATCGCGATCGCGAAGACGCCATCGCTGAAGGCGACGATGCGCGAGAACTCGATCTCGTTCCCCTCGCGCCGCTTCGAGTTCCGCTCCTTGGCCACGCCGGGGATCATCGCCAGCGGCCGCGACGGAACCGCGAACCGATCCCTCCTAGAATGAGCCGCGTTGCCGGCGTAGCTCAGTTGGTAGAGCACTTCATTCGTAATGAAGGGGTCCCCGGTTCAAGTCCGGGCGTCGGCTCTGGAAACGATCCGCGGGTCGTCTACCTTCTAGGACCCTCCAGGCTCCGCAGGCTGAGGCGATTACGCCATGGGCGTTAACGGCGCCGCTCGCTCGATCGCCTCGGCGTAGACACCGTGGAGGCTGTTCCCGGGCGGGCGCAGGTCGATCCCGTAGGCCTCGCTCATAGCGCGTGCCAGCGTGGCCTTGAAGGTACGGCCGTGCCAGGCGTGCGCCTCGGCGGCGCGGCCGACGTGGAGGTGGGTGAGCTCGTGGAGCAGCGTCTCCAGCACGTCGCCGGCGCGGATGCCCGGATAGGCGGTGACCGAGAGCCGGTACTCGGCCGGGACCGCGAAGCCGAGGCGGTTGGGGCGCTTGGCGGCGCGGCGGACCTTGAGCTCGGGCGCCCGCGCGGCGAGCGAGCCGTCGGCGAAGGCCGGTAGCGCCCGCAGCCGCTCCATCTCCCGGTCGAGAGGGACGCCGGCGACGAGGTAATAGGACGCGGGACGTGGCCGGGGGCGGGCCGGGCGTGCTGGACGTGCGGGTGAGGGCGAGGGCTTGCGGCGGCGAAGGAAGCTCGGCGTCATCGCGCCAGTCTCCTAGAGCTGGCAGTTGGGGCACCAGTAGGTGGTGCGGTTGGCGTCGCCCTGGCCGCGGGAGGCGACACGGCCGCCGCAGCTCGGGCAGGGGCGGCGGGCCCGGTAGACGGCGTAGGTGTGGCGGCTGCTGGCGACCGCCACCAGCATCTGCTCGCGGGCGGCCGCGAGGACCGCCCGCAGGTCGTCGTCGCTGAAGCTGGCAGCTGGCCGCCAGGGATCGAGGCGGGCGGCGAAGCAGGCCTCGCTCTTGAAGATGTTGCCGATCCCGGCCACGAGGGTCTGGTCGAGCAGGGCGTCGCCGAGGCCGCGGGCGGGGTCGGCGCGCAGGGCGCGGACGATCGCGTCGAGGTCGAGCTCGGGGGCGAGGACGTCGGGACCGAGGCGGGCCAGCTGCGGGTCGCGGGCGAGGCGGGAGGCCGGGAGCAGCCGCAGCGTCGGGCCGCCGAACTGCACCGCCTCCCAGGCGGCGCCGGCCAGCACCGCCCAGGCGGCGCGGCGGGGCTTGCGCCAGGGCGCACCGCGGGGGTAGACGTGCCAGGAGCCGTTCATCCCCATGTGGCTGTGCAGGACCAGGTCATCGCAGTAGAGCAGGAGGTTCTTGCCGTGCGACCCCACCCGCTCCAAGCGGTGCCCGTCGAGGCGCTCGACCCCGGCGGCGCGGCCGCGGGGGTTGGGCGCGGCCACCGCGACCGTCTCCCCGGTCAGGGCGGCGCCGATGCGCCGGGCGGCGCGGAGGATCGTGTCGCCCTCTGCCATCGCCTGATGATGACCGAGGCCGCCAGTGGCTAGATTGGGCGTAATGCGACGACGGCGCCAGATCGACCCGCTTGCCCGCCAGCTGGCGCTGGAGATCGCGGCCGGGCGGATCGCGATCGGCATCGGCGCGATGCTGGCGACGCGACCGGCGCTGAAGGCGCTGGGCTTCGGTCAGATCGACTCCGCGGACATGGCCCTCGGCCGGATGGCCGGCGCCCGTGACCTCGCCCTCGGCCTGCTGACCGTCGCGGCTCGCAACGATGCGGCGAACCTGCGGACGGTGGTGCTGGCTGCGGCGGCGGTCGACGCCGCCGACGCCGTCGCCTTCGGCTTCGCCGCCCGCGACCCGGAAACGCGCCGGGCCGGGGTCGGCGGCGGCGTCGCCGGAGCGGCGGCGGCGGTCTTCGGCGCCTGGGCCTGGCACCGCCTCGGCAGCTGAGCGCTGCCGACATCGACCCCACCAGGGTGGGGCGAAGGTCGGCTGCGGCGCTTCAGCCGCCGCCGTTGGGGCTGACGCCCGCCGGCTCGGCTTTGAACTCGTGCGACTCGATCACGCGGTCGATCAACCCGTACTCGACCGCCTGCGGGGGCTGGAAGAATTTGTCGCGTTCCATGTCTTCGTGGATCTGCTCCTGCGACTGCCCGGTGTGCTTGACGTAGATGCCGTCGAGCCGTTTGCGCAGCTCGAGGATCTCTTTGGCGTGGATCTCGATGTCGGTCGACTGGCCTTCGAAGCCGCCGCTCGGCTGGTGGATGAGGATGCGGCTGTTGGGCAGCGCCATTCGCTTGCCTTTCGCCCCGCCGGTGAGGATCAGCGAGCCGGCCGACATCGCGATCCCGTAGCAGATGGTCTGCACGTCGGGCTTGATGAACTGCATCGTGTCGTAGATCGCCAGCCCCGCGTAAGCGGAGCCGCCGGGCGAGTTGATGTAGAGGCTGACGTCCTTTTCCGGATCCTCGGACTCGAGGTGCAGCAGCTGGGCGATGATCAGGTTGGCGAGGTCCTCGGTCACCTGTTCCCCGAGGAAGACGATCCGTTGCGCCAGCAGGCGCGAGTAGATGTCGAAGGAGCGCTCGCCGCGAGCGGTCTGCTCGACGACCATCGGTACCAGTGGCATGGGGCCTCCGTTTCGGGGTTCGACTGCGCCCCTGACCTTATCCAGGTGCGAAGACCGGCGAATGACGGTCGGCTACCGTTGCCGACGACAGCGTGATCGTCTCCATGCACATAGCCGACGTCGGGCCGCGCGAAGCGGCGGAGGTGCTGCTGCGACCGCCGCGGCCGGCTCGGGTCCCGGGGCTGACCTACGCGGAGACCACCACCACCGCGGCGCTCGGCGAGCCGCTGCTACCGCCGAAGCACTTCGGGCGGGTCGGGATGATCGCCGCCTGGAACGACGACGAGTCCCTCGAGCGCTTCCTCCGGGCCCATCCGGTCGCCGCCCACCTCGCCGGCGGCTGGCAGGTTCGGCTGCGGCCGCTGCGCGTCTTCGGCGCCTGGGCGGGGATGCCGGGACTGCCGGCGCGGGCGCTGCCAGTCGAGGACGAGGAGCCGGTCGGGGTCCTCACCCTGGGGCGCCTGCGGCTTCGCCGCGTCGCCGACTTCCGCCGCAGCGCCGCCCCCGCCGAGGCCGAGGCGATCGACAGCCCGGCGCTGCTCGCCGGGACCGGGCTGGCGCGGCCGCCCCGCCTCGTCGCCACCTTCTCGCTCTGGCGCAGCGCCGCCGCGATGCGCGAGTACGCGACCGGCGCCGACGGCACCCACCGGGCGGCGATGCAGGCCGATCGCGCCCGCCCCTTCCACCACGAATCCGCCTTCGTCCGCTTCCGCCCCTATGCCTCACAGGGGAGCTGGGGCGGAGGCGACCCGCTGGCGGGTCTCACGAGCGCGACGGCGTAAGCGTCAAGACCCCGGCTCGTCACCGCTCGGGGCGGTTAGGCCTTTTGCCCCGGCGACCCCTATATATGGAGTCAGCACCAGCTCGATCAATTGCGGAGCGAGTTCGGGCAGCCTGGCTGACGTACCGGCGCGAAGGTGGAATCCGACTATCTCGGCGATCGCCCCGATCATGCCCTCCTCGGTTATCGCCGGGAGATCCACGGGAAGGTCGACCTGGTCGCGGCCCGTCATCAGCATCGCGGCGAAGTGTCCCGCCGCGTGCCGGTAGCGCATCGCACCGTAGAGGCCGTAGCGAAAGGGCTCGACGATCAGCATCCGGGCCAGGTCGGGGTCGGCGCTGGCCAACTCAAGGGTCGCCCTGATCCCCGCCGCGGCCCCGTTGGGCCAGTCCGGGTGCATCGCGCAGGCGCTTGCGACCTTGGCGTCGAGGCGCTCGAAGGCGCTCTCGAAAGCGTTCGCGAAGTCGCCTTGAGGGAGAGCTGGGTCGTCCCCGGACACCATAATAAACACAGGTGTCTATCACGTTCGTGCGTCGCCGGCCGCGGCGCCGGCACCGGGGCAACGACCTAGGAACCGGGCTCGCTCAGCCCCGGATTTGACAGGGACTGAGGAAGGTGCCCTTCATCCTCGTGCCGTCTTTGAAGCTGAACTCGCCGATCGCCTGCAGGCGGCCATCGGCGCAGCGGGCGTTGACGTAGCTGTGCTTCTTGCCCTTGTAGGTCCATTTGCGACCGACCCGGATCGAGCCGGAGATCGGGATGCCGGCGCCGCCGGCGATCTTCGGGATGTCGGCTTGGACCCGGTAGCCGTAGCGGCCGTTGCTGATCGATTCGATCCGGATCGGGACGATGAAGGTGGTCGGGGCGGGCACCGTGAGATGGGCGTGCGCGTAGATGGTCGGGTCTCGCCCCTTGCGCGGCCCGTTGAAGAGCGTGATCCCGGAGGAGGCGGGAATCGGGGCCTGTTCGGGGAACTTGACGACGGCGCTGCCGCGCCCGGTGCCGACGATCGCCCCGGGGCAGAGCTTGCGCGCCACCGCCACCGTCGTCGCCTGCAGTTTGCCTGCCGAGCATTTCGGGAGGCCCGTGGTGTCGACCGAGCCGTGCTTGTCGAATTCGAACTCGAGCGTCTTCAGGACCGGCGGCAGCTCGCCGTCGACGGTGCTGATCTTGCCGTTGCCGAAGAGGACGATCGGCGCGTCGACGTTCTTCGGCAGCGCCGTCGGCGTGAAGCCGCCTTCGCCGTCGACGACGATGTTGCCGGCCTGGATGTGGATCTTCGTCACCGCTTTCAGCGCCATCGCGCTGCCGGCGGCGACAAGGACGAGCACGGCGGCGATTGCCACCGCCAGTCCGCGGTTGGTCCTCCTACCCATCCGTTTAGCTTAACCCCCTTCTGTGTATTCGGCGTCCATCTGGCGCACCGCCTCCAGCCGCGGCTTTGGGATCTGGTGCCCCCAGCCCCACGGCGCGGCGATCGCCAGCTTCCACACCGCCCCCGCCCGGTGCAGGACCGTGGTCGCGGTCGAAACCCGCTCGAAGGGCTCGCTCTCGACCCCCGCGTGGCGGATCGCCCAGCGCTCCGAGCCCAGCGCGACCCGGCCGGCGACCAGAAACGAGCTCGCCCGCACCTCGATGCGGGCCCGCCTCGCGGTCAGCTGGCCGAGGACGGCGCGGATCTCCCCGCGCCCCTCGATCGAGGTGGCGTCGGGGGTGATCAGGCGCGCGTCTTCGGCGAAGCAGGCGATCGCCGCCGGCAGGTCGGCCAGGTTGATCGCCTCGACGAAGGCGAGGACGCTCTGCTGCGGCCCGGACGCGGGCCCGGCTGTGGCGCTCACGGCTGCGGGGCGCCGCTAGCCGACCTGCGACGGATCGAACTTGCAGTGGGTGAAGTCGAAGCTCAGCACCTGGTTGTTGGCGAGGTTGGCGGTGTGGGTGAGGCGCACGACCATCGACTGGGCGGCGATCTTGTCCTCCGCCTTGAGCTTGTCGGCGACTTTGGCGAACAGGTCGGCCTCGGTCTTGACGTAGCCGAGCCAGCGCGAGAGCGCCGCTTTGTCGGCGACGGGAGGCGGCACGGCTTCGAGCTGGGTCAGGGCCTTCTTCAGCGCCCGCGAGGCGGCGGCGAACTGCGCCCCAGCCGCTTTAAGCTGGCCCTGCTTGACCTTCTGGCGGACCCCCTTGAGGATCTTCTCGTTGGCTTCGGCGTTGGCCTTGCAGATCGGCTCGACCTTGGCGACGTATTCGTCGCGGGTGAGTTCGGCGCCGAAGGCCGTCGGCACGACCAGGACCAGGACCGCGGCCAGGGCCGCGCTCAGCTTCAAAGTTCTCATTTCCCTGCCTCCAGTTGTTCGGGGGTGAGTACGTAGGCCTCCAGTGCGCCCACGGTCCAGACGTCCCCGTCCAGGTACATCGGCATGTCGGCCGAGAGCACGTCCGGGGTTTTGTAGATGACGAAAGCGCGGTTATCGGGGCCGCGGCGGATCGAGGCGACGTCGATCTGGGCCGCCTCGGCGCGGGCCTCGGCGGCGACGCGGGTGAACATCGAGCCGTAGGTTTCGGCGCAGCTCCTGCCCTCTTTTTCGAGGTTGGCGCGGAGGACCGAGTAGATGCGGGCGCAGGCCGTGGCCCAGTCGCCGCTGGCCTTGGCGTTCAGGTACTGGACCAGGGCGAAAGTGATGTCGGTCGCTTCCTGGCCTTCGGACTCCTCGCCGAAGGCCTTGATCGAGGAGTAGGAGTTTTCCATCGCTTCCTCCTGGGCGGCTTCGCTCGGCGGCAGGGTCTGGACGGCGCCTTTGGCGGTGACGCGGGCGCCGCGGATCGAGCCGGGGTTGGTCTCGAGCGAGGCGGGCTTGCCCTTGCCCTTGGCGGCCGGGGACGCGGCCTCTCCGTCGTCGCGCGCCGCGGGAGCGGAATCCGAATCGGAACCGGAGCCGGAGGCGGGTGCGTCGGCGCTTTGACCGGAGCCGGGCTCGCCCTCGGGCTCGCCGGCGGGCGCCGTCGTGGTCGCGTCGGCCTCGGTCGGGGTGGCGGTCTCGGTGGAGCTCTCGTCGCTGCCGCCGCAGGCGGCGAGCAGGGCGCTCGCCAGCAGCAGCGCGATCAGGGCGGGCAGGACTCGCTTCAGGTGCATGACTCTCATTCCTTTGCGGGGGCGAGGTGGACGTGCCAGGCGCCGCCTTCCTTGGCGAAGGCGAGCTCACCGCCGCTTGCGAGCTTGGCGCTGGCGGTGGGGCCCTTCAACTTGGTGATCTCCTCGAGCGCGAGGTCGGCGCCCTTGGCCTGGAAGAGGGGGTTGCGGCCTTTGCCCCAGACGACCAGGCAGCGCTTGCTGCCGTCGTTCTTGCCTTCGCCGAGCTGTTCGACGTCGTTGGGGGCGAGCGTCGCGCAGAAGGCCTTGGCATCTTCGGCGGCCACCGCGGCGACGAAGCGGTCGGCGACTGCCTCGATCTGCTCGCGGTCGGAGGCTTCGCGCTGCTCGGCCGGGGAGTCGGAGCCGCCGCAGGCCGCCAGGGCGCCGGCGGCGAGGCTCGCGAGACAGACCGCGGCGAGGCGCCGCATCAGCCGCCCCGCACCTTGCAGCTGCGCAACGCCGCGTTCTTGACGGTGACGCCGTTGCGGAACGAGTAGGTGACCCGGGCCAGTTCGAAGGAGACCTTGTTGAAGCCCGGAGGCGCCGGGCATGAGGCTTCGACGTAGTTCTGGCGCTTGCCGCCGTGGCTGAAGCTGCGGTCGATCACCATCTCGAAGCCGGTCAGGTAGCCGTAGCCGGCGGCGATCGTCGGGAAGCGCGCCCGCAGCACGGTGCCGAAGGCGCCCGAGCCGCGGTGGATCGACATCGGCACCAGGAACGTCCCTTTCAGCGGTTCGCTCGTGTAGAGGTGCATGAGGATGCCCTGGGGGGCGTTGAAGAGCAGCAGCTTGGCCTCCGATCGAGCCCGCTCGCCGTCGGGGAAGCGGAAGGCGGTGTCGACGACGCCTTCGCCGATCTTGGCCTTGGCGCAGGCCGCCAGCGCCTCGCTGGTCGTGAGCCCCTGCAGGCGCGTTTCCGAGCAGGCCGGCAGCCCCTTGGCGTTGATCTTGCCGCCGCGCGAGAGCTTCACGACCATCGTCTTCAGCGCCGGCGTATCGGAGGCGTCGAGGTTTTCGAAGGTCCCTTTGAACCCGACCTTGACCGGAACCAGCTGGTCGCGGGGCAGCGTCGAGGGCTTTAGCCCAGCGTCGAAGGAGACCAGCAGTTTGCCGGTCTGCACGAACTCCGCCTGGGAAGCGGTGGCACCAGCTCCGGCAATGCCAAGCCCAAGCAGCAGCGCCGCGATCTTTACGCGCGCGTTCATCCGATTCCAAATCCCCGTTCCCTGGCGCACCGCGATCCTCCTCCTAGACAAACCCCAGTGTATTTCGTAACACTAGCGAGACCGCGAAGGTGCACTCAAGCGGCGGCCATCTTCTCGGCCTCGGCAGGACCGATATAGGGGATGAGGGTCAACTCGATCAGTTCCGGCGCGAGCGTCGTAAGCCCGCCCGCCGTTCCGGAGCGCAGGCGGGATGCGACCACCTCGGCGATCGCCCCGACCAGGCCTTCCTCGGTGATCGCCGGCAGCCGCTTGGCCAGATCGCTCTGTTCGCGCCCTCGCTCCAGCATCGCGGCGAAATGCCTGGCCACGTGGCGATAGCGCATGGCGCCGTAGAGCCCGTGCTGGAAGGATTCGATCGTCAGCACCCGGACGAGATCGGGATGGGCGCTGGCCAGAAGCAGCGCCGCCTGGATCGCGGCCGCGGTCCCCTGCGGCCAGTTGTCGTGAGCGGCGCATGCCCGCACAACCTCGGCGTCGAGATCGGCGAACGCGGCCTCGAAAGCATTCGCGAAGTCATCTCGAGTGAGGTAGATGTCGCCCACGGTCCCTCCCGGACGGCCGGCGTTCGTCCCCTTGCCGTCGACGGTCCGGGAACGAATTATAAACACCAGTATCTATTTCGTCAATCGTCGGGGAGAGCGGAGATCCCGACGCGATGTCGCCCGCGGTCTTTGGGATCTCGGTTTGAGGTCTTCCTGGCCTTCTTGGGGCAGCTGGTCTTCAAAGCCGGCCGCAGGGTAAGCCTCCGCCCGTTCTGGGCGCCGAGCTTGACCGTCGGCCGGCCCGGCTTCCCGCAGATATCGCGGCTGGTGACCAAGAGGGCTTTGCTGCCGCCCTTGAGTTTCAGCGTGAAGGAGGAGACCGGCGCGTCGGGGACGACGTCGAAGGTGTTCCTGAGGCTGGCGTGGACCGAATCGGTTCTTCCCGCCACCTCGATCTCGATCGGCTGGTGGTCGGGCCCTCTCAGCACCGCGACCAGGTCGGGCAGCGGGTTGTTCGAGGAGCGCAGGTAGACCAGGCCGCTCAGGGGGGAGTCCAGCAGCGGGCTGATCGCGCTCGCCGAGCCGTAGATCGAACCCCGGGGGCAGGCTTTGGCGGCGAACTGGACTCGGGTGCAGATCGTGTTCAGGTGCTCTTGGGCCAGAAACAGCGAAGGCGGCATCGTCACCGCGACGCGGCCGATGTTGGCGTCGCCCGGTCGTGCCTTCAGGGTCGCGGTCAGCGCCTGGTACTTGGCCCGCCTGGTCCCGCCCTTGATTCGCAGCGAGAGCTTGGGCTTGAAGGGGAGCGCCTCGCAGTTTCCGACCTGGAAAGGCGAGGAGGCCGGAGTGGCGATGTCGTCGCCGGGGACCAAGGGGTCCGCTGCCCCTCCGATGCTCCCGCCCACCGTGAAGGGCGAGCAGTTGGTCGGGTTGAGCATGAAGCCGGGCTTGTTCAGGTCGACCGCGATCCGCTTCACCCGCAGCGGCACGCCGCCGACTATGTAAGGCAGCTTGGAGGAGCTCACCTGGACCTGGGCGGTGGAGCGGTTGACGAAGGCGCCCGAGCGGGCGACGACGTTGCCGAGGTCGAAGGCCGGGGCGCCCGGCGTGCCGCCGGCGATGGCCGGGACGACCGCGGCGACAGAGATCGGCGCGGTGCCCTTGGGACCGGCGCCGTCGGGGTCATAGGGGCCGGCGAGGTAGAGCTTGCCGGAAGTCGGCAGCGGCAGCGGGCCGGCGCCGGCCAGGGTGTTGACGACTCCGATCTGCGAGGCCGGTGGGCAGAGCGAGCCGCTGGACTCGGCCAGGCCGGCGCGGCCGCTCTCGATCGCCGCCAGGGAGGCGTTGGGGCAGTAGGGGGTGCCAGCCAGTTTCGCGCTCAGGCCCGGGGGCATGTCGAGGGTCAGGGCGCTGATCTCCTGCTCGCCGTCCCGTCGCGTGACCTTCAAGACGAAGTCGGTGTGGGCGCCAGCCTGTGGACTGGTCGATCCGGCGTTGAAGCCCGGTGCGAAGGAGCGGTCCTCGGGCTGGGTTACGCACCCGAAGCCATTTGGCATCGCCGTGATGTCAAAGGGGTCCTGGATGTTGGCGATCGGGCCGGAGCCGGGGAAGGACCACGGCGTCAGGTTGACGTCGTTCTTGAACTGCCCGCAGACCGGCGGAGTGTTGAGGGGGGCCCTGGGCCCGGTTTCGAACCGGAGCCGGAAGGTGTCGAAGGGCAGCTGCGGGTTGTCGAGGAAGGTGGTGGCGATCTGCCCGGTCGCGGGGTCGAGGTCGACCTTGCCCGGCAGCTTGATGCTGAGCCCGCGCTCGTAGTCCTGGGCGACCATGTAGATGGCGGTCAGGGAGCCCGGGAACGGGTTGTCATGCTGGGGGGCGGCGTAGACCTCGCCGAAGAGCGGGTCCGGGAGCAGCGGGCTGACGATCTCCAGGGTGCCGATCTTCGAGGAATCCGGACAGGCGACCGGGTCGTTGTTGAAGGTGACCTTGGGGCTCACGGAGGTCAGGCCGATCTGCGCGGTGTTGCAGCCCTGCAGGCCGTTGGCGGCAGCCGGGTTGAAGGAGGTGCCCGCCGGCAGCCGCACCGTGGTGTCCTTGAGGTGGGCGGTCGCGCGGCCGGCTGGGGTGCGCCAGTAGGCGGGGGCGCCCGTGTCGTCGGCCGGGTCCAGAGGCAGGTTGGGGTTGCCGAGCGCTTCCGCCGGTGGGTCGTTGTTCTGGGGAATCGAGAGCTCGACGTCCAGGCCCGAGGGACTGTCGGCGACCCTGACGTCGGGACGCAGCACCATCGAGGGGTCGAAGGGGATCTGATCGCAGCCGGCGAGGACATCGGTGAGGACGGTTTGGCTCACGTACGAGCCGCCCCGGGACACAGGGCGCTGCCAGGAGTCCGTGTCGATCGTCACCGGCAGCGGCCGGCCCGAGCACTCGGTGGGGTTGGTGAAGAAGGGCTTGATCGGGCCCCACTCGGGCCGGTATTTCTCCTGAAGCTCGAGCGGGAGGCCGTCCCGGCCGTAGCCGAAGGCGTCCATGTTGAAGAGGTTCTCGCCCGCAACGCGGAATCGATCGTGCTCGGCCGCCCAGGGGACCCCCCAGAGGGTGAACGCCTGACCGCCGATCGCGACGACGTCCGGGATCAGCAAAGCCAGGGTGTCGACGCCGTAGTCGCTGTTGGTCCGGCCCCGTGCAGTGATCGGGATGTTGAAGTAGCTCCCCACGTTGCCGATCGTGAACTCGGCGGTCACGGTGTCGCGCGCCTCGATGTTGTAGACCGGGAAAGCACGAAGGTCCTGGGGAGCGAGGTTGAGCTGGGTTGCGAAGGCGATCGTCGCCAGCCCGAGCTGGGTCTCCGGGCCGCAGGCCGGAGGCACCGCCTGTGCGGCGATGGAATTGCACTTCGGGACCGACTCGGGGTTGCCCACCACCCCGGGTGGGAGCTTGGCGATGACGTTCTTGACGTTGCCGTCGGTGCCGTTGGCGTTGACGTTCTCGTAGTTGAAGAAGAAGCTGGCGGTCGCGTCGGGATGATCGCCGGCCTGAATCTGCGGCGTCAAGCGCCAACTCGGCTCATCGCCAGGTGCCCACGGGCTGTGGCTGCCCGGGTGTCCCAGCGCGCTGGGGCCGAGGTCGAGACAATGCGGGCGAATCGGCGGCGCCACCCCGGTGCCACCGCCTGAGGTCGAGGCGCTGTGAAGGTCGCAGGTCCCGGCCCAGATCGCCTTGGTCCCGGGGAAGGCCGGCACGGTGGGATGCCCGGGCGCGTTCACGTCGGCAAAGCCGAAGTTGTCCGGGTCCCCGGCCCAGGCCGGCTTCGCCGCCAGGCCCAGAATCAGGACGAGGGCTGCGAGCGCGCCGAGCGACAGGCTGGCCTGCCGTCTCCGCAAGAGCGTCATCTCGCCCCACCCCCACTCTTGATCTTGCCCTTCCTCTTTCCGCTCCTGCTCCCGGCCTTGCCGTTTCTCTGCTTACCCCTGGCAACACACCTGCCCTTGCGCCGCACCTTGCCCTTGCGGCACTTCCGCGGCTTCGGCTTCCCCTTGACGTTGCCGGCCGTGGGTGACGTCGTCGTGGCCGCACGCGGCTCTGGCACAGCCGGCACCGCGGGCCGGCACTGGTGGCCGAGAACGTCACACGGAGGAGGAGGAGGCGAGTAGGGAAAGCCGCCGCCGACCCTGGCGTCGTAGATGTCGAAGTCCTGCTCGTCGATCTCGCGCGGGTCGATCCGGGCCGTCGTGGTGAAGAAGACGTCGCGACCGTCGATGCCGTTGCCGGAGTACCAGGAGTCGTCCTCGCTGTTCCCGGGCGAGACCAGGCTCAGCTCCCCCTCGCTCCACCGGTAGACGTCCCAGTGGGTTCCGTTCGCGTCCTCCGGGACGAGCTGGGAGCGGCTCTCGAAGAAGACCGAGACCGTTCCGTTTGCGTCCTGCGCGACGTTGCCGTAGCGCATGTCTCCCCAGCCCTGGCCGCCGGCGAGGGCGGTCCTGGCCGAGCCCAGGTCGCCGTTGCACGTCTGCGCGCTCGGCGTGCTGTTCTGGCAGACATACGGATCGGCATCCGCAGGAGGCGCTGAGACCCGGGTGAGCTCGTCTGAGACCGCGTCGTAGAGATAGACGTCACCGGCGTCGTCGGTGTCGTCCGCCGTCAGCCGCCCCTGCGTGGCGAAGACGATCCGCTGCCCATCCGGAGTGCCGTGGACGCAGTTGATGCGGGTTCTGGGAGCGAGGCGGTGGGGGTTGAGGAAGCCCGCAGAGCCAAATTCCAGCTGGCCGACCATGTCCGACTCGCCACTGCTGGCGCATTCGTCGAGCGCTCCCACGACGTCGATGCTGCCGCCCGCGTAGTAGGGAATCGCCGCGACGAAGCGGAAGCTGGCCGGCTCCGTCGATGCGTCGAAGAGGTACAGGTTCCTGACACTGGCGTTGCCGACCGCACCGGCGGGAGACGTACCTCCGCCCTGTGGCGGAGTCGTGTCGGCGCCGGCGATCGGCGAGCTGGTGAGGAAGTAGGCGCGCTCGCCGTCGTCGGAGAGGTAGCGCAGGGCGCCGCCGATGCCGCTGGGCTCGTTGGTGCCGGGGTCCGCGGAGCCGGACGGCCCGCCGGACACCCTGGTCAGGCTCCCGTCCTCGGGATCGCCGCCGACCTCGTCCGGAAGCTCGTAGCGATAGAGGTCCCAGGAGCTGGCGGAGGCGGTGCCCGCGGTGATCGATTGGCCGCCGTTGGGGTCGTCCGGCGTCAGGGGGGCGTCGGTGCGGAAGTAGACCGCGCCGCCGTCGCGAGAAGCGCCCTCGAACCTGATCCCGTGGCCGAGCTCGCCAACCCGCTGGCCGGCGAGCAGAGGGCCGCCGAAGTGGTTCCCGCCGAGCGCCTGCGAACGAGAGTGGGAGATCCACCGCACCTGCGCCTGTCCGTCCTCGTCGTACTCGCGGACAAAGAGCTGACGCGGGCAGTCGGTGTCCGGGCCGGTTGCGGCGGCGCAGCTCTCGGGAGAGGCGGAGGGAGTCTCGAAGAAGACCCGGGACCCGGTGTCGGACAGAGCGGTGGGTCGATCCTCCGGCAGAGCGGCGCCGCGCAGGCTGGCGATGTGCTGGGTGTCGGCCGAGATCGTCGTCGTGGCCGGGGCGGAGACCGAGATCGGCTGTCCGAACGAGGTCGCCGTGGCCGCGGCTGAGAGCGTCATCGTCGCCGCCTCGCGATCGATCTCGACGATCGACGCGCCCGCCGGGATCCCCGGCCCCTGAACGGTCTGGCCGAGGGCGAACCGGCCACACTCCGCGATCGGTTCGATCAAGACGGGCGAGCCGGCGGTGATCTGCCTGACCTCCCCCGCCGCCTCGCCGCAGGCGACCGGAGTCGAGAGCGTGAGCTGGCCGGGCGCGGTCGCGGTCACCGTGGTACCGCCCCTGATGCCGACGCCCGAGACTAGCTGCCCCGCCGCAAAGCCGCCGCTCGTGACGTCGAGGGAGGTGATCAGGTTGGACCCGGGGCTGCGAACCCCGGTGCCCGTGGCGAGTGGCGCTCCGCCGGCCTCGCCACACGGCCGCGTCGCGATCGTGTCCGTGGCCGAGCCCTGGCCGCGCCGGGTCGGAAGCCGGGTCGGAGAGCCCTCGGCGAAGCCGTCCGCACTCGTCGTCACGGACACCGAGCCACCGCCGAGGCCGGACCCGTTGGCCGCGATCTGCGGCAGGTCGGTGCCGGCGAGGAAGCCTGAGAAGGTCACGGTCCAGGTCCCCCCGGGGGGACCCCCGACGAGGACGTCGCCGGGCTCGATGTTCGGGAGCGCCTCCAAGGCGGCTCTCACCGCCCCCGCCGAGGCATCGAACGCGACCGCCCCCGTGGTCTGCCCGTCGAAAGTGAGGGAGAAGGCTCCGCCGGCGGCGCTCACCGCGACCGTCTGCCGCTCCAGCACGATCGACCCCGTGCACTCCCCGGCCAGGTCCTTCTCGGCACCGGTAAGCGCATCGGGATCGTCGGCGCGCTGGACGTACAGGGTGGAGCCTCCGGCGGTCCCGTGGAGCTGCTGCTCGCTCGGGTCCTCGTCGGCGGCGGTACCGGGGTCCTCGGCCAGTCCGCGGTACGTCCCGGAGCGCGCCATCGCCGTGGCGGCGTCGTTGAACAGCGTCCTCTCAAAGGAGCCGGTCGAGACTCCGCCGAGCAACCCCCAGGCGGCCTGCTGGCGTTCCGGATTGTCGACCCAGGCCGTGAAGCCGCTGCTGCCGGTGCCGTCCCGCCGGGTGTAGAGACGGTTCTCGAGGTCGCCTTCGCTCGGCAGGATCGCCCCGTAGCCGGCGAAGGTGCTCCACCCGAGGGTGCTGAAGGTGGAGTTTCCGCTGGTTGGCCGGCTGCGAGAGAAGGTCGGGTCGAGATGAGGCAGGAAGGAGGCGGTGTTGAGCGTGCGGGAGACCCAGCCGCCGGAGCTGCGGCGGATCAGGTTGGTGTCCTCCCAGCCCGGTGCGCCGACCTCGTCCGTCAGAGGCAGGAAGTCGATCTGCCAGAGGATCGACTCGCCGTCGACGGCGATCTGGCCGATATTGGGATTGTTACCGACTCCTTGTCCCGATTTGGCGGTCGACCGGGTCACCTTGAAGGGAGGCGTGACCATCTCGTAGGCACGGCCGGAAGGTGCGGGATGGTCGGCCGCGGTCGTCTTCACCGTGTGGACGTCGCCGGTTGCGGTGCCCTCGCTGCTGGTCGCCACCAGGCGGTAGAAGTAGGTGGTCGACGGGACGAGCCCCTGGATCCGCTCCGTCACGTCTCGGTCCCCGCCCCCCGAGCCGGCCGAGGCATCCGGCACCGGGGCCCGCGAGGCGTTGGCGAAGCCGTTGGCGGCGAAGTCGGCGGCGTCCGTGTACTCGAAGCGGTAGGTGGTCGGATTGCCGTTCGGATTAACCGTCCCCGCCAGCGTGACGTGTCCGGGCCCACTGCTGCGGGGCTGCAGCGTCCTCGCCGTCGGGGTCAGCGGCGTGGTCTCGAACTCCCCCGTCGGCGCCGAGACGCCGGTGCCGGCGCGGTAGGGCTTGGTGACTTTGAGGCGCGCCCGATAGGTCGTTGCCGGGGTGAGGTCGGAAACCGTCTGAGTCACCGCGACGCTGGAGCTCACCGTCGGCAGAACCTCGGGGGCGCCGACCGGCGTCCAGGTCGAGCCGTCATCGGAGGAGACTTCGAACCGAGCCGTGGTCCCGGGAAAGCCCTGTGGATCTGCGGTGCCGGAGAAGGTCGCTTCTTTGGCACCGATCGCCGCGGGTGGGTCGTCGATCGTGGCGCCGGGGGGCCCGGCCCCATCGTCGTCGAAGGCGAGGACCCGATGCCTTGGGCTGGTCGTGGTTGCGTAGATCGTCCCCGTGCCGGGGCCGAGATCCGCGTCGAAGGTCACGTCGCTGGGTTCGAGGCCCTGGCCGATCTCGGCGTGCGGGCTTGCCGCGGTTTCCACCGGCGGCTCCTGGCGCAGGTCGAACTCGGCGATCCTGCCCTGCGGCACGACCCGGTCGGCCTGGTAGAGGCGGTCGAAATCGGGGCCGGCGCCGTCATCGTCCGGATCGATCTCGAAGCCCCGCAGCGCTTCGGCGTGACTCGAGGCACCGATGACGGGGGGGAGATTCCCCGGAGCGGTAGTCGCAGCCGCGGTGCCGGCGGTCAGGTCGAAGCGATCGAGGCGATTGTAGAAGGTGCCGAGGGCGATCAGAGTGTGGCGGTTGCTCACGTAGGCGCGGCCTTTCGAATCGACCGCGATGCCGCGCGGATAGCCTTCGGAGAAGCGGCCGTTGGCAACCGCACCGAAGCCTTCGACACCGGGAGCGGCGGCCTGGCAGCCGGTTGCCGCGGTGCAGATCTCGAACGCTCCACCGCCGCCGGAGGGATCCACGTCCCAGCCGAGGCCTCGCAGGAAGACCGCGCTCGCGCTCGGGGCGTCGGGGTCGAATTCCATGAACCTCCGGTTGCCGGGATCCGCGACGAGGACGTTGCCGCTGCCGGGAGCGGCCGGGGGCACGACCGCGATGCCGGTGGTGGGCGAGTTGCCGGGCTGGGTCGCCAGGCCGCCGCCAGTGCCGCTGGCGTTCCCGGCCAGGCATTCGCCGGGCACCGCGCAGACCTCGAACTGCGTTCCCCCGTCGGGAGAGGCGACGTCGGCGCCCCAAGCCTTGACGAAACCGCCCGTGGCGGTGAACTCCTGCACGCGCCGGTTGCCGGCGTCCCTCACGTAGAAATGCCCGGTTGCCTGGTCGACGTCGATCCCATCGGGCGTCGAGAGCATGCCGCCGCGCGGACCGGCGAGCCCGGCTTTGCACTGGGCGGCGACGGTGCAGATCTCGAGGCTGTCGGCACCGGACACGATCGTCCCGACGGTGACGCTCTGGGCGCCGCCGGTCAGCAGGTTCCCCGCCACCGGAGCGCTGAGACCGATGTCGTCCCGGTCCGCCTGGGCTCCTTCGAACTCGACCGTCCAAGGACCGCCGGCCGCGCCGCTGACCGCGACGTCTCCCGGATCCAGGGTCGGCGTCGCCTCGAGCGCCCCCTGAAGCACGGCGGCCGCGGCGTCGAACGGAATCGGGGCGGTCTGATTGGCGGGGGTGCCGGTGGTGAGAGTGAAGGTCCCCCCCGTCGCGCTGACGGTGATCAGCTGCCGCTTGTTGTTCGGGACGTTGCCGACGCCGCCGGGCCCGACTACGTCACGGCCGACGGCGAACCGGAAGGCGTGGGAGGAGTCGAACGCCTGGATCCGGTGGTTGCTGCTGTCGACCACGTAGATCCAGCCATCCTGGGAATCGGAGGGCGACGCCTGGTTGACGGCGATGCCCCACGGCCCCAGGAATTCACCGCCGGCGCTTCCATACGTTGCGTCGACCGTAGGGAAGATGGAATCGGTGGTCTTCCCGGCCTCGGCCGCACGCGGGAACGCGACGGCCGCGGCAAGGATCGCGAGCAGCAGCGCCCCGACCGCGGCCCGGACGGCCAGTGAGGGCAGGACCGTCCGGGCTTTGATCGCGATCGTCATGGAGTAACCGTCAGGCAGCGGTAGTCCTTACCGCTTAGGGGGCAGTCACGGCGAAGGTGCCCTGGGCGACCGCATCCCCCCCGGTGATCGACCCACTCACGAGGACGGTCCCGGTGCGTCCCGCGCCAGTTCCGGAGTTGGACGGAAAGACCACGTTCGGCCCACCGGGCGTCGCAAAGCCTTCCCATTCGTTGAGATAGACGCAAAGAGTGCCCGGTGCGGCTTTCGGGTTTTCGACGCTGCCGCCGCTGCACGCGGAGGACGGGCCGGGCGTCTCGCCGACTTCGATGACGTCGAGGGTCGTGATCGGCGCCGGGAGCGGAATTGGAAATGAGAGGGGCAGGCGGAAGGTCTCGAACTGAGCCAGTTTCCCGGCCCACGCGAACGTCCCGGTCTCGGTTTTCCCGCTCGGAAGCGTTTCGGTGAAGCCGCTGACACCAGCGGCGCCCGTCGCGCCGGTGGCGCCGGTCGCGCCGGTGGCCCCGGTCGCCCCTTTGGGACCCGCTACGCCGGGAGGACCCTGAGGCCCAGCGGCACCCTGGGGACCGGCAGGGCCCTGAGGGCCAGCCGGGCCGGTGGCGCCTTTAGGTCCTTTTGGTCCACGCGGCCCTTTCTTGCCCTGGGCCGAGGCCTTGGCCTGGGCCGAGGCGCTCGCCTTGGAGCCGTCTGAGCCGCCGCCATCGCCGGCGGCGTAGGCGCCGCCGAACATCGCGAACACAAGCGCGATCACGGAGATGACCCCCGGAATTCCGAACTTCGAGCGTAGCGTTGAGAACATCGATTACCTCTCCTCTTGATGGGTGGACAGCGACGAGCGGGCCAGGTCAGGCAACGGCGGGCGGGCGCCAGGTTTGGCAAGACCGGCCGGGGCGGACTCCGCACCTCAAGTCTGTTCTCCTTGTCCCTTGAGTCCCAAGAGCCGCGTAGGCCTCTCCGGCGCTCGTTGACGTTTCCCTGTGCTGCTTCCCTGTGCGCTAAGGAGACGCCGTCTGAGAAACACGACTATCTACCAGCGGTGAAGTGATAGAAACACAGATATACACGTTTGTCAATAGGTGGTCGATCCCGATGGGGCCCGCATGCGGCCACCGGAATGAAAACTCCGCTCAGGTGGCGTGAATCTGGAGGCGGCCAGCTCTCGAAATGTCAAAACATCGCCTTACCACGCCGCTTGAGGGCTCAAAGCAATGAGGAACGGGCGCGCCCCGGCCGGCTATGGTCGGACGAGGATGGTGAGGACGCCGTGGGGGGAATCGGAGCAGCTGCGGACCCGCAAGCTGCACCGGACAGGAGGCCTGGCTCAGGACGAAGCCGAGCGCTCCCAGCGCGAGCGCCTCTTCGGCGCTACCGTCGCCGCGACCACCGTCAAGGGGTACGCGAAGACCTCCGTCGCCGACCTCCTGCGTCTCTCCGGAGTGTCGCGCAACGCCTTCTACAAGCTCTTCGCCAGCAAGGAAGAGTGCTTCCTCGCGACCGCCGAAGAAATCGTCGACACCGCGCTCGCGGTCGTCGATCGCCGCTATCGCCGCGCCGACGACTGGAACGAGCGGGCCCGCGACGCCTTCACCGCGTTCTTCGGATTGCTGGCGGATCAGCCGGCCGCGGCGCGCCTGGTGCTGGTCGAGTCCTATGCCGCGGGACCGAACGCCGTCGCGCTGGTGGAGCGCGCGGTAGATGACTTCGAGACCCGAGCGCGGGAGGCGCTGACACAACTGCCCGGCCGGGAGGACGTGCCGCCGCGCCTGGTGCGGTCCCTGATGGGGGGCCTGCGCGAGGTGATGCAGACCCGCCTGCGACGGGGCGAAGAGTCCCGCCTGATCGCCTTGGCCCCGGAGCTGCTGGAGGCGGCACTCGGCTACCGCTCTCCCCCGCAACCGCTGCTCGAGCCCAGGCGACGTTCGCGGCGAAGCCCGCAGGCGGCGGCCTCCGCGGCCGCACCCCTCCATCGGGACCCGACCGAGCGCATCGTCGCCGCCGCAACCGCGACGATGGCTTCACGGGGATACGGCGCCGCCACCCTGGAGGCGATCGTCGCCGAGGCATCGGTCTCGCTCTCGACCTTCTACGAGCACTTCGACGGCAAGGAGAGCGCCCTGGCGGCGGCGCTCGATGCCGGGCAGGCGCGAATGTTCGCCGCCGCGTCGCCGGCCTACCGCCGCGCTCGCGAGTGGCCGGAGGCGGTGCGGGCCGCGATCGGCGCGATCTTCCGCTTCCTCGCCACCGAACCGGACTTCGCCCGGCTCGGGATCGTCGAGATCCTCTGCGCGGGACACATGGCCCTAGAGCGGCGCGAACGCACCGTCGAGCGCCTGCGGACCTTCCTCGATCCCGGACGGGAGCTGGCACCCGCGGCCGGCGCGGCGGCCGCTGAGCTGGCGGTCGGCTCGGCCCTTGCCCTCGTCTACGAGGAGGTCCGCAACGGCAGGGTCGCGGGCCTCCCCGGGCTGGCGCCCCTGGCCACCTTCATAGTCCTCTCGCCCTTCCTCGGAGCCGAGGATGCCGGAACCGTGGCCCAGGGCCGCGGACCCGGGCGGCAGGCAATGCCTGCCGCCCGGTGAGATCGGTACCTGTCCTATTCTTCGATTTCGACCTCTTCGATCATGATTGCGCCGTCAAGGTCGAATTGCATGCTGTTGATCCCATTCGTTTCGTTCGACTGGTCGATACTCACGATCCGATTTTCTTCGTCGAGCTCGACATCGAACCGAGCCTCGAAGGGGAATTTGTAACCGTTGCTTTCAAAGCAGAAATCCATGTCGAGGACATAGCCTTCATATTCCCAGTAGATCTCTGAGGCCGGGTAGATCTCAATGGGATAGGGAATCTGGGCTTTCGTTTTCGAATCGACACACGGAAAGTAGCCGGTCTCATACGGGCAGTACCCAAAATTAATGTTCTTGGCAACACCGTTGCCTTCTCTATCTACTACGAGTTTAAGCGAGGAATCTGAGCAATGCGTAATGATTACACTGCCCCAGCTGAAGCGCATTGAGCCGTCCGTAGAGCTGCTCAGACAGTTTTCTGCGACGAAGTCGCATTCGTCCCAAGTGAGCGAGCTCTTGAAGACGCTTTCAGTGTCAGCAGATGCGCTGCTTGCGCTGAGGGCCATCGCGGCCAGACAAGCGCCGACAACCAGCATCAGCTTGCGTGGAATGGTTGACATGTTGGGTAATCTCCTTACATCCAATGGGCTCACGCTCATTGGTGACATGGCGTCGGGGATCAGAGAGTGGACACTTTCGGGCCCCGACGCCTCTTTTCTATTGGACTGTCACTTTTCATGTACATGGTGTGGGATGAAGAGTTTGGGACAACTGCTTATCCTTCGATCATGATTTTGCCGTCGAGGTCGAACTGCATGTCGTTGACCCCGGTCGTGGTGTTCGACTGCTCGATACCCACTATGCGGTTTTCTTCATCGAGCTCGACGTCGAACCGGACATCCCGCCAGTAGTGGAATTTGTTGCTGCCTTCAAAGCAGAAGTCCAGGTCGAGGACGTAGCCCTCGTATTCCCAGTGGATATCCGAGGCGCGGTAGACCTCGGCCGGAAGCTGTATCTGGGCTTTCGTTTTCGAGTCCCAACAGGGGGCATAGCCGGGATCCCAGGGGCAGTAGCCGAATTTGAAGTCCTTCACGACCCCTTTTCCTTCGACGTCGACCTGGAGCTTCAGCGAGGGTTCCCCGCACGTCGAGATGTATTCGCCAAACCACTCCAGTTCCACCGAGCCGTCCGTGGAGCTGCTGACGCAGTTCGCCGCCCCGAAGCATTCATCGCCGGTGGCCCAGCTCCTGAAGAGGAATTCGAAGTCTTCAACGGGAGCCCAGGACCACTGACAGCCTTCCGGCGGGCAGCCGGGCCGCCGCAGCAATGGCTTCTGGATGGCGAGCTCGTGGCCGGCGGAGTTGAAGCCGCGGACCGAGTCGAGATCGCCCGCGCCGACCACCGGGGCCTCGAAGGTGCCGTTGGCGAGCGCCCGGTAGGAGAGCAGGTCGCCGTCTTCGGCGAGGGCCAGCAGGTCGGCGCGGCCGTCGCGGCTGTAGTCGAGCAGGCCGATCAGCTCCAGG
>Ga0190271_10000304_pt1 | contig 24255 bp, 23 predicted proteins | sample Popmic356T_FD_133747 | JGI IMG/M metagenome (GOLD analysis project Ga0190271, IMG submission 133747) | Populus adjacent soil microbial communities from riparian zone of Weber River, Utah, USA - 356 T | ecosystem: Environmental > Terrestrial > Soil > Riparian zone | place: USA: Utah | collected...
CCCTCCTGCCAGGCAAGGGTGTTGAGACGAAGGATCTCGTTCACAACGAGGGCGCCGAAGGCGAGGCTGAGCGAGATGAACACGGCCAGCACTGCACCCGCGACGACCAGGAAGTTCCGCTTGAGATTGACCAGTGCCTCTCTGAGGAGGAAGAAGAACCGGCTCACGCCTGGCCCTGGTCGTACCGTCCGGAGTGCTCATCTCTGGTGACCACCCCTTTCTCCAACGCGACCACTCTGCGCTGCATGGCATCGACGATGGCGAAGTCGTGGGTGGCCATGACGATTGTCGTGCCGGTGCGATTGATCCGATCGAGAAGCTTCATGATCCCGACCGACGTCTTCGGATCGAGGTTCCCGGTCGGCTCGTCGGCGAGCATGATCGGGGGACGATTGACGAAGGCACGGGCGACCGAAACACGCTGCTGCTCACCACCGGACAGCTGTTTGGGATAGCGGCCGCCCATGTCGGCGAGACCGACGAGGTCGAGCACCTGATCGACCTGGGGACCGATCACCGAGCGGGGCCGACCCAGCACCTCGAGGGCGAAAGAGACGTTCTCGGCCACGGTCTTGTTGGGGAGCAGCTTGTAGTCCTGGAAAACAGTGCCCACCGACCGTCTCAAGTAGGGGATCTTCCACTTGGGCAGTGTGGTGATGTCCTTGCCGGCCACCCAGACCTTCCCCCTGGTTACACCCTCGTCCCGCAGCATCAGACGGATCAAGGTGGACTTGCCGGAACCCGAGGGCCCGACGAGAAACACGAATTCCCCCTTCTGAATGTCGAGGGAGATGTCGTGGGCGGCCACAGTGCCGCCCTCGTAGACCTTGGTTACGTGTTCGAGCCGAATCATAGGGACAAAAGGAGTCTCGCAGCCTTCATTGACGGAGCCGCGGACCTGGGGACGGTAACTGCCTGGCCAGGATTACGCGGAATCAGTGCTCGCCTCGTGCAGGGCTCGCCGCCAGCGGAGGTAGGCCTCGACGAAGCCTTTGATGTCCCCGTCGAGGACCCCCTGGACGTTGCCCACCTCGTAGCGCGTCCGCAGGTCTTTGGCTTGCTGATAGGGCTGCAAGACATAGGAGCGGATCTGACGACCCCACGCCGCCTCGCCCTGTTCGCCACGAAGCTCGTCGAGGTAATCCAGCCGCTCCTGACGAGCGCGCTCGGCGAGACGTGACTGGAGAATCGCCATCGCCCTCGCCTTGTTCTGCAGCTGGGACCGCTCGTTCTGACACTGCACCACTATCCCGCTGGGGATGTGGGTGATCCGTACCGCGGAATCGGTGGTGTTCACGTGCTGACCGCCCGCTCCCTGCGAGCGATAGGTGTCGATGCGGAGGTCGTCCTCGTCGATCTCCACCTTGGCCTGGTCCCCCAAGTCCGGCACCACGTCGACCGCAGCAAAGGAGGTGTGACGCCGGGCGTTGGAGTCGAAAGGGCTGATCCGGACGAGACGGTGCACTCCCCTCTCCGCCTCCAGAGTCCCGTACGCCCGGTCGCCTTTGACCGAGAAAGTGGCCGATTTGATGCCCGCCTCTTCGCCCTCGGTTACCTCCTCGACCGTGTAGGTGAAGCCGGAGTCGGTGAGGAAGCGCTGATACATCCGAGCCATCATCTCGGCCCAGTCCTGGGCATCGACTCCTCCGGCGCCGGCGTGGACGCTCAGGATCGCATCCGCCTCGTCATACTCGTCGAAGTAGAGCGACTCGAGCTCCAGCGCATCGAGCTCGCCGGCCACCTCGCTCAGCTCTTCGAGCGCCTCCTTGCGGGACACCTCGTCGCCGGCCTCGTCGGACAGCTCTAGGAGGACCTCGGCATCGTCGATCTTGGCGGTGAGACTTCGCACCATCTCGAACAGGCCCTCATACCGGGCGAGACGCTGGCTGACGGTTCGCGCCTCGTTCTGGTCATCCCACAGGTCCGGCGCCTGGGCACGCTCCCGGAGCTCGTCGAGCTCTTTTTCCTTCGTTTCGAGATCGAGGAATCCGCGCGCTTCAACCAGCCTCTGGCGAAGCTCGGCCAGCGTGGCCTTGGGGTCGGTTATCTCGGTGGTCATCGCAACGCTTAAGCGGCGCCGTGACAGCGCTTGTACTTTTTCCCGCTGCCGCATGGGCAGGGGTCGTTGCGCCCGATCTTGTCCGAGACAGCCTGCTTGGCGGGGGCAGGCCCGACCGGCCCGGGCTCCACTCTTTGCGGCTCCGTCTTTGGCTTGGCCAGCTCGACATGGAAGAGATAGCGAACTGCATCCCGCTTCACCGCGTCCACCATCTCGGCGAACATGTCGTAGGCCTCGCGCTGGTACTCGGTGAGCGGGTCCCTCTGTCCCATTGCCCGCAGGCCTATGCCGGCACGCAGATAATCCATGTCGGACAGGTGCTCACGCCACTTGTTGTCGATCACCGAGAGCATCACCGATCGCTCCACCTGGCGGAGCAGGTCCGCCCCCAGCTCGTCCTCGCGCCTTGCGTACGCGTCGAGCGCCTCCTCGACCGCGTACTCGACGACGTCGTCGGCGCCGCCGGAGACCTTCGTTTCGTCGATGGCCGTGGGATAGACCTGGCTCAGCTCACGCTGGAGCGCCTCCCAGTCCCAAGCCGAACGTGCGATCTCGGATGACACTTCCGACTCGACCACGTCGCCCACCACCGTCTCGATCCAGTCACCGATCAAGGCATCGCCCGCCGTGCCCTCGAGGATCGATTTCCGCCATTCGTACACCACCTCACGCTGGCGGTTCATCACCTCGTCGTACTTCAGGACGTTCTTGCGAATCTCGAAGTTCTGGGACTCGACCTGGCGCTGGGCACGTTCGATCGCCTTGGAGACCATGCCGGCCTCGATCGGCTGGTCCTCGGGGAGACGAAGACGATCCATGATCCCGGTGACCCACTCCCCCTGGAACCGCCGCATCAGGTCATCCTCGAGAGACAGGTAGAAGCGAGACTCCCCTGGGTCGCCCTGACGGCCGGAACGTCCCCGGAGCTGGTTGTCGATGCGTCGCGACTCGTGTCGCTCAGTCCCGACGACGTAGAGCCCACCGGCGTCGATGACCCGCTGCTTGTCCGGATCGATCTGATCCTCGAACTCCTGGGTCAACTTCTGCTCCAGCTCCTCGTAGGAGGGATCGTCATGAGTGATCCCCCGTCGCTTGAGCTCGGTGCGGGCCATTCCGTCGGGATTGCCCCCGAGTTTGATGTCGACGCCGCGGCCGGCCATGTTGGTGGCGACCGTGACCGCGCCGGGCCGCCCAGCCTGGGCGATGATGTCGGCCTCCCGGGCGTGATGCTTGGCGTTGAGCACCTCGTGTTTGACCCCGCGATGCTCCAATTCCTTGGACAGCTTCTCGGACTTCTCGATCGAAACCGTTCCGAGCAGCACTGGTTGTCCGATCTCGACGCGGGTGGCGACATCAGCCACCAGCGCGTCGTACTTGCCGTTCTCGGACTTGTAGACGAGGTCGCCTTCGTCGTCGCGCGCCACCGGCTGGTTGGTGGGGATGGCGATGACCTCCAGTGAGTAGATCTGAGCCAGCTCGGCAGCCTCGGTCTCCGCGGTGCCAGTCATCCCCGCCAGCTTTTCGTAGAGCCGGAAGTAGTTCTGCAGTGTGATCGTGGCGAGGGTCTGGTTCTCGTCCTTGATGGTCACGCCTTCCTTGGCCTCGATGGCCTGGTGCAGCCCCTCGGAGTAGCGGCGACCTTCGAGCACCCGCCCGGTGAACTCGTCGACGATCTTCACCTCGCCGTGGTCGATCAGGTAATCGACATCTCGGAGGTAGAGCTCCTTGGCCCTCAGGGCTGCCTCGAGATGGTGGACGAAGTCCACGGCGGCATGGTCGAACAGATTCTCCACGCCCAAGACCTGCTCGACACGGGTCACGCCCTCCTCGGTCGTGAGGACCTGTCTCTTTCGTTCGTCGACCTCGTAGTGAAGGTCCTTCTGGAGCCGGTTGGCGATCTTGGCGAAGTCCCGGTACCACTTAGCGCTGTCGGAGACACGCCCTGAGATGATCAACGGGGTGCGTGCCTCGTCGATCAGGATGGAATCGACTTCGTCGACGATGGCGTACGGGTGGCCACGCTGCACCCGGTCGTCGGCCCGCATGGCCATGTTGTCCCTGAGATAATCGAAGCCGAACTCGTTGTTCGTCCCGTAGGTGATGTCCGAGTCGTAGGCAGGATGGCGCTCCGCCGAAGACATGCCGTTCTGGATGAGACCCACCTTCAGCCCGAGGAATCGATGGATCGCTCCCATCCACTCCGCGTCACGGGACGCCAGGTAGTCGTTGACAGTGACCAGGTGAACACCCTTGCCATTGAGGGCATTCAGATAGGCGGGCATGGTGGAGACCAGGGTCTTGCCCTCGCCGGTCTTCATCTCGGCGACCATCCCACGGTGCAGGGCGGCTGCGCCGATGATCTGCACGTCGAAGTGCCGCTGGCCAAGGACCCTCTTGGCTGCCTCCCGCACGGTGGCAAAGGCCTCGACCTGAAGCTCCTCCAGGCTCTGGCCGGCGGCACTGCGATTGCGGAACTCTGTTGTCTTGGTGACTAGATCCTGGTCGGTGAGAGCCTCGAACTCAGGCTCGACGTCATTGACTGCAGCGACGATGCCCTGGAACTGTTTGAGCGTCTTGCCTTCCCCGGCGCGCAGGACCTTGGAGAGGATTGGCATTGGGATTTCATGCTACCGGCGGGCCCGAATTGACCCACTTCCGAATCATTCTGTGAAGGTTTTCGCACACTGCGTGTGCTCAAACACACACAGAACGGGTTCGGTGTCCGACCTGCCGCCACGGGAGACCGAGACGCTCGCAGCCATGGCCGAGGGACGCTCCAACGCCTGCATCGCCAATCAGCTCGGAGTGAGTGAGTGAGCGAACGGTGGAAGCCATGTGTGCCCAGGTCTTCCAGAAGCTCGATCTCGCCCCGTCACCGGACGTGAATCGGCGGGTCCTGGCGGTTCTCACGATTCTCCAAGGGTTGAAGGGACCCTTCTGTGAAGGTCCAGCGGCACTGTGTCTACTCAAACTCACAGAACGGTTCAGCGGACGTCGATGAGCCCTTCGCGTTGCGCCCAGGTGACGGCCTCGAAGCGGGATTTGAGACCCAGCTTGTCGAGGACGTTGCGCACGTGGTTGCGAACAGTGTTCTCGGAGATGAAGAGCTCAGCTGCGATCTCCTTCGATGTCTTGCCGGCGCCCACATAGCCCAGGATCTCGAGCTCGCGCCCGGTCAGCTCGGGGCTGCGGGCCACGGCTTCTCCGTGGTGGCGAAGCAGGTCACGCAGGGCGCTGAACAACTTCCCGCCCATCGCCGGTGAGACGGCGGCGCCCCCGGCAAGGACGTCGTGCATGGCTGCGACTAAGCGTGGCAGCGGGGTGTCCTTGGTCAGGTAGCCCGAGGCTCCGGCCTTGACGGCGGCCAGCAGGTCCTTGGCCGACTCGCTCGATGTGAGCAGCACGACCCTCGTGTTGGGACAGGCTTTGATGATCGCACCGACCACCTCGACCCCTGACATGCCCGGCATGAGCAGGTCGAGCATCACCAGGTCGGGTTGGTGCATTTTGGCCATGTCGATGGCACGCATGGCATCGGCGGCCACTGCCTTGACTTCGAAGCCTTCCTGGACGAAAGCCGCGCGCAACGCCTCGCGAAACAGCTCGGCGTCGTCGACTATCACGACGGAGGCCATCAGCGCCTACCTCGTGATGGACATTGCAAACAAAACATGAGTTCTCCAGGTTGGATCATCGGTGACTAGACACCGTATCGGCCAGAGTTGCCGCCAGCACAAGCGCGATTCGGTCAGACCCCAATGTCTTCACCGCCGAGCGGATCGTGGCGCCGGTCGTGACGACATCGTCAACGAGCACCACCGGCCCCAAGATCGCCTTCGCCATCTTGAGATCCGGCGGTGGGCGGTTGTGATCACCGCCTGCCCGACGCGGAGCATGGAGCGGCGCCGAGAGGAGGTCGAGCAGCGGCACGTCTTTGGCCCGGGCGAGCCGCAGACCTATCTCACGGGCGGGATCGATGCCGTAACGGAGCTGTCGTGACCATGTCCTGGGCACGGGGACGACGGGTAGAGACGGCATCCGCGGGGCGACCACCTCGACCACTAGGTCGGCAAACGAAGTCATGGCCCTGTACTTGAGCCCGTGAACGAGCTCCCGGGCCACGTCCTCGTGTTCGAACGCCGCCACCAGCCTGATGCCGTCGTCGAGGATCCGTTCCGGGGCAAGACGCAGCCGGGTCCGGCACCGGGGGCAAAGGAACCCGCGCGCTGGCACGTGGCATGCCTGGCAGAGCATGTCGGTGAACCTATCGGTGTCCCGGGACAGAAACTAGGCCGTCCCCTCCTGCCACCCGGAGAGGTATGCCACCTGGTCCTCGGTGAGGCTGTCTACTCCCCCACCCAGGTGCTCCAGCTTGATCCGGGCTACCTCGGCGTCGATCTCGGTGGGCAGCGTGTAGATCTTGGCCTCGAGATCATCCACGTTCAGCGCCAGATATTCGGCGGCGAGCGCCTGGTTGGAGAAGGACATGTCCATGACGTCGGCAGGATGTCCCTCGGCCGCTCCCAGGTTGACCAGCCTCCCCTCGGCGATGACGAGAACACGTCTGCCGTCCTGGAGCTCGAACTCCTCCAGGTTGTCACGGATTGGGCGGCGGGCCACTGACGCCGCTCGCAGCGCAGCCAGGTCGAGCTCGATGTCGAAATGACCGGCATTGGCCAGGATGACGCCATCCTTCATCACGTCGAAATGCTCCATCCGCAGCACGTGCTTGTTCCCCGTGAGGGTGATGAAGACATCGCCAACACGTGCGGCGTCGGCACCGGTCATGACCCGGAACCCGTCCATCGCCGCGGAGAGGGCCCGCACCGGGTCGATCTCGACCACGATCACGTTTGCCCCGAGCCCGTCTGCCCGGTTGGCCACGCCACGTCCGCAATCGCCGTATCCGATCACGACGATGTTCTGTCCGGCCAAGAGGATGTTGGTGGCACGGATGATGCCGTCGATCGCCGACTGCCCGGTCCCGTAGTGGTTGTCGAATAGATGCTTGGTGGCCGAGTCGTTTACCGCCACGACCGGGACTCGAAGCGTGCCGTCCGCCGCCATCGCCTTGAGACGGATGACACCAGTGGTCGTCTCCTCGGTGGAGCCGATTACCTCGATGTCCCTTCGGTCCGTATGGAGCAGCGTGGCCAGATCGGCCCCGTCGTCCATCGTGATCGCGGGTGCGTGGTCGAGCACGGCGTGGATGTGCTTGTAGTAGGTGTCGGCGTCCTCGCCGCGGATGGCGAATACCGGGATGCCCTCTGCGACGAGGGCCGCAGCGACATCGTCCTGAGTCGAGAGCGGGTTCGAGGCGCAGAGCAGGGGTTCGGCCCCGCCGTCCCGGAGAGCCAGCATGAGGTTGGCCGTCTCGGCCGTCACATGGAGACATGCAGCGACGACCAGCCCATCGAGCGGCTTCTCCTTGGCGAACCGCTCCCGCACGGTGGCCAGCACCTGCATCCGGCGACCCGCCCATTCGACTCTTCGGGCGCCGACCTCGGCGAGCGCGGGGTTGGCAATGTCGTAGTTCATCTCAATCCTTCACCAGTAGTTTCTTCAGCTTCTCGATGGTCTCGACCGGTACCGGGTCGACACCCGCCTCTCCAGCCAGCATGTAGGACACCAGGTCCCCACTGACCGTGAGTGACATCAAACGTGCAAGCTCCGAGTCGCCTCGCGCCGACACCACGCCAAGCCACGGCACCGCGAACTCGGTCAACTGCAACGTGTGGTCGAGTCTTGCCCGAACCCGCTCGTGGTCGGCGACGTCGGTCAATGACACGATGCCGATGAGGTCCCGCGTCATCGAGGGCAGGGTCTCCCACCCGACGATCTCATTGTGATCGAGCTCGGGAAGTACCGACCACCAGGCCGGCATCTTGGCATTCTCATTGATCTGGGTCTTCCAGCGTTGGGCGGCAGTGGAGCTGATGGGACCACCTCCGTAGACGACCGTGACCCGGCCCACCAGGCCCTTGGCCAGGCCCTGCGCCATGTCCCACGTCTCCGAGCCCTCGGTGGTGGCGGCGTCGACAAGGTCAGCCGCCTCGTCGAGGGCTGCGGTCTGGTCGGCCAGTACCTCGAGCGTGTTCAAGAGTCTCGCCACCGCCCCGGCGAGATACCCGACGGCAGCCCGGGGCTGGAGCCCTGGCGGGACTGTGATCGTCGGCCAGGCGTTCTGTGCCGACAACTCGGCCAAACGCCCACCGGTGGTCACGGTGACGATCGAGAGCCCGGCCGCAGCGGCGGCCTCCACGAGGTCCAGGGTCTCTTCTGTGTTCCCCGAATACGAGGCAGCAATGACGGTCGGCTTGACCCTTTGCGCCCAGCCAGGGAGCGGCGCATACCCCTTGTGGACGGCAACCCGGCCCGAATTCCCGGTGGCCAGAGCGGCACCGAAGTCTCCCGCTATCCCGGAACCTCCCATGCCGCCGACGAGTACTTCGTGATTCGGGGGGAGATCGGGGACATCGAGGTCGCGTGCCCAGCGGATCTGATCCCCCAGGGTCCGGATCATGTCGAGCATCTCACTCATCGGGGCCCCCTTCGGCCTCCTCGACCAGCATCACGGGTATCCCGTCCCGAACCGGATACCGGCGGCCACATTCCGAGCAGACGAGCCGGGAGGCCGCCTCGTCTTCAAAGAGGTCGGCCTTGTCGACCGGGCACACAAGGATGGCGGCCAACTGGGGATCGATCAGGCTCATTCTTCCTCCTCGAGGGCGGCTGCCAACTCGTTCACGGTCGATTCCAGGACATGCTCATCGGCCGATTCGACATTCAGCCTCAACAACGGCTCGGTGTTCGACGGCCGAAGATTGAACCAGACGTTCCCGAGATCGATCGTCAATCCATCGACACGATCCTTGGTCGCATCGGGATACATGGCGTCGACGCGCTGCATGGCTGATTCCGTGTCGGATACGACGAAATTGACCTCCCCAGATGCCCGATATGGCTCCACCTCGCGACGGAGGACCGAGAGCGGGCGAGCGGCCTCCGAGATCACCCGCAAGAGGATCAGCATCGCCAGCATCCCGGAGTCCGCTCGGAAGTTGTCGGCGAAGTAATAGTGGCCGCTGTGCTCACCTCCGAAGACAGCGCCCGACTCGGCCATGACCTGCTTGATGTAGCTGTGCCCGACCCGGGTCCGGATCGGCGTCCCGCCCGCTGCTCTAATCGCCTCCGGGACGGCGCGAGACGTGATCAGATTGTGGATGATCGAAGCACCGGGGTGCCGTACGAGCATCCAGCGCGCGATGAGAGCGGTGACGGTGCTCCCGCTGACCGCTTCGGCGTTGTCGTCGATGAAGAACGCTCGATCGGCGTCGCCATCGAAGGCGACCCCCAGGTCATGCCCACCGTCGGCGACCTTCTCGATCAAATCAACCAGGTTCTCGGGTTGAATGGGATCCGCCGGGTGATTGGGGAAGGTGCCGTCGGGCTCCAGGTAGATGCCGTCCAACGTGGATTCGACACGGGCGAAGACCTTCTCGATGGTCACTCCGGCCATACCGTTTCCGCCGTCGACCGCGACCTGCAGCGGGCCGATCGTTGACCCATCGACTATGGCGAGGAGATGATCGACGTAGTCGTCGATGGCGTCCAAGGTGCGGAGGGTGCCGTGTGACCCAGATTGACGTGCCTCGCCCTCGATGACCGCCTTCTTGATCACCTCCAGACCTGTCTCCGCGCCAACAGGAGCCGCGCCGGCCCGACACAGCTTCAATCCGTTGTATTCGGGGGGGTTGTGCGATGCGGTGATCATCGCCCCTGGGACCGAGTATTTGCCCGAGTAGAAATAGACCAGATCGGTCGGCACCTCCCCCAGATCGACCACGTCAGCGCCAGCCGTCGTGATCCCCTCCACCAGCGACTCGAACAAGGCATCCGACGACTCCCGGCAGTCCCGCCCGACCGCTACCTCGTCGGCCTCGACCAGCAACATGAACGCACCGCCGATCTTCCGGAACAGATCCGGGGTGACCTCGCCGTTGTCCGTGCGCCCGCGCACGTCATAGGCCTTGAACACGGAATCAGGGCTCATCGGCGCCGGAGTCTAGGGGTGGGCCTATCCCTTGCTCATTTCTACACTTGCTCCCGGATGCGCCCCACCTTCTCGATAGTGGTCCCCGTCTACAACGAGGCCGAATTCATCCCACAGGCCGTTCCGGCACTCATCGAGCAGATGGAGAGCATCGGCGAGCCCTACCGAATCCTCATCGTCGAGAACGGCTCGACCGACTCGACCGCCGCGGTGGCCCGACAAGTAGCCGCGGGTCATCCCGTGACGGTCTTGTCCCTCGATGCGGCCGACTACGGGGCGGCCATGCGACACGGCTTCCTGGAAGCCGACGGTGACTGGGTGGTCAACTTCGACATCGACTACTTCTCGGCCGACTTCCTGAGGAGAGTCCTGGCCTTGGATTCCGTCGATCTTGTCATCGCCTCGAAGCGCGATCCCGGCTCGGAGGACAAGCGATCTCCGCTCAGAAGGGTGGCGACCTGGGTCTTCAACCTGATGCTGCGCACCATCCTCGACTCGACGGTGAGCGACACCCACGGGATGAAGGCCTTCCGCGACGACCTGGTCTCGACAGTGGCGCCGTCAGTTCTCAGTCGACAGGATCTCTTCGATACTGAGCTGGTGATCAGGGCCGAGCGGGCCGGCTATCGGATAGAGGAAGTGCCGGTAGTGGTCGAGGAGATGAGGGTGGCGCGGTCCTCGTTACTGAAACGAGTGCCCCGGACGATTCAGGGATTGTTCGCGATCAGAAGGACGCTGGCGAACGAGTCCCTACGTTTGGCGGCGACGCACGCCCCAGATCCCGACGCCGATTAGACCCAGAACTCCGACCAGAGTGGCGATCTTGCCTCCGATCTCGGCCCACGTGTCCTCGAATTCGAGAACGACCTCTTCGCTGGTGGGCACGACCACCATGAGGGACGGGGTTGCTCGCCAAGGCCCGTCGGCACCGGTCGCGGTCCAGTTGGGGAAATAGGAAACCTTCACCAGATGCGGCAGCCCCACCGCGGTGGTGGTGAACGAGATCTTGTGGTCCTCGATCACGATGTCACTGAGCGCGTCTTCCGGCACCTCCAACCGAACATTGGGTCGCTCTTCGATCGACTCGATCCGGGGCCATTCCTCGGGGCCGTCGGTCACCACCAGTCTGTCGAGATTGTCGACGTCCTCGTACCAGGTGAGGGCCATGTCGAAGAAGCTGGGGAGCTCCTCGCCATCCGACCCGGTGACCGTGTCCGAGCCGGTCAGTGAGTCGAGCAGTCCGTGCTCGGGGACCTCGTACACCGAGGGGAGGAACGACGCCACCTCGACGAGCTCTGTATCAGGGAGCTGGTAGATGCTGAACGGGCCAGTCGTGGCCAGCTTCGACATCTCGGGGATCCCGTCGGCGCGCTCCGTGGCCTCCGGCGTCACCGACACGTAGTAGTCCACTCCGAACAACTCGAGGTGCTTCAAGCCACGTTCCATCTCACCGGTGTGGTACTGCAGCCCGGGTATCGGGTTCGAAGGTCGCTCCGACATCTCCGATGAGTTGATGAAATGAAACGGGGTGGTCAGCGACGATTCGAAGAACAGCCCCTCCATGGAGGGATGTGAGCCTTCGGTCCAATATGGGATCAGCATTGGGGACATCGGCGTCCCGTACACACCGAGCTCCTTGTTGGCAGCCTCCCAGTGGACCCTCCCGTCGGGGAGAGTGTCGATCTCGGCCATCAGCGCCTCGTACTCTGGCCATTTGGCCTTGCTCTCGTACCCGGCGTAGTTCCACTTCGCCCACCCGTCGACAAAGGTCACTCCGGACAGTGCGCCGAGGACCACCAGGGAAACCGTCGCCCCGGTCAGAAAGGCGCGGGTGGAGAGGCTCGACCCCCAGAGGAAAGTGAGGGCGATGATCAATGCTCCGGCGACCCCGACGGGTATCGCCACCCACGCCGGGAACTCGGTCGAATCGACGACCAGGGCGCAAGCGACAACCGTGATGAGGGCGATCAAGGCCCGTGGCCAATACGCAGAGACCCGGGAGGGCAGCCTCCTCGACAGCCAGATGATGGCCGCTCCGACACCGACGGCGGCAAAGAAGGCGACCCCGAAATACCAATAGGGAAGGAGACGGCCATTCCACAGCTTCCATCGGTCCCCCCCGAACACATTCGGCAACAGCTCGGGCATGATGTGTGGAAGGGGGAAGTAGAGGACCGGCAGGATCGTCGCGGCCAGCAACGGCGCGGCCCGTGAGGTGCGACGGCTGATCCAGATCGCGCCCGGGATGGCCAGCGGGAGCAGGAGCCACAGTTCGACCGGGAAGATCTCCTCCCAACGGGACAGCGGGGTCCAGGACATGTCCGAGCTGAAACCGATGCGGGCGATGAGTGGCAGCGCCCAGAACGCAGCGATGGCGAATCCCCAGAGCCAGATGGCCAGTGTGCGCCAGAAACCCTTCCGCCAGGGCAGGACGAAGAGGGAGGCGAAGATGACGACGATGGTCGTCAGCACGTGGGAGAGCGCAGTGGCGGCGAGAGCGACAGCCGCCCACTTGAGATATCTGCGATCGTCGCGAACCGCCCTGATGAGCAGGCCGAGATAGAAAAGGGACAGAGCGAAGGACCACGAGTAGGCGAATTCGCCGGCAAGCGTGGAGGCGATGTTGCCCCCGTAGATGGAATAGCTCTCGAAGAAGGCGAAGACCACACCCGCGCCGGCCGCCACCAGTGAGATGTGCTTCCCCAGACGCATCGAGCGGGCCAGGTAGTAGGCGGCGGGCGGGGTTGCCAGCAGGCCCATGACCGTGACGATCTTGAACGCCACCCCGTATGGCATGAACAGGTCGAGGAAGACGATGGTCAGTGACGGAAGCGGGAAGTAGAAGTAGAACGCCGGGAATCCGGCGAACCAATCGTTCGACCATCCCTGGAACCGGCCTTCGGGAAGCAGGCTGTCTCTGAGGAATGCCGGTCCGAATACGTGGGCCCCCATGTCGCCGCCGGTCGGCGTCGTTGAAGAAACGATCCACCATGGGTTCATTACCACGAGGATGACGAGAGAGATGCCGGCGAGGGTGAGGACGATCGGCCAGGGGTTACCCCGCAGAAGAGACCGTGGAGTTGTCACGCGCGATGCTGTCGGACGATCTCCAGAACCTGCGAGATGTCGATGTCTTCGCCATCCCGGTTCCACCATCTCTCTTCGCAGTTGTGACAAGCGAAGAACAAGACCTGTGTCCCGTCGGGCAGGACGTGCTCGATCTCGATCACATCAGGTTTTGAGCACTGTGGACAGTTCATCTCATCTCGACGCTGGGGAGCAGCACATGGTACGACCGTGGCGGCCCTACAACAATGCTTCCTCGTCGAGGAGACGACCCACATAACGGCTGCGTCTCTGCCCGTTCTCGGTCCAATATGCGTACCAGTAAGGGCCATGGGGGCATCGGGTGCAGCCCGCCTTGCCACAACGCACCGCCTGCTGGCGGAGGTGAACTTCGGGGTGGTCGTCGGCGCCGAGAGCACCCGTGCCCTGAAGTTGCGCCCGGGTCAGAATGAGAAGCCGACGGAGATCGTGCTCGTCGAGGTCTTTGACCGCGTCGAGCAGATCGCGGTCGAGGGCCACTAGCGGCCCGTCCCACAAATGCTGATGACGCGCACCATATTTGCGCGACAGACCACTAGGCCACAGAGAGCGGGGCGAACAACCGGGTGACGGTCCGTCGGTCGGTCAATGTCCACCCGAGAGGGGGGATCATGCGATCGGCATGATCGGCACACATGGCGTACCCGTGCCGCTCGACACCGCTGACCAGGTCGTCCATCCAGACCGAGCTGTCGGGGTAGGAGAAGGTCATGACGGCGGCAGCCGGCGAGCCGCATCGGGCACAACTGAGAATCATGGCGGAAACGGTAGGTGTTGGGGCATCCCTGTTCAAGGATTCAACCCTCGGACGGCTCGATCGGGCATTCCGGGATGGACTGAGGCCGAGCCGTCATCACCGACGACGACGGTGCAGGGCACGGCACCGATGTTGAGCCGGGTGAACAAACCTGGCTCGTTTTCCCACCTGATCTCGACGTATCCGGTGCTGCCCAGAATGTCCGCCAAGCGTGCCCTCGCACCGTCGCAGTCGGAGCAGGTCGCAGAAGTGAAGAGGTAGATCCCCGGGTCGAGCCCCCCACCATCGCCGGCTTTCGAGCGGCTGGGCCGATGACGTATCACCAAGATGATGAGCAGGGAAAGGGCGACCGCCCCGACGACGATCACCAGCCGAAGCCAGACCTCACTCATCGATGATCGGTACCCCGATGCTGTAAGCCGCCCCGGTGGCCGTAGTCGTCACCCACATCGGCACCAGTGAGCCGATTCCCTTCACCGTGTAGGCGTTGGCACCGCCCTCGACGGCCGGAACCTCGAGGACCATGCCGGCGGGAATGGTGTGCTCCTGTGCAGCCGACTGGTCGCGTCGGGCGGTGACAACGACGACATCTTCCTCGAGCCCGGCATTGAGGATCACCGCGGCCCCCGTCCCGCCAGGGGCCAATCCGGCGGCGGGGAGGAGCCAGCTCGACGAAGGAACCGACGCCCCACTGGTGATGGCGACGCCGGTCTCGGCGACACTGCGAAGGAACGCCGCCACCGGCTGGGTCGATATCACTCGGACCGCAGACGCGCCTTCCAGGCCCAATTCGGACAGTGGGACGACCGTGGCGCCTCGACTGGGCACCACACCGTCCTGGAAGCCCTCGACCACACCCTGGGGCCCATACACGTCTACCTGGAACCCCACTTCGGCCGCGACACCTGTCGAGATGACGACATCACCGCCAAGACCTGCGGCAGGCACGGGCAGGTACCAATCCAGAGCTGGCGCCACCGAGTGCCAGAGAGCGCCGTCCGCCCCCACATCGAATCTGCCAACCGCCATGACATTGCCTCTAGCCACCTCGATGGTGATGGAGAGGGATTGTCTCCCGGGGAGGATCTCGGCGAGGTCGATGACGACGGTCGAGCGCGGGGGCACCATGATGCCTCGAAGCTGCGGGGCGGCCTCGAGACCGGACTCCGATTGGACGATCAGATCCACAGCGGCTTCACCGGCGTATGGGTTCATCAACTGAACCTGGAATCTCTCGCCGCTCACCGTGGAGCCGCCGGCCAGCAAAGACTGCTGGATTGGGCTAGGGACACAAGCTTCGACGGCAACAGATTGGGCACCCACCAGCACCGAGCCGGCCGCCACGTCAGATCCGGGCAGCTCGGCGAGGCCGGCGCCGGTCCCGATTGGGGCGATCTCGGCGAGTGGGATGGCCGCCGAGCCGGATGCGCCGGTCGAAAACGTGCTCGAGCCCACGGACACTCCGGCACCAAACGCGGTAAATCTGCCCTCGCCGTTGACACCGGATGCCACTCCAATCGTCGTCGTGCGGCCACTCCCCTCTTCCACCGGGCACACCGCCACTGCCGGCGCGTCGACGGCGGCGACTTCGTCGGCTTGGGGCGGCTCGGGGCTCGGGACGAGCAACACCCCCACGGTCACGGCCGCTACCAGGATGGCGAAGAGTGCCTTCGTCATCGTCTGGCCCGCCCCCATGACACGAGGCCCAACGCCAGGACGAAGAGCAGGGCTGCGGCGTAGGGAGCGTATGAGAGGTACCCCGTCGCCGAGAACACCGCCGTCCCGTCCATTCCCGAGACCGTGGTGAACCAATCCTCCAACTCGGGCTGGGGGTCCCAACCGTGTGAGTAATTGACCCTGAGCACAGCCGGCCCCGCCGAGACCGGGCCAGCGAATCCGGTGCCTTCACGGTGCCAGACGACATCGTCATCGACCGAGGCCAGCGGGTCGACACGGGGGTTCTCGAACACGTCCGCGTTCGTGATCAGCGGGGTCGGGACGAGGTCGACTTGCGAGTCGAGGACCGGATCCAACGGCGTCTCGATGCCCTCCACCACGACCCAGTCGATGGCGAACTCGGCCAGCAACTCACCGGGGCGCAGGTCGGCGCCACTGGCGATGCGGTCGATGGCATTGGCGAGTTGGACGTCGCCGGGCTCTGGCTCTGGCAGCCACACCTCGTCCAGAGTCGTCCCCTGACCGTCGACGGCTCGATACCAGATGCCGGGGCCTGACCGCGCCTCGCCGGGGATGAGAGTGCGGTCAGTCGATAAAACCAGGACACGCCCGGGGCTCGCCTGCTCGGCCAGCGTCGAGGCAAAGCCGAGGCGTTCGTTGATGTCACCCGCGGGTAGGCCAAGACGGCCGTTGATCAGGCCGGCCACAGACAGAAGAAGCATGGCAACGGCGCCAATCGAGGCCAGGAGACGGCGGGGATCGATGCTGAGACGATCGAGCGCCGCGGCCACGACGATCGCCGAGCCGAACGACGCCAGCACCAGGGCCGCCTCTTCCACGCCCGGTCCCCCAATGGGGAGTCGCACCAGGAAAAGACCGCCCAGACCGACCAGGGCTCCGAAGAAGCCAAGTCGCCTCGTGCGACCCTCGACGAGCATGAGAGGAATGGTGGTGACGGCGATGAGCACGGGCCACCAATCGGGGACGATCAGGCCCAACTGCCGATCGACGTCGAGCAACCAACCTCGATCGTCGTACACGAATCCCACGGCCACTACACCGGCCAAGAGCGTGGCGAGACCGAGTCGAAGGGAAGTTCGGCTCCCGCCTACGAGACGCCACAGGAGTGCCGACACCAGCGGAATCACACCGAGCAGCGGTGAAACCGCGGTGAGGAGGATCGACCAGACGAGGACCCAGCCGACATGGGTCAACCAGCTCCTCCCGCGGTCGTCGGGGTGGAGGATCACGGAGCGGACTGCCCAGGGCAGGAAGGCGGCCGCCCCCAGGGCCAGCCAGGATCCGGCGCCGACGATGAGCGCCGTTCCCGGGCCGGCGAGGATCACGAGACCGGCGAGATAGCGACCCGGCCCCCTGAAACCGAGACGACCTGCGAGCCGGCCCATGCCCAGGACGGCAAGGACGGCGAAGAGGATCGTTGCGATAGTGCGGGCAGCTCCCTCGGCGCCGAACCAGATCAGTGAGATCAGCCCGGTGAATCCGGAGGCCGGGTGGACGGCGTCGGCCGAGCCGAGTCCCGCATCGTTCCATCCGGCGAAGAACCGGTCGAGAGCCACTGTCGGAGGCTCGAACGGAAAGTTGTAGCCGCTGTTGGGGACCCCGACGAAGAAGATCGACCACGAGGCCACCACGACCACAACAGCCGCCAGGAGGGCGCCCCAGATCCCAGGGCTCGACCAGATTCTCCTGGTGCCGCGAGCCAATGCCTGGTCATCGTCGAAGATGGACAGGACGCGATCGGTGAGCTCGGACCCGACCTCTCGCAGGCGGACCGAGCCTCTCGACTGAAATCTGAACAACTCCTCGTCACCGACTGCTCGAACCTGTCGGAAGCGGCGCCGCTCGGCGATCGTGGAAGGCAGATGCCGGATGTTCCAGAGCCAGGAGATGAGGTGGCGAGCACCCACCCTCCAGCGGAAGAGGATCAAGTTGGCCAGCGAGTCGAGGACTGAGACGAGGATCTCGAATGGCACCACCCAGAGCAGGGTGATGGGCCGGTAAGCCTTGAGCATGGCCCGCAAACGGCCGGCCTCCTCCCGCCAGCCACCTGCCTTCTCCTCACATCGGGCCTGGTGATAGACCTCCGACGAGGGGACGGTGATCACCCGACCTCCAGCTAGTCGGGCCCGTTGGGAGAAGTCGAGCCCGGCAGCCACCGGCTCGAGCAGCTCGTCGAGGCCGCGCAGCCCTTGGGCCAGGTCACGGCGCACCAACATCGACACCGAGGACACGAAGGCAACCTCACGCACGACGTCGTATTGCTGGAGATCGATCTCCCCTTCGTCGAGCCCGGTGTAGGGATCGCCGAACACATCCGTTGCGCTCCCGATCGACTCCAGCTCGTCCCGGGTCCCGGCAAAGAGCAGCTTGGATCCACCGAGGGAGGCTTCGTTTCGGTCCAGTTCCCAGACCAGGGCCGCCAGCGCATCGGGCCGAGGCCTGGCATCGGAGTGCAGGATCCAGAGGTAGTCGACCTCTGCCCCGGTGACGGCGATGGCCTCTTCCAGGGTCGCCATCCGGCTCACTCCGCCCGGCAAATCGCCATTCGTGTCACCGATCACTACTACCTCGTGGACGCCTTCATAGACTTGCCGGTCCACGGTGGCCAGGGCCGCCTCGAGGTCGGCACCTTCCACCAAGGTGACGATCACCTTGACGCGGGGCGCGTCCGGTGGCACCAGGGGTGTTGATTCGTCCGCGATCTGCGGAGCTGAAGCACTAGTCATGCGGGAGGACATTGTGAACCGGAGCGCGCCACTGAGCAATATCAAGGGCTGTGACCAGGGTCGTTGAGCTCTCAGGTGGGGTCGGTGGTGCCCGCCTGGGACGCGGCCTGGATGCACTTGCCGAGGTCGATCTCACTGTTGTGGTCAATGTCGGTGACGATCTCCCCATCCACGGGCTATATGTATCACCTGATCTCGACACCATGGTCTACACCCTTGCCGGCATCGAAGGCCCGCATGGCTGGGGCCGTGCAGAAGACACTTTCATCGCCAACGCCGAACTGGCGCGATTCGGTGTCGACAACAAGTTTCAGCTGGGCGATCGTGACCTCGCGCTCAAGATCAATCGCACTCACCGGATGACCCAGGGGGACACCCTGTCCGAAGTGACCGACTCGATCCGGAATGCGTTCGGGATTCAATCCTCGATCCTGCCCGCCTCCGACGAGCCGGTCCGCACCATGGTCACCACGACCGATGGCATCAGACTCACATTCAGGGAGTACTTCGTAGATCGAGGTCACCAGGATCATGTCGAAGCGCTCGAATTCGATGGCGCCGCACACACCACTCCCGCCCCCGGTGTGATCGAGGCCATCGATGCGGCCGACCTAGTGGTGATCGGGCCGTCCAATCCGCCTTTGTCCATCTGGCCCATCCTCGCCATCGAGCCGATCGCCCAGGCCGTGCGACGCCACGCCAGGGTGATCGCGGTCAGCCCGCTGATCGGAGGTCGCACCCTCAAAGGCCCGGCTGATGTGGTGATGGCCGACCTCGGCCTCGGTACCGGTTCTGGCGCCGTCCTGGCCTCATATGACGGCCTGATCGACACACTCGTGGTCGACACCAGCGACAGTGACGACGAAGGAGAAATCGGAGGTGTCAGGGTGGTGGCGCTCGAGACCCGGATCGCCGCGAGGGAAGATGCCGCCAATCTGGCCCGGGCGATACTCAGCCTGTGACACTTCAGATCCTTCCACTGACCGGCATCGGCACAGTCCTACCTGGCGACGAGCTCACCGAGATCCTCGCTGCCGCCCTCACACCCATGGCTCCGGTGGCCGGGGACGTGTTGGTCGTCACGCACAAGATCGTTTCCAAGGCAGAGGGGCGGGTGGTCACCATTGAAGGCGATGAGGAAGACTTCAAACGGGCGTTGGTGGAATCTGAAGCCGTCTCGGTCGTGCGACGACGGGGCAATCTGATAATCGCCGAAACCGTGCACGGATTCATCTGTGCCAACGCCGGCGTCGACAGATCAAATGCCGAATTGGGGACGCTGATCCTCCTCCCCGAGGACCCGGATCGGTCGGCCCATCGGATCAGAACTCGGCTCGAGCGCACCCTCGGGGTTGACCTCCCCGTCATCATCTCCGACACCTTCGGGCGGCCGTGGCGGCGAGGCCTCACCGACATTGCCATCGGCGTGTCAGGCCTCGAGGCGCTGATCGACCTCCGAGGGACGAGTGACTGGGCCGGCCGGGAGCTCGAGGTGACGGAGATCGCTGTGGCCGACGAGCTCGCGGCAGCTGCCGACCTGGTGATGGGGAAGGCGGACGGGATTCCAGCCGCCCTCATCCGCGGCTACCAGGGGCCGCGTGGCGAAGGGCGGGGCAAGGATTTGGTCAGGCCGCCGGAGGAGGACCTGTTCCGATGAGCCCAGGTGCCAAATACCAAGCACTTTTATGCGCCGGGACGACCCAGACCCCAGTAGTCGAGACCAACGGCTCTGACCTTCTTCGGATCGAGGATGTTGCGGGCGTCGACTACGCGGTGCCCTCTCATCACCTTCGACACCTCTGCCATGTCCACCGTAAGGAACTCGGGCCACTCCGTGGCGATGAGGAGGACATCAGCCTCCTGCACCGCGGCAATCGGGTCGGGGGCCATGGTGAGCAGATCGGTCTTCGCTTCGGGGTCGTAGGCCACGACCTCGGCGCCGTCGGCCTGGAGCAGGGAAGCGATTCGAACGGCGGGCGACTCCCGCACATCGTCGGTGCCCGCCTTGAAGGCGACTCCCCACATGCCGACACGCCGCCCTCGAAGACCTCCTCCGGCGGCCTGCCGGACCTTGTCCGCCACGCGCCGACGTTGTTCCTCGTCTGCCTCGATGACCGCTCGTAGCAACTCGAAGTCGTAGCCGGCGTCCTGGGCCACGGCGATCAGGGCTTGCGTGTCCTTGGGGAAGCAAGAGCCCCCGTATCCGGGCCCGGGTTGAAGGAAGTGAGGGCCGATTCGGTGGTCCATCCCCAGACCCTGGACGACGTCGAGGATGTCGGCGCCGACAGCTTCGCAGACAATGGACAAGGTGTTGACGAAGGTGAGCCGAGCAGCCAGGTAGGCATTGGAGGCGTACTTGATCATCTCCGCCGAAGTGGGATCGGTTATGACAACCGGTGCGTCGAGACTTCTGTAGAGATCGGCGACGGCTCGTGCATCGGCCTCTTCCCAGGCACCGACCACGATGCGGTCAGGCTCGAGAAAGTCGTCGACCGCCTTGCCCTCACGAAGGAACTCGGGGTGAGAGACGATACGGGCCGAGCTGCCCAGATCCGCCAGACGCTTGCGCAAGGATGCAACGGTGCCCGGCGGCACGGTCGACTTCACCACGAAGATCGAGTTTTCACCGACCACGTTGGCCAGTTCGTCGGTTACCGCATGGACGTACTTGAGGTCGGCTCGGCCGTCCTCCCCTTCGGGTGTGGGGAGGGCGAGAAAGACGAAATCGGCTCCTTCGACTGCCTCTTTGTTTGAAGTGTGAAAGCTGAGAACGCCGCGCCCGGTGGCATGCGAGAGCAAATCGGGCAATCCCTGCTCGTAGATGGGGACGCCGCCGCCACGGAGAAGCTCGACTCGTTCTGCGTTTGCCTCTCCGAGACGCACCCGGTGACCGAGACTGGCGAGACCGCCTCCGGTGACAAGACCGACGTAACCAGCGCCGATGATTGCTATGTCCATTGAAACCCCCATGGTAGATCGCGAGGCCTTTGCGATCAGGAGGCGTCGGCTCCGACTATCACAACGGCGTCATAACCGTTATCGACGGTGCCGACCTGGACTACACCAAAACCGATCTGGCCGATGATCCGATCACCGGCACTGCTCCCCTCGGGAACGAGGATGGTCGTGGTGGCGTAGTCCTTCACTTCGGCATCACCCACGCCGGCGACCTCGAAGCCGGCCGCGGCCAGCCGTTCTGACATTGTCGATGCCGCGCCGTTGACGCCATTCCCGTTGAGGACCTGGACGCGGATCGGTCCGGGGTCGGCTGTAACGACACCTGTGAGGAAGCCGTCGATCATCGCCGACGCCTCCGGCTCGGCCGCCATCACGACGGATGCGCCGTTGACCGAATCGCCGTACACCGGGAGGGTGTGCCCTTCGATGCTCCCGGTGACCAGCCCGCGGAAGTTCCAGGCAAGCGACGCCACGGAGGTGTCGGCCAGGGTTCCGTCGACGGTCATGTGCTTGGCCATGGATCCAGCGATGGCTCCTGCCTCTGCGATCGAGGACGGCGACTTCAATTCGGTGAGGATGGCCCGGACCACTTCCTGCTGTCGTTGGGTCCGCCCCAAATCACTGGCATCGACACTCACCCATCGTTCGCCCTGATACTCCTCGTACTTTCGGGAGCGGGCGAAGGCGAGGGCTTGCTCGCCATCGAGGATCTGGGTGCCATCGTCCACACTTAACCCGGAGTTGGCATCCCGAGCCGGATAGGGGAAGGTCATCTCGATGCCGCCCAACTCATCCACCATCGCGGTGAAACCGAGGAAGTCCACCTCCACGTAGTGATTGACCTCGATCCCGAGATTCTCCCGGATGGTCTGGACCATGAGCGACGGACCGCCGTACGAGTAGGCCGCATTGATCTTGCCCTCACCGTTGCCCGGGATATCCACCCACAGGTCTCGAGGAATGGAGAGCATCCGGGCTTCGCCACTGGCCTGGTCGAGACGGACCAGCATGATCACGTCACCGCGCTCTCCACCAGCGGGCCCGAAAAAGGTCAGGTCTTCGATGCCTTGACGGGAGTCACTTCCAACTACCAAGAAGGTCAATGTGTCCCCGCTGGGCTGGCTCAGCTCATCGACGACCTCGAGGTCGGTCGCGGCCATGTCGAGCACATCCTGACCCGTATCCAACGCCCAGAAGACTGCGAACGCGCCGACGCCGGCCACCATCAGCAGGCCAAAGAGGGTGAACTTCAGCCATTTAGGCAGCCCGCGACGGGGCGCAAGGTGTCGTGGGGAGGATGAGGACATCTTCGGGTAAGACGTCGTCAGGCTAGGCAGGGGTTCCATGAATCTCTGGCAATCGCCGCGGCATTCGGTGGGCCTAATCTCCCCGCAGATGGCGGTACTCGCGCACGAAGGAACCCATCCGATCATGTACGGGGGTTGGCCCCTGCCGATCGGTTCGAGTCTCCGCACCCAATACCTGGCCAGACCCGACGTCGCTGGCCAATTCCCGGTAGTGCTCGTTCTCCCCACTCTCGACGGGATGACGGGGTTGGAGAAGGACCTCTGTCGCATGTTCGCCCGCTGGGGAGTGGTGGCGATAGGCGTCGATTTCTACCGTCAGAAGGGCGATCCGAATGAGGCCTACGAGGCCCTCTCCGATCGTCGAGCGTTGATGGACCTGGACGAGATCCACGAATTCGTCGTCTCCGACGACGTGCGCTGGGCCGTCAGTGGTGATCTAGGAATCCTCGGCATAGATGTCGGCGGCCGCTTCGCGATCGTGGGCGCCTCCACGCGATCCTGGGTCAAATCCGTGGCGGTCGCATATGCCCCGCTCACCGGCGATGAGGAACGTGAACACCAGGTCGCCTCGTATTTGGACAACCTCCCCGTGCCGGTTCTCGGGCTCTATGGCGCCGCCGACGAGCTGATCGCACCGTCCACGGTCGACGAGGCGCAGCGGCGAAACGACCACGGCCAATGGCTCCTCTACGAAGCAGCAGGCCACTCATTTCTCGATGTCGAAGCCGAGGGCTACGACGCCGACGCATCAGCCGACGCCTACCCCCGGCTTGTCGAGTTCTTCAAAGCGACCCTCCCGGCAGCGGTGGAGGTCGATCTCGGTTGAACGGGGTCTTCAGTCCCGCACGTGCCTGATGGCGCCCGAAGTGAGGGATTGCCGCGCCCCGGAGACCTCGACGACCAGGGCGCCGTCCGAGGTGATGTCTACCGCAGTCCCCCGACCATCCGGTTCCCAGCTGATCTCCTTGCCGAGGGTGGTGCAAAGTGACCGGTATTCGTCGATCGGCCAGTCGTCTGTATCGATGAGCCGCATCAATTCTGCCGCCCAGAGACCGGCAACTCGGGCGTGGAGCTCGGGCCCGGGATCGGTATCGCGGAGGGCGCCCATGCCCTCGGGGGCTTCGGGCCACCACAGGTTGACCCCCATCCCGATCACGGTCTCATCGGCGCGCTCGACGAGGATCCCACCCACCTTGGCCCCTGCCGCAATCAAGTCGTTGGGCCATTTCAGGCTCACGCCTTCCAGGCAGCGGACAGCGGCTACGCCTGCCATCAGCGAGAAAGGCCGAAGATCCTCATCGGCAGGGCGGAACGCGAGCGAGACCGCGAGGGCTCGGGGCGCCGATAGCCAGGGTGCTCCCCCTCTTCCACGGCCCGTCGTTTGTCGCTGGGCGGCCACGACCACCGGCAGATGGTCCAGCTCGGCGCGGGCCAGGTCCTGGGTGGATGCGACCTCTTCCGCCCACAATTGCAAATAGGGTGTAGCCATCTCGTCTCCTGACGAGTCGGAATGTGTGAGGTTACGGAGGAGTCTTGGGGACCGAGGCGCGAATCGAGCGGCTCAGGGAGCTTCGTGAAGAGGCCCTGCATGC
>Ga0190271_10000305_pt1 | contig 24237 bp, 28 predicted proteins | sample Popmic356T_FD_133747 | JGI IMG/M metagenome (GOLD analysis project Ga0190271, IMG submission 133747) | Populus adjacent soil microbial communities from riparian zone of Weber River, Utah, USA - 356 T | ecosystem: Environmental > Terrestrial > Soil > Riparian zone | place: USA: Utah | collected...
GACACGTTGTGCCCTCCAAAGCCGAACGAGTTCGACATCGCATGGCGTAGCGATGCCTCCCGCTTGACATTGGGGATGTAATCGAGATCACATTCGGGGTCGGGCACCTCGTAGTTGATCGTCGGAGGCAGAACCTGGTCACGTAGCGCCATTATGCAGGCGACCGCCTCGACGGCTCCGGCGCCACCCAGGATGTGACCGGTCATCGACTTCGTCGAGGAGACCGGGACCGAATCTGCGGCTGCTCCCATGGCGATTCGTATCGCTGCGGTCTCGGTCGAATCGTTGGCCTCGGTGGAAGTGCCGTGGGCATTGATGTACCCGATCTCTTCCGGGGTAAGACCGGCGTCGTCGACGGCGTTGACCATGGCCCGCGCCGCGCCGCTCCCTCCTGGCCGGGGCAGGGTGATGTGATACGCGTCGGCCGACATCCCATAGCCGGTCAACTCGGCCAGCACCGGTGCTCCACGATCGAGGGCCTTTTCCATATCTTCGAGGACGAGCGCGGCCCCGCCCTCCCCCATCACGAATCCGTCACGGTCCGCATCGAAGGGCCGGGACGCTCGCTGTGGCTCGTCGTTCCGGCTGGAGAGCGCCCTCGCCTGGGCGAAGGTGGCGATTCCAAATGTGGTGATTGCCGCCTCGGAGCCACCGGCTACCACGACATCTGCCGCCCCGCGTCGGATGAGCTCGGCGCCGTCGCCGATGGCGTTGGCCGATGCGGAGCAGGCGGTGACGACGCATGAGACTGGCCCGAGAAGGTTGTGCTCGATCGAAGCCAGCCCGGCCGCCATGTTGGGGATCACTCGAGGGACGCCGGTGGGGCTGACCCGGTCCGGGCCCCTCTCGGTGAGCGTGACGATCTCGTCGATGAACGAGCCCATGCCACCGAAACCGGCGCCGACCACGACACCGGCCCTGGCCGCGGCAGGGTCATCCTCTTCGAAGGACAAGCCGGCTTGCTCCAGGGCCTGGCGTACCGGCACCAGGAAGAACTGGGCGAATCGGTCGAGCCTCCGCACCTCACGGCGGTCGAAGTGCTTCTCCGGCTCCCAACCGCGAACCTCGCCGGCGATCGTCGTGCGGTACCCCTCGGTGTCGAAGAGACTGATCGGGCCGATACCCGACTTACCCGACAACATCCCGTCCCAGGTCGAACCGACGTCTTCTCCAAGCGGGGTGACCGCCCCGAGCCCGGTGACGGCGACCCGCCGTCGCTCGGGTGGCATCAGATCAGCCTCCGAGCTTTCCGTACACCACGTCGATGGCTTGGCCGACTGTCATGATCGACTCCGCTTCCTCATCCGGGATCTTCACCCCGAACTCGTCCTCGAGAGCCATGAGTAGCTCCACGACGCCCAAGCTGTCCACATCGAGGTCCTCCTCGAAATGCGCCTCCTCGGAGATCTTCGACTGCTCCAGCCCGAGCTCGGATACGAGCACCTCGCTCAGCCGGTCGGCTACTTCAGTTCTTTCCACTGATTCCTCCTTCCTGGAATTGTTTGGCGGAAAGTTACAAGGCCAGGCCGCCGTCGACGGCAAGCACCTGACCCGAAATGTAAGAGGCGGCGTCGGAGGCGAGGAAGTCGACGGCCGCGGCCACCTCGTCCGCCTCGCCGAACCGCCGGAGGGCGGTGCGGCTGACAGCCTCGTCTTTGACCCCTTGACTCAGGTCCTCGGTCAAATCGGTGGCGATGAACCCGGGCGCCACCACGTTGACCGTGATCCCTCTGGATCCGACCTCTTTCGACACCGCCTTGGAGAATCCGATCATCCCGGCCTTCGAGGCCGCGTAGTTGGATTGCCCGGCGTTACCGGTGATCCCGGCCACCGAGGCGATGGATACCACCCTTCCCCAATGCGCCCGGAGCATGGGGCGCAGCGCGAGACGGGTGCAGATGTAGACCGATTTCAGATTGGTGCTGATCACCCGGTCGAAGTCGTCCGAGCTCATGCGCAACAAGAGGTTGTCAGCGGTGATGCCGGCGTTGTTCACCAAAACCGTGACCGGGCCGAGATCTTCGTCGACCGATGAGAACATCGCCTCGACCTCCTTGCCGTCGGAGACATCGGCCTGATAGGAGACAGCCCTACCCCCGGCCCGGGTGATCTCCTCCACTACCGCGGCTGCGGCGTCAGGCTGACGGGCGTAGTTCACCGCCACCGGATGACCGGACGAGGCGAGGCGAAGGGCGATCGCCCTGCCGATCCCTCTCGAACCGCCCGTGACCAGGGCGACCCTCCCCTCGCCAGGATCACTCACTGAGCTTTTCGGGGAGGCCGAAGAAGTCGAAGTTCGCCTGGAGCAACTCCATGGCGTTCCGGTCGGGCGGCGGCAGCTCGACGTCGCTTTCGCCGATTGGCTCGACGCGCTCCCCCCACCTGTAGACAGCCGATCCCCAGCTGAGCCCGCCACCGAAGGCGGTGAACACAATGTTGTCGCCGGGGTTCACCCGGCCCTGTCCCAGGGCCTCTGTCAGGGCAACCGGGATGGTGGCCGCCGACGTGTTGCCGTAGGACTCGATGTTGACGAAGACCTTGCTCTCATCGATTCCGAGGCGGCGGGCGGTGGCATCGATGATCCTCGTGTTGGCCTGATGCGGGATAACCAGATCGACATCCTCCAGCGAGAGGCCGGCGTCCTTGATCGCGCGGGCAGCCGAGTCCCCCATCGTGGTGACTGCGCGCCGGAACACTTCGGGCCCTTCCATGCCGATCGCCGACTCTCGGGGGTCGATTGGCCCCGGGTCTCCTGCGCTGCCGTCCCTGGGCACGGCGAGGATGTGGCCCACTGATCCGTCCATACCCAGTTCAGACGAGAGAAGCCCGATCGGCTCGTCGGTTGGCTCCAGCACCACTGCCCCGGCCCCATCTCCGAACAGGACGCATGTGGTCCTGTCGGTGAAGTCGGTCACGAAATGGAGTTTCTCCGTTCCGATCAGCAGGACCGTGTTGTTGGTACCGCCCCGGATCATGTTTGTGGCGACCACCAGTCCATACACGAACCCGGAGCAGGCGGCGTTGAGGTCGAGGGCAGCCGCGTTCCAGGCTTCCATGTGCCGCTGCACTACCGACGCCGTGGAGGGAATGATCGAGTCGCCGGAGCACGTTGCGACGAGGATCAGGTCGAGGTCATTCACCGTCTTACCCGCTGCCGCCAGCGCTCGGAGACCGGCCACCGCGGCAAGCTCGGACGCTTCGACGTGGCTGATTCGTCGCTCCTTGATCCCGGTCCGGGTGGTGATCCATTCGTCGGAGGTGTCGACGAGTTGCTCGAGATCGTGGTTGGTCAGCACGTTGGGGGGCATGCACATGCCCCAGCCAGTTATCTCGGCGTTCCTCATGATGATCTCCTCAGTGTCCGTTCATCGTAACGACGGCGTCCAACACGGTCCGGATGTCGTCGATGCGGGAGATGGTGTGCACCGCGGCGCCCTCGACGGTTCGACGGGCAAGACCCGCAGTCACATCACCGGGGCCGATGTGGATGAAGGTGTCGATCCCGGCTGCCGACATGTCGAGCAGGGAGTCGGAGAAGAGCACCGGCTCGGTCATCTGACGGGAAAGGAGATCGCCGATCTCCCCGACCTGATGTGGTCGGGCCGTCGTGTTTGACCACACCGGGAACCGGGGCTCGGATATCTCGATCGTCGCCAGAGCGGTCGTCAGCTGGTCCTGTGCTGGAACCATGAACTGGCTGTGAAACGCCCCCGCGACGTTCAGGGGCACTACCCGTCGGATCCCGAACCCGGAGCCGTGCTCTGCCAGCCATTCCAGGTCGTCACTCCCTCCGGCGACGACGATCTGACCGGGGGCATTCACGTTGGCCACCTCCAACCTGCCCCCGAGCTCTCGTCGGGCCAGGGCGACCTCATCCGCTCGATCCCGGTCGGCGCCGATGAGGGCTGCCATCCCGGAGCTCTCACGATCCGCGGCGCGAGCCATTGCCCTGCCCCTCAGCGCCACGAGACCGAGGGCAGTGTCGAAGTCGAAGACCCCGGCGCCGGCCAGTGCGGTGTATTCGCCGAGGGAATGACCGGCCGCTCCTCCCGGGGCTATGTCGCTCTCGGTCACAGCCGTGTCCCAGAGGGCATAGGAAAGCGCGAAGAGCGCGGGTTGAGCGTGCTGGGTGCGGGTCAGCTCCTCCTCGGGGCCCTCCAAGCACAACGTGCGGAGCGAGAACCCGAGGATCTCGTCGGCTCGGTCGCCGAGCAGGTCCTGCCTCGCATCGAAGAGGTCGGCTCCCATGCCCACGGTCTGGCTTCCCTGACCCGGGAACAGGATTCCGACACTCACCAGTATCAGACTCGACCCGGCCCTCCGTCGTTACGAAAGGATCGAGAGCAGGCGCTCCACGTCCGAGGAATCGACGTCGCGGTGGGTGACGATCCGCCAACCGCCGGCAAGTGGTGGGTTTACCTTGATCCCCGCACCGTCCAACCTTTCCTTCATCTCGGGCCATTCGACGCCCAGAGCGGCGAACTGGACCCTGACCATGTTGGTCTCCACCTGCGATGGGTCGACGGCTTCGGGAAACATCCCGGCGACGGAGTCGCCCAGGACACGAGCGAGGGCATGGTCCTCGGCGAGTCGGTCCCGCCCAGCCAGCGCAACCCGCGCCGCAGCGGCGATAACACCGGCCTGACGCATCCCGCCACCGAGTCTCTTCCGGAGATAACGGATCTCGGAGATCAGATCGGCAGAACCGCAAACGATCGATCCGACCGGTGCCCCCAGCCCTTTGGAGAAGCAGAACTGGATCGTGTCCGAGACGGCGGCATACCGATCGGCGGTCACGCCGCTTGCAGCGACGGCATTGAAGATCCGGGCACCGTCTACATGGATGCTGAGCCCGTGCGCCCGCGCCACCGCGGAAGTCTTCTCCATGACATCGAGAGGTATCACCCTCCCTCCGGAGAGATTGTGCGTGTTCTCCCACACCATCAGGCCGATCCGGGGGAAGAAGCCGGACATCGCCATAGCCCGCTCCACATCCTCGGGCTCGATCCGGCCGCCGTCCCCGCTGACAGTCCGAAACCCAACACCGGAGAGAGCCTGAGGAGCCCCGGCTTCGATGCTGCGGACATGACTCCCCTCGTGGGCGAGGACCTCCTCGCCCGGATTCGTTTGCGCCATGATCGAGAGCTGGTTTCCCATCGTCCCGGTTGGCACGTAGATAGCGGCCTCTTTGCCGGTTACCGCCGCCGACTCCTCCTCGAGAAGATTGACCGTCGGGTCATCGGAGTAGACGTCGTCACCGAGTGGCGCCGACGCCATAGCGGCGATCATCTCCGGTGTGGGTCGGGTGACCGTGTCGGAGCGAAAATCGGCGATGCCGTCGGGGAAGGACATCAGATCAGGCTACAGACGGTCGAGGCCCTGCCCGATCCGCGTCACCGCCTCCACGATCCGCGACCCTTCCTCGACCAGGGCAAACCGGACGAAGCCCTCACCACTCGGGCCAAAGCCGACTCCAGGGCTGATCGCGACCCCTGCCGTCTCGAGTAGGTGGATGGAGAACTCCACCGAGGACAGCTCCTCGTAAGGCCCCGGGACCGGAGCCCAGACGAACATGGTCGCCCTCGGTCGCTCCATCTTCCAGCCGAGATCGGCCAAACCGTCGACCAGGACGTCCCGGCGCTCCTGATAGACGGCGTTCACGTTCTCGACGAATTCATCGCCCTCGTTCAAGGCGGCAGCGGCAGCGATCTGGATCGGCTGGAACGTTCCGTAATCGAGATAGCTCTTCAGCTTGGCCAGGGCCGCGACCACCTCGGCGTTCCCTGCCATGAATCCGACGCGCCAACCCGCCATCGAATGACCCTTGGTCAAAGAGTAGATCTCGACGGCCACTTCCTTGGCCCCCGGAACTTCGAGCAAAGAGGGGGGTCGGTAGCCGTCGAAGCCGATGTCGGCATAGGCGAAGTCGTGGACCAGGACAACGTCGTTCTCGCGCGCCAGATCAACGAGTTTCTCGAAGAACCCGAGGTCGACCGTGGCCGCGGTGGGGTTGTGGGGGAAGCTGACGATGATCACCCTCGGCCTTGGCCAGGAATCGTGGAACATCCGATGTACCACGTCGAAATAATCCGATTCGGATCCGATCGGGGCGGTGCGGACCTCCGCACCGGCTATCACCGGGGCATAGATGTGGATCGGATATGAGGGATCGGGCACGATGGCTGCGTCCCCGGGTTGCAGAAGGGCCCACATCAGGTGGGACAGACCTTCCTTGGACCCGATCGTCGAGATGACCTCGGTCTCCGGGTCGAGCTCCACTCCGAAGCGGCGGCGATACCTCCCGGCTAGGGCCTCTCTCAGGTCATCGATGCCACGAGAGGCCGAATAGCGGTGATTCGCCGGTTGTCTTGCCGCTTCGACGAGGGCGTCCACTGCAACATCGGGAGACGGGATATCGGGATTGCCAAACCCGAGGTCGATGACGTCCACCCCGGCGAGACGGGCCTCGACCTTCCGTCGATTGACCTCGGCAAACGCATACGGAGGCAGTGACCCGATCCGTCGGAAGTCGAACATGAGACAGGTCAAAGTAGCTCAGTAAAAGAGAAACCCAGATTCATTGTCCTGCGGACCGGGCTCGGTGAGGAGATGGTGCTTATCCGAAGATGCGATCCAGAGTTTGGGTCAGACGCTTGGGAACGATACTCCGGACCACCCCGGTCACGTCCCGGATCATCGCTAGCAGATCTCCCGGGCCGTCCCAGTGTTCCGCCACGACTTCGGATCCCGAGCGCTCGATCAACGAGTCGATGGCGAACAATATGACGAGGACATCGTCGGCCCAGCCGATCACCGGGATGAACTCGGGGACGAGATCTATGGGGCTGGCCACATAGGCCGCAGCCAGCCCCAGGGCGACCTTGGAGCGGCGGGGCACCCGCGGGTCCTTGAGAAGCCGGCCCACCAGCTTGATCAGGTTCGGCAGCATGAGCACAGCGTCCCTGGCCAGGAGACTGGCCTGCACCGATGCCCCCCCTTCTGGGGGGATCAATTCGTCGGGTCTGATCCGGTGCGGTTCCTCAGTCATTCGATCTCGATCCTGGTTCGTGGCGGCTCCCCGGTTTCAGGGGCCTCTTTGTCACCGATTCTGCTCACTTCTTCGAACACCGCCTCCACGGCCTTGAGACCTTCGATCACGGCCTGGATCAGGTGATATCCGGCCCGACGACCGGCCCGGCCGAGCGCCTGCATGGCCTCCGACTGCTCTCTCATGACCTGGCGTCCGGATCGGCGAAGGACACAGTTAGGGTGCCGTCATCGAGTCGGGCCCGGGTTACTTCCCTGCGATGGAGCGCATCGGGCAGGATGAATGACCGGCGGTAGGGGCCGACCTGGATGTACAGCTCGTGACCGTGGCGGTAGACGTCGAGATCGGTCTTCTCGACGAACGGTATGTCCATCTCCATCGCGACCCCGCCATCGACTTCGATGATCCGGAACGGGTGCGTGGCAGTGAAGTCGAGAATCGGGTCTCGTTGCCCGTAGAGCTCTCCGGCCATGAATCGCAAACGGTCGACTCCCACCATCTCATCGTCGAACAATCTGAGATGGAGACGGGGCACCTCGGCAAAGGCATCTTCCACCGTGTCGAGATGACCCTTCTGAATAGCCCGCCAACGCTCGAAATAGGGGTCAGCCACCTCCTGGGGCAGCACCCGGTTGACGATGACGCCGTCGACGCCATAACCGAACAATCCGAGGTAGCTGTAGGTGCGCCGCGCCTCGTCAATGACCATCTTCTCCGGGTTCACCACCAGCCGAGCCGATGTCACGGCCGGGTCAGACATCAACTCCTTGACTCCTTCGATCGACTCGAAGACCGATTGGGCCGTGGTGAAGACCTCGTCCTGGGGCAGCGGAAGGTCGGTGAGACGGCTGAGGATCGGTCTCGCCGCCTTCATCAAGCGCCGCTCGGTGGGCAGGACCTTCTCGAAGTACCAGCTCAGCACCTCGGGAAGCGACAGGAGGCGGAGGGTCTCGGCAGTTGGGGCACAGTCGACCACGATCACGTCGTACTGGCCGGAGCGTGCATGACGGTTCACCTCGAGGAGGGCGAAGAGCTCGTCCATCCCGGGGAAGACGAGGAACTCCTCGGCTTCGATACCGCCGGCGCCACCCCAGTCGAGCACATCCATCAACTGACGGCGGATCGAGCCCCAGTACTTGTCGAGTTGGCGCTGGGTGTCGATCTGCTGGCCGTCGAGATTCGAGACGACTTCGCCCGGGTCTGATCCCAGGCTCACCGCGAGGGCATCGGCGAGCGAATGGGCCGGGTCGGTGGAGGTGATCAATGTCCGGTGACCGGAGTCCGCCGCCCTCAGGGCTGTGCAGGCGGCGACGGTGGTCTTACCCACCCCTCCCTTGCCGGTTACGAGGATGATTCTCATATCAGACCGAGCCCGTGACCCTCTTGCGGAGCCCGCGGAGAGCCGTCGTGACGATCTGCTTCTCGGCCTGCCGGCGGAGGAAGCCGGGGATGGTGAAGTTCGGGTCCACAGTGAGGGCGTAGATGACCTCGGTTGCCCCGTCGACGGCATTGAACGTGTACGACCCCTCGAGCATCCGTACGTCCTCGGAATCCTCCTCGGCCACCCAACTCAGCACATTGGGGCGATCGTGCGTGTAGCGAAGTACGTACTCGATCTCCTTGACAAAGACCTCGAGGACGAAGCGAGCCCGTTCCACACGTCCCTCCGGAGTGCTCTCCAGGACTTCGACCTCCTTGACGCCCGTTGCCCATTCCGGATACGAGGCGATGTCCGCAGCCACGTCATACAGGGCCTCAGCCGGCGCGTCGATCTCGAGAGTCTGGAAGGTTCCTTCGGTCATGGGTGGGCCATCCGAGGTTAGCCAGACTGCGGCCTATCCGAGATCGGCCGGATCCAGGGACACGGCCCGTTCTGTCGCCCGGAAATAGCCCACATTCCGACATCTGGTCGGACCGACCCGCCAGCTGCTCGCCTGGGGTTGGTGGACATCTCCGAACAGATGCAGACGGGGACGCGTCGCCCGGATGTAATCGAGGAGGGGCGCCGAGCCGCGTTCGGCCCGTCCGGTCACGACATCGGTCTGCAGCGGATCGAGCGCCGGAGCGACATGCGTGCACAGGACGTCCACCTCACCCAGGCCGTCGAGGAGCCGGCTCATCTCCTCGTCGGAGACCTCGCCTTCCGCCTGAAGCGGGGTCGCCGCGCCGCCGCCGACGAATCCGAAGCGGACGCCGTCGATCTCCCTGGTCTCACCATGCACGTATTCGAAACCGGGTGGGAGTGCTCGCTCGAGCGACCGCGGTCGGTCGACATTGCCGTGAATCACATAGCCGCGCCCACCCTCGAGGGCCTCGGATACCCTGGCGTACTGGACGTCGATTGCCTCCCCGATGGCGGCCCGGATCTCATCGATACGGTCTCCAACCGTCTCCAGCCAGAGACCCCGCATCTGCTGATAGTCGCCAGCCCCACGCGCCGCTGCCGACGCCCGGGCGAACTCCATTCCGAGGACGTCCGCCACGGCTCCTTCGCCGGTCCGGTAGTCGGTGAGATTCACGAGGTCACCGAGTATCAGCAGTGTCTCGCCTCCGGAAACCACGCGACGCAGTGGTTCCGTTGCGAAATGGATGTCAGACAGGACCTGCATCGGACCCTGACTCGTTGCGCGAGGCGTACCACGCCCAAACAGCGCCGGCCGCGGCTCCGACGACGGCGATCAGCAGGGCGACCGGCCATGTCAGATCTAGTGTGGAGAACTCCGCCGAAAGACCAGCCATGCCGAATCCGACCAGGCCTCCGATCGCCGCCCTGCCCCCGCGCCCGATCTGCCGACCCGGGTCACGTTCCTCCCGATTCACGTTCTCGGCGAAAGCACCCCCGAGAATGACCACGACCAGACCGATCACGCCCAGGGCGAGAGCGATCGAATAGAACTTGACCATGCCGGGGCGAGGGTAATTGGCCCCTCACCATCGAACGGGTCTCACCCTGCCTGTCTCTCCGCAGGGACCAGACGAAGACGAGGGACGAGTCCCTCCCCGGCCAGATTGGCCAGTGCGTTCACCTCGGACTCGTCGAGATCCACCGGGCCATCGGACAGGAGAAAGGTGACCACACAGTCGTCGCAGGCGCTGGTGCCCTGCATCGCACATTGCTCGCAATCGATCAGCATCTCGTACCTCCTGGTGACGAAGGTACGAGATGCGTGGGACAGATTTCGGGCTGGGTCAGGCCTCGAGGAACCCGTTCTCGGTAAGCCACTCCTCGGCAACCAACGCCGGGTCTTCCTGGTCGAGGTCGGCACGTGCGTTCATCGCGGTCAGGTCCTCTGTGGTGAGTGCCTCTGAGTACGAGTCGAGCAGCGTGACCAGTTCGTCCCCGTAGGCGTCAACCACTTCGGTGCGGATGGCCGGCACGATGTTCTCGGCCGGGTTGAGGCCCATGTCGTCTTCCAACGAGACCCAGTCGTTGTCGGCGATGACACCGGAGGTGGTGAAGAGCAGACCCACGTCGATCTCGCCGCCTTCCAGAGCTGCGACGGTGATCGGGCCGCCGACATCGAGAGGGACGAACTCCGAAAACTCCAGGCCGTATACATCCTGCAGTCCCTGCAGGCAGAGTGGACGTTCCGGGCACTCAGGCGGTCCTCCGAAAACCATGTCACTGGCAACCGGCTGGAGGTCGGATACGGTCGTCAGGCTGAACTCCTCAGCAGTCTCCCCGGTGACGACGTAGGCGTTCTTGTCCTGGGCGGGGCTGTAGGCCAGGAGCGTGATCCCCATCTCCTCCCATGCAGCGCTGGCGGCCTCCCAGGTGGCTTCGGAGTCGGCGGAGGCCTCCACCCCGAGGAACCCGGCAACGGTCCCGGTGTACTCTGGGATCAGATCGATCTCGCCGGACTCCAAGGCAGGTTTGACCACCTCCCGGGCGCCCAGGTTGAGCTGGCGTTCCACTGTGTAGCCGTTCGCCTCGAGGCCCTGGGCATAGATCTCGGCGACGATCACGGACTCGTTGAAGTTGAAAGATGCAATCCGGATCGGATCACCTTCGGTGGCGCCGTCACCCGATCCACAAGCCGTGGCCACGACGGCCAGACCCAGGATCGCCCCAACGGCGCTAGCGCGGAATGGTTTCCGCATGGGTATCTCCTTCTCTTGGTTGTAGGCAGGCCCTGTCTTTCCACCAGGGCCCACCCGGCAAACCGTAGAGAGTTTCTGTGGATTCCCGCTTAACGGGCCGGTCTGGTCCCGCTTGGCGTGGTTGCCCTCTGCAGAGCCGACAGACCCAGTTCGGCTGCGATGGCGAGCAGGCCGACAAGGACCGCTCCCACGATGAGCATTCCCATGTCCTGTCTGGCGAACCCGTCCACTATGAACCTCCCCAGACCCCCCCAGGCGACCAGCGCACCCAGGGTTGCGGTGGCGATGACCTGCACGAAAGCGATTCTCAGGCCCTCCACCATCAACGGCGTCGAAAGCGGCAGTTCGACATCGGTCAACACCTCTCGCTCCGTCAAACCCATGCCGCGAGCCGACTCGACCGTCGTGGCCTCCACCGCCTGGATGCCGGCCACGGTGTTGGTGAACATCGGAGGGGCGGCGAGGGCGATCAGTGCCACCAGAACTGCCCAGGGCTCACCCACTCCCGCTCCCATCTGCACGAACACCAGGAATGCGATGGCAAGGATCCCAAATGAGGGGACGGCCCGGCCAATGTTGACCACGGCCGTGGCAATGCCCGACCCGCGGCGGATGTGACCGAGCCACACCGCCAGCGGCATCACCAGGACCCCGGCGATGATCACCGCCGCCACCGACACCCAGATGTGCTCCCCGAGCCGGGCCCAGATGGAGTCCGGCCCCGACCAGGTGGTGGGCTCGGAGAGGAACTCCTGGACGGACTCCCATGTCGTCATCCGACTCTCCGTGCCCACGGGCTGAGGACTCTCTGCACAATGAGAAACCCGATATCGAGGATTGTCGCCAACACCACCGAGAGGACCACCCCGACCAGGATCTGCGTCCAGAAGAAGGTGTTGAGCCCTCGCAGGATGAAGTATCCGTAGCCGCCGAGGCCGAGCACGGCTGTCACAGTCACCAGGCCGACGGTGGTCACCGTGGCGATGCGAAGACCAGCGATGATCACCGGGAGGGCGAGCGGCACCTCCATCCGCCAAAATCGCGCCCGTCTCGTGTAGCCCATGCCATCGGCAGCCTCGAGCACCGCATTGGGAACACCGTCGATCCCCGCCACCAGGTTGCGGATGATGATGAGCAGCGTGTAGGAGGTGAGGGCGATCACGGCGTTGGTGGCGTTTAGCCCGACAACTGGCACCAGGAGGGCGAAGAGGGCGAGAGAAGGGATCGTGTAGAGCAGGCCCGTGACCCATGTGATCGGGGTGTAGGACCACCGCCAGCGGAGGGCGACGATCGCCAGCCCTATTGAAATGACCAGGCCGATCCCGACCGATATCGCAGTCAGACTCAGGTGCTGCCAGGTCCGGGCGGCTATCTGGTCGACGTTGCGAGCGATCCAATCCCAGTCGATCAGCGGGGAGGTCTGCCCGACGACACTCATTCCGTGATCCCCTCGGCGATCGCCTCCAGATCGAGCATTCCCCGATATACACCGTCCTCGACCACGACCGCCACCCGGGCATGGCTCGTCACCACCGCGTCGAGGGCCGATCGCAGCGACGAGTCGGTGTCCAATGTGACCAGGAAGGGTCTCGGCTCGAGACCCCGAAGCGGTGCGTCGCCGATCCGAGCGCCGTCGACCCATCCCAGGAGCCGTTCGCCGTCGAGGAGGCCGAGCCAGTCGACGCCGTGTTGCTCCATGACCCGGCGAGCCTCGACCGGAGACATCGAGACGTCCACGAACGGGCCCGGCTGGAGGTGTGCCTCACCGATCGGGAGCAGGGCGAGACGTTTCAGGCCACGCTCCCGTCCCAGGAAATCCTCCACGAAGTCGCTGGCCGGCTCGGCCAGGACGCTCTCCGGAGCTTCGTACTGCTCGATGATTCCGCCGATGTTGAGGATGGCCATCCGATCTCCCAGCAGGATCGCCTCATCGACGTCGTGGGTGACGAACACGACTGTCTTGCCCAGTCGACTCTGCAAGTCGTCGAATTCTGATTGGAGTCTCTTTCTGACTATCGGGTCCACCGCCCCGAACGGCTCATCCATGAGCAGGACAGGTGGATCGGCGGCAAGGGCGCGGGCCACGCCGGCCCGCTGCTGCTGGCCACCGGAGAGCTCGGACGGGTAGCGGGTCATCATCTCTGAATCGAGCCCAACTACCTCCACGAGCTCGGCGACACGCTCATCGATCTTCGCCTGGTCCCAGCCGAGAAGGGCGGGGACGGTGCCGATGTTCTGAGCGATCGTTCGATGTGGGAACAGACCGATCTGCTGGATCACGTAGCCGATCGAACGACGCAACTCATGGGCGGGAATGGCCATGGCGTCCCTGCCGTCGATCTCGATCCGTCCTGAAGTGGGCTCGATGATCCGGTTGATCATCTTCAGCGTCGTCGTCTTACCGCATCCCGACGGACCGATGAGGGTCACACACTCCCCGCGTCTGATGTCGAGACTCAAGTCGCTCACCGCGGCACGGGTGCTCCCGGGAAAGACCTTCCGTACGTTCTCGAGGCGGATCATCGCGTCTCCGGCCACCAAAACCTCCTAGGCGCCCGGGCGCACAGTAGGTGGACTCAGGTCATCCCAGCTCGGCGAGAAAGGCAAGCACCGAGTCCACATAACCCTGCCGATCGACGTCGTAGGACTCGACGTGGCCGGCGCCCTCCACTGTGATCAGCTGTATCAAATCAGGGTTCGTCGCCTGGAGATCGAGACTCGTCTCGAGCGGGACTCTCAGATCTGCGGTCCCATGATGGATCAGCACCGGCTGGCGGATGGTCTCGTCGGCGTCCGCGATGTAATCGAGCAGCTTCCAGTTGACCCCGATCCGCAAGGAGGTGATGAACTTCGCCGTGGCCGACAGGGTTGCCGGAACGGGGAGCGGAAGTAGCGGAAGATCCCTCTGGCTGGCTGCGTAGTCCACAGTCCGGCCGAAGTCGACGTTCGGCGCGTCCATCAGCACCCCGATCACAACCTCCTGTGGCTGTCGGGACAGAAAGGACATCACATGTGCGCCACCAGTCGAGAACCCGCTGAGGACTACGTTCTGAGCCCCGTTGGACACCGCGTAATCGACGGCACCGGCGACGTCCTCCCACTCGGTCGCTCCGTACTGGTAGTAGCCCGAAGGGTCTACCGGCTGACTGTCGTCGTTGCGATAGGTGATCGACAATTGGGGATAGCCCGCGCCCTGCAGCGGGGCGAAAAGAGGCTCGGCTTCTGCAGGTGTGGTCCCCAGACCGTGGATGTGGATGACCCAGGTCGGGCCATCGGCGGGGAGATACCAGGCGTCCATCTCCCCCAAGGGCGTGGCGTAGGCCACCTCTTCGAGGGTGTAGGAGCCCTGCACGGGGGTTATCGCCTCGGGCTCGGGGACAAAACCGTCCTGGATCAGCTCATTCGAGAAATACCAGCCGCCGGCCACATGGAACACCAAGACCAGGCCGACTACGAGCCAGAAGAACCCCCAGAACGAAATCCTCGATTTCACCGCAGGGGATTCTGCACGGATTCAGGCCACAGGCAGTGACAATCCGCCTACGAGGTGCTCGTCGTGGTCAGTGACCGGGATCGGATCCCGCCCGAAGGTTGGCTCGAGCACCATGGCTTCGGCGATGGTCTCGTCGACTTTTGCCGACATGGCTTCCTCCATCAGGGAGCCGACCGGTGAATCACCGGCTCCCTCGAGGCTCTCCCGACGCACGAGCCCGATCAGCATTCCCTCATCGGCTACCGCCAGCACGTTTTCCTGGTGGAGGAGGAGTGTGTCGTCGGCCAGCCGCAGGGGGCTGACGAAGACCGGCTCCCCCATCCAGCGGAAGACCCGGTCGGGAGCGCTGCGCACCATGATCGCCCCTGCTGGGGCTTTGCTCCGCAGCCGTGCCCCCGGGCCGAACATCGACCTCTGCAACCACGACCCACCGGGTGCACCGAATACGACGAGGGTCCCCTCCTCGAGACTCTCCACTAGCTCGGAGATCCCTTCGACCTCGATGACACGGCCTCCCATCTCCGGGACGGACAGCCCGATGTGGTCGAGGAGGTCTTCGGCTTCCCGCGGATCATCTCCAGGACGAATGGCCGACAACATCTCGGACTCGACACCCAGACCACGCCCCAGACGAGAGGCGGTGTCCGCAGCCAGGAACGAATGGGGGCCTCCGGCCACCGCCGACACCACGCGCTTCACGTTCTCGGGAACGAAGTCGAGCGGAACGGCGACGCTCACCAGATCGAACGATCCCGGGAATCTGCGTGACACGAGTAGGTCGGCCCGGTGGGTGATGCACTGCCCGACGAGGTCCCCTGTGATGCGGTCGGGTACGCCCTCGGATAGAAGAGCCGCCAGCTCGGAGCAACCGTTACCCCGTGTCCAAACCACCGTCATCTCGGTCCCCGCCGATGCGGTCACTCGCCCACTCCCTCCGTGATCAATCGCGGTCCTGGCTTGGGCGACCCTGAACCGCCGCCGACACCATAAGCCATACAACGACACGTGTCACCGATCAGTTTCGGCGCTCGGTGCCCGGTCGCAAGTGACAAGATTGCCCGTATGGAATTCGACGAGGTCATCCGCAAGCGGCGCATGGTGCGCAACTACGCGCTCGATCCGGTCCCGCCGGAGGCTCTCGACAGGATCGTCGACGCCGGGCTCCGCGCTCCGTCGGCGGGATATAGCCAGGGATTGGGATTCGTGATCGTCACCGATCGCGCCACCCGCAAATCGATCGCCACCCTCGCCGAAGAAGAGGAGTACGTCGCCAGTGGGTTCGACCCATGGATCTCCACAGCCCCGGCCCACATCGTGATCACTGTCAGCGAGTCGATCTACCGGGAGCGTTATCGGGAGCCGGACAAACTGGGCCCCGAGGGAGAAGAGATCGACTGGCCGGTCCCCTACTGGTGGGTCGATGCCGGTGCGGCCATGATGGCCGTCCTCCTGGCCGCGGTGAGCGAAGGGCTGGCGGCCGGCTTCCTCGGGGTTCATTCGATTCGAGACCTGGCCACCTTGCTCGACATCCCCGAGCACCACAGCCCGATTGGAGTGGTGACCGTGGGCCACCCCTCGCCCGACCGCCGGTCGCGAAGTCTGGCCCGCGGCAAACGACCGCGCGCCGCCGTAGTGCACCGGGAGCGGTGGGCACCCTGATGGAGATCATCTCAACGGCGAATCCCCGGATAAGGCGCCTGGTCGCATTGCGTGACCGCAAGGAGCGTGATCGGGAATCGGTGTTCCTCGTCGAGGGCTCCAGAGACCTGGACCGGGCTGTCGCCCGCGGTCACCAGCCGCTCGAGATCTATTACGACCCTGCCCGGTTCTCCGGTTCGCCGCATCGGGCAGGGACCGAGGTGTCGGTGGCGGCGGAGGCCCTCGACCGTGCCTCGTATCGGGGCAAGTCGCAAGGGGTGATCGCCGTCTTTGGCCAATTCGACGTGACTCTCGATCACATTGCCCCCGGACCGGTGCCGTTTTTCCTGATCGCGGAGGCGATCGAGAAGCCGGGCAACCTGGGTGCCCTGCTCCGGACCGCCGATGCCGTCGGGGTGCACGCCCTGATCGCGGCGGACCCGGACACCGATCCCTTCAGCCCCAACGTGGTGCGAGCTTCGACCGGAGCCATCTTCTCGGTGCCGTTGGCCGTTGCCCGCCTGGATGCCGTCGTCGCCTGGGTCCATGGCCACGGTGCGCGGATCGTCGCCGCCGACCCCGGTGCCGCCGACACCCTCTGGCAAACCGACCTCACCGGTCCCATCGCCCTTCTCGTCGGCGCCGAGCACACCGGTCTCACCGAATCGGCCCTAGCGGCCGCCGACACCACACTCTCCCTTCCGATGTACGGATCGACGGACTCCCTCAACGTGTCCGTCTCTATGGCCGTCCTCGCCTACGAGGCCCTGCGGCAGAGGTCTGCTTAGTGCTTGCCCCGAACATATGTTCGATTAGGCTCGACGGGGCGTGTCTGCCCTGCTCCAGCCCAGCTTCGACGACCTCTCCACGCCGCTGTTCGACGTCACCTTCTGCGTCTTGGACCTGGAGACGACCGGCGGGTCGCCCCGGGATTGCGCCATCACCGAGATCGGGGCGGTCAAGTATCAGGGCGGGGACTTGTTGGGGACGTTTCAGACCCTGGTCGATCCCGGGCTACCCATACCCGCGCTGATCACCGTCCTGACCGGCATCACCGAGGCGATGGTGGTCGAGGCGCCCGACATCGCCAATGCTCTCCCCACCTTCCTCGAGTTCATCGGCAACGCCGTCATTGTCGGGCACAACATTCGCTTCGATATGTCGTTCCTCAATGCGGCGGCGGCACTTCTTGGCTATCCGCCCTTGAGCAATGACACGGTCGACACCGCCGGACTGGGTCGGCGGTTGGTGAGTGAGGAGGTGCGAAACATGAGGCTGCAGACACTCGCTGCCCATTTCCGCAGCCCGGTCACACCGATCCACCGCGCCCTCGATGACGCTCGAGCCACCGCCCATGTGCTTCACGGACTATTGGAACGTGCGGGCAGCCTCGGTGTGACCAACCTCGACGACCTCCTCCAGCTCCCCCGGGCCCGCGGCTCCGCCCACTACTCCAAGATCGCCTTGACGGACTCCCTCCCACGGCAACCGGGCGTCTACCTGTTCCGGGATCGACACGGCACACCGATCTACGTAGGCAAGGCGACCAATCTCAGGGCGAGAGTCCGCCAGTACTTCTATGGAGACCAGCGTCGGACCATTGCCAGCCTGATGCGTGAGCTCGACTCTGTGGACCACATCGTGTGCCCCACACTCCTCGAGGCGGAGATCACCGAGCTCCGACTCATCCATACCTATCGGCCCCGGTACAACCGCCGTTCCCGCCCCCCAAAGTCCTCACATTGGGTGAAGCTGACCGGTGAGCCGTTTCCAAGGCTCTCGGTGGTGAGGACGCTCATTACGAATACACTCACCCACCTCGGACCGTTCCGTTCCAAGACTGCCGCCGACATGGTGGTGTCCGCCCTGTGGGACGCCACCATGATCAGAAGGTGCTCCTCCCGACCCGGGACCAGGTCGGCGCGGTGTGCCCCGGCCCAGATGGGTGTGGCTCTCTGCCCATGCGACGGGACCCTGAATCCGATCGAATACCAGCGAGTGGTCGACCAGATCGTTGAGGGGATCTCATGCCGGTCTGACCTACTGCTCGACCCATTGGTCGACCGAATGGAGCAACTCTCCTTGGAGCAACGGTATGAGGAGGCAGGATGGGCCCGGGATCGTCATGACGCCCTGGCCCGAGCCATCGAAACCAGCCGCACCTGGGTAGCGCTCGGCGGCCTCGGCGTTTGCGAAATGGAGGGGGAAGATGGCTCCCACGTCGTGGTGGATCACGGTCGTCTGGTGTGCACCTGGCGAGCCGGCGCCAGTCCTCCACTCCGGCCCGCGCCCGAAGTTGGCGATGAACGGGAGAATCGCGTCCCGGACTCTGTGGAGACTGCCGAGGAGGCGCGGCTGATCTGGAATTGGATGAAGTCCACACCAATGCGACTGATCGATGCCACCGGCACCCTCGCTCTGCCGGCACGGCCGGTGGTCCGTCTCGGGACCCGCTAGACCGGTAGTCGGTCGATCTCGATCCAGGTCGCCTGGGCGGCGGCAATTTCCTCGCCGTCCGGATCGAGCAGCGCCGACCCGGCGAAATGCTTTCGCCCTTCGACACCCATTGGCCAGCCGATGGCCACCAGGCGCTCCCTCACCTCGGGCATCCGGTCGATCCGGGCAGTGAGACGGCCGAGCAGGGCCATCGGGGTTTCATCGAGGCCGAAGTACGAAGGGCAATCGAGGGCGGCCCAGACATGACGGCGCTCGACCACACCACCCCAGGCTCCGGCCAGCGACTCATCGGGCGTCCAGGGGGCGGCCACCACCGCCGAACCGTCGAGCCGGCCGGGGAAGATGCGTAGCCCGTCGCCTGGCTCACGGTCGGGCCCGCAGACGAAACAGGCGGGAAATGGGTGGGTCGCGAAGCCGGCGTAGCGCTTCGACGCCGCCACTGCGGTCTCGAAATCCGGGCCGGCCGGGACGACGATGTCGAGGCTGTCCGGCACCGCCTCGCCGACAAGGTCCTCACCGTCCATCAGCCTGACGTGGTCGGCGTCATCCTCGAGACTCAGCGGCACATCGAGCGGCGGGGGGCGTCGCAATGTGGCCGTGGCGACACCGTCGACCTTCTCGCCGACGATGCCACAGGCGTACCCACCATTGGCGCTGTGAGGCGGGCCGCGGAAACGGGGATCGATGACGATTTCCTGGCTCATCCCCACTTCAACCTAATGACAGATCCGGACAACTTGAGTATGGCCCCGCACCGAATGAGACTTCACCGGGTGGGCACTCACGTCGAGCTCGAGGATGCAGGCGTCTCGCTTGGTGGCCAGATCATCCTGCGTGAACTCACCCTGTCCCTCGGCGCCTCCGAGGTCATCGGCATCGCCGGGTCGAACGGATCGGGTAAGACGACCTTCCTGCGGCTCCTCGCCACCCTGACCGCCCCGAACCAGGGCTCCGGGCGTGTCTTGGGGGCGGCACTGGGCACAACCGAGGTATATGGCATCCGACGTGACATCGGCCTCATCGGCCACATCCCCACGGTCGTGGCGGAGTTGAGCCTCAGGGAGAACCTGGAGCATGCCACCCGACTCATCGGTGGCGACACGGCCAGGAACGAGCGCGCCTTGCAGGTCGTCGGCCTGGCGGAGGCGGCGGATCGCAAGGTCGAGCAGAGCTCGTTTGGCATGCTGCGACGCACCGAGGCGGCACGGCTGCTGATCACCCGTCCCAAGCTCCTCCTGCTCGACGAGGCATTCTCGGGCCTCGACGTCGATGCCCAGGAGTTGATCGATGCCCTGATCACCCGAACTAGGGAGAGCGGCGGCGCGGTAGTGATGGTGTCACACGATGCAGGTCATCTCGCCGACCGCGCCGACCGGGTCCTGGGCGTCTCCGCGGGCCGTCTGGAGCGGGTGGCTTGACCTTCTGGGATCAGGCTGTGGAGATCGCCAGGGTGGACCTCCGTGTGGAACGACGGATCGGCGACGTGCTGCGGATCATCCTCCCATTCGCGGTGATCGCGCTTCTCGTCTTTCCCCTTGCCCTCGGTGTCGACCTGTCCGCCATCACACAACTGGGGCCGGCGGTGTTCTGGGCGATCGGCGTCCTATTCGGGATGCAGGTGGCGTTGCGTCAGGCCGCCGACGACCGTCCAGAGCGGCGGGACCTCTACTCGCTCCTCGGGGTCGACCCGGCGGCCCGATTCGTGGGTCGCGCCCTGTCGGGATCGGTCCTGATGGTCGGCTTTTTGATCGTCCTTCTCGTGGCCACCTTTGTCCTCTACAGCCCGCGTCTCCCGTCGGGTTGGCCGGGCGCTGTGATCCTCGCCTTGCTCCTCACCGCCGTGGGTCTCACCGAGCTCGGGACGCTCGCCGGTGAAGTGACGGCCGGTTTGCGGAGTCGCACGGCTCTCGCCTCCCTGATCGTGGCCCCACTGGCGATCCCACTCGTCATCGGTGGCTCTCAGACCCTGGAATCACTAGCCCGGGACACAAGTATCCTGCCGTGGTTGTTGCTGCTGGTCGCGACCGACCTGGCGCTGGCCGTAGCCGGCGTCGCTCTGGCCCGACCCCTCGAGGAGGCTTCGAGATGAAACGAGTCCGCATTCTGATGGCGATCGCTGCCGCTGCGATGGCCGCGGGCTTGTATCTGACTCTTACCTCGCCCACCGACCGCCTCCAGGGCGAATTCACCCGGATCGTCAATATCCATGCCCCATCGATGTGGGTGGCCTTCCTGGCGTTCGGTGTCACGGCATTTGCCTCCATCCTCTGGCTCGTGCGCAAGACCAACCGGTGGGACCGAATCGCCGAGGCATCGGTGGAAACCGGTGTCCTGTTCACAGCGACCGGCCTCTTCACCGGCATGGTATGGGGGCAGGCTGTCTGGGGCCGGGCCTGGGACTGGGCGGATCCACGAATGGCGTCCACTGCGGTCATGTTCTTCGTCTACATCGGCTATCTGGCCCTGCGCCGGGCGACACCCGACCCGGTCATGAGGGCGAGGCGCTCCGCCATCCTCGGCGCCATCGCTGTCGTCCAGGTGCCATTGGTGTATTTCTCCGTCAACCTGTTCCGGTCATTGCATCAGACCCAGTCGATCCGGCCCGACGGGGCTTCGATGCCGGACGCGATGGTGATCGCCCTATTGGTCAATTTCATCGCCTTCACGCTTCTGTACGTGGCGCTCACCGCGGCCAGGGTCGAGGTGGCCAAGACCGAGGAGTCGAGGGCCGCGGAGACCGTTCCGGCCGGGGATGCGGTGGCCACTCCCCTGCTGTCGGAGGTCGAAGATGTCTGATCAAGTCATCGTCTTCGGCACATTCTTCATCTGCTACGCCGCATTCGTCTGGTACGCAGCCGGTCTCCATCTGCGATATCGGCGAGCCAAGGGCTGACGGTGAGTCACCGCCGATTCGTCTACCTCGGCATCGGGGGTGTCATCGCCATCGTGCTCGCCCTCACATTCACCGGCTTGAACGACAGCCTCACCTACTACCTCTATCCGTCGGAGGCCGTCGACCAGCGTGCCGATTTCCCCGACGGTGAGCGCTTCCGGCTCGCCGGCATCGTGGTGCCCGGGACGGTTGTCGAGGGTGAAGGATCGACCGCCTTCGACGTGACCGACGGAGGGGCAGACATCCCGGTGGTCCTGAACGGGCCACAGCCATCCCTGTTCGCCGAGGAGGTGCCTCTCCTGCTCGAAGGTGCATGGTCCGGGGACACGTTCGAGGCCGATGCGGCGCTGATCCGTCACGACGAGAACTACGAGGTCCCCGAGGAGGGCGGGGCCTACCCGGAGGGTTGATGCTGGCCTTTCTCGGATCGGCCGGAGTGATCGCAGCCCTCATCGGCTCGATCCTTCTCGTAGTTCGGGGCATCCGGCTCGCCCGCGGCGGCGAGGGAGACCTGAGGGCGCCGGGCAAATTTGTGCTGGCCGGGGCTGTCATCTCAATGGTGGCGATGCAGGTCGCTCTTCTCACCGACGATTTCAGCCTGGCCTACTTGTCCAACCACCACTCGAGCACCACGCCGTTCCCCTTCGACGTCGCCACGGCCTGGGCCGCCCTCGAAGGCTCGATCATCCTCTGGGGGCTGGTCCTCGCCGTTTTCACCTGGGTCGTGGTGCGGCGGGCGCCGGATCGGCTGGGAGCGGCTGCGGTGGCGGTGATGGGTGGAGTCGGGATCTTCTTCTTCGGACTCATGATCACAGTGGCCAACCCGTTCGAAGTGTGTGTCGACGCCCTGGTCAACGGGTGCGCCGCCTCGAGCGCCTGGCCGTTCACAGCAACCGACGTGCCCGTCAACGGGCCCGGGCCAAATCCACTACTCCAGAATCATTTCCTCATGGCCGTGCATCCGCCGGTCCTGTACATCGGCTACGTCGGGCTCACCGTGCCGTTCGCCTATGCGATCGGGGCCTTGGCCCTCGGTGTCCCCGGCCCGGAGTGGCTGCGACGCAGCCACCGCTCGACACTGGTCGCCTGGTCGTTCCTCACGCTGGGCATCACCCTGGGCGGCTGGTGGGCCTATGAGGTGCTCTCCTGGGGCGGATACTGGGCGTGGGACCCGGTGGAAAACGCTTCGCTCATGCCCTGGCTCGCCGCCACCGCCTTCATCCATTCCGGGTTGGTCCAACAAAGGCGAGGGATGCTTCAGGCATGGAACTTCGTTCTTGTGATCAGTGCCTTTGCCCTCACCATCCTCGGCACCTTCCTCACCCGGTCCGGGACCATCAACTCCGTCCATTCGTTCACCCAATCCGCCATCGGCCCGGCGCTACTCGGGTTCCTGGTGCTGGTGCTGGTCGGTTCCTTCACCCTCTTCGCCATGCGCTCCCACCTGGTGGCATCCTCACCACGCATCGAGACGTTCGTCTCCCGTGAGGGCACCTTCCTGGTCAACAACCTGTTGCTCACGGTGTACGCCTTCGTCGTCCTGATCGGCACCACCTACCCCCTTCTGCTCGAGGCGTTCACCGGGACCCAGGTGGGCGTTGGCGAGCCTTTCTTCAACCGCCTCGCCGTGCCCCTTTCCTTCATGCTGCTCCTGACGATGGGATTCGGCCCGGTAACGCCGTGGCGGGGGGCGGCGCCGGGTCTGCTCTGGCGTCGGTTGCGCTGGCCCACGATCGTTGCGCTCGCCTCGGGTCTGGTCGTGGCCCTGACCGTGACGCGGGTTGCCTGGGTGATAATCGCCATCGTGCTCGGGGTGTTCGTGACGGCGGCGATCGTCGGGCTACTCCTCGAGCTCGCCCAGGCGCGCACCGCCAAATCGGGGCAACCGCTCTACCAGGAGGCGAAAACCCTCGTGGGGAACGACCAAGCGTTCTGGGCCGGCCAGCTCAGCCACCTCGGCGTTGTCCTCGTGGCCATCGGCATCGCATTCGCCGCCAACCTCCCTATCCACTCCGAGGTGGAGCTGGCTCCTGGCGAATCGGTCGAGTTTGCCGGTTACACCCTCACGTACGACGCTCCTTTCCGCCGCAACGAGCCCAACCGCGTCGTCCAGGGCGTCCGGGTCGAGGTCAGCCGGGACGACCGCGTCATCACCGTCCTCGAGCCGAGCGCGAACTTCTACGACACCGAGATGGGCGGGATCATCACCCCGGCCGTGATGACCAGCGCCGGCGGCGACCTGTATCTGACGCTGAGGAACCTCGATGCGGAGGCGGTGCAACTCGGTCTCGACACGTCGCCGATGATCTGGCTGCTGTGGCTCGGTGGCCTGACTGCGGCGGCTGGAGGTTTCTGGGCGCTGACGGTGAGACGCCGGGATCGCGCACTCGAGGAGCAACGAGTGCTGGCCGATGTCTGAGCGAGCCCGAAACATCGCATCAGTAGCGGTCATTGGTGTGATGGCGTTGGCTTTGATCCTCCTCGCCTCGACCCGCCCGGCGACGGTGGACCGGGTGGAGCAGATCGGGACACGCATCAAGTGCCCGGTGTGCCAGGGCGAGTCGATCGCCAACTCCCCTTCGCAGATGGCTGAGGACATGATGGATC
>Ga0190271_10000306_pt1 | contig 24224 bp, 25 predicted proteins | sample Popmic356T_FD_133747 | JGI IMG/M metagenome (GOLD analysis project Ga0190271, IMG submission 133747) | Populus adjacent soil microbial communities from riparian zone of Weber River, Utah, USA - 356 T | ecosystem: Environmental > Terrestrial > Soil > Riparian zone | place: USA: Utah | collected...
AACACAGCGGTGACGCCGCCCAGCACGGCCGAGCGGCTGCCCGATTCGAGATCTTCCTTGTGCTCCAGCCCCGGCTCGCGGAAATGCACCTGGGTGTCGATCACCCCTGGCAAGATATGGAGGTCGGTCGCGTCGATCGTCTCGCCGGCGAGCCTCTTGGCGATCAAGCCGATCTCGGCAATGCGGCCGTCGCACAAGCCGATATCGGCAAGCCCCTCGCCGGCATGATTGACGACGGTGCCACCTTTGATGACAAGATCGAAGGTCTCGGCCACGAGCTTCTCTTGCGGGGGCTCGCCCGCTCCCATAAATGTCGGACGCCTTGGTACCAGAAGGTATGGTCATGGGCCATTGCCATGCGAGCCTGCTTGCCTCCCGCGGCATTCTCCGCGTGCGGGGGGCGGACGCGCGCAAATATCTCCAGGGGCTGGTCAGCAACGATATCGGCAAGGCGCAAGGCGAAAACGCGATCCACGCCGGCCTGCTCTCGCCCCAGGGCAAGATTTTGTTCGATTTCTTTGTCGTTCCCGAGGGCGACGGCTTCCTGATCGATGTCGCGCGGGACAAGGCAGACGAACTGTTGAAACGGCTGCTTTTCTACCGCTTGCGGGCGCAGGTCGAGACCGAGCAGGAGCCCTCCCTTGCGGTGGCCGCAACTTGGGGCGGCACCCCTGCACGACCCCAAGGCGCGATCGCCTATGCCGATCCAAGGCTTCCGGAGCTTGGCTTTCGCCTGCTGCTGCCGAAGGACACCGCCCTTGCCGATCTCGGCTGTGAGACGGCGAGCGAGAGCGACTACCATGGCTTGCGCATCAGGTTCGGCGTGCCGGAAGGCGGCCGGGACTACGGGTTCGGCGACGCCTTTCCGCACGAGGCGTTGTTCGACCAGTTGAACGGGGTCGATTTCGCCAAAGGCTGCTATGTCGGCCAGGAGGTCGTTTCGCGCATGGAGCACCGAGGCACGGCGCGGAAGCGCATCGTGCCGGTCGAGGGCGAAGCGACCCTGCCGGCTCCCGGTACGAGCGTCGAGGCCGGCGGCGTGCCCATCGGCACCCTCGGCTCGGTGAGCGGCGCCTCGGGGCTCGCGCTCATTCGCCTCGACCGCGCCGAGGACGCCTTGGCGCACGGCAAGGCCCTGACCGCGGGCGGGGTCGCGGTGGCGCTCCGCAGGCCGGGCTTCGCCCGCTTCGAGGTGCCGGTCGCGGGCGCCCTCGCATGAGCGCCCGGGGTGAACTCACACGCTGTCCGTGGCCCGGCACCGACCCGCTCTATGTCGCCTACCACGACGAGGAATGGGGCGTGCCGGAGCGCGACGATCAGGCGCTTTACGAGAAGCTGATGCTCGACGGCTTCCAGGCGGGGCTCTCCTGGATCACCATCCTGCGCAAGCGCGAGGCCTTCCGGCGCGCCTTCGACGGTTTCGCACCGGAGAAGATCGCCCGCTACACGCCGCAGAAGGTAGAAGCTCTGATGCGCGACGAGGGCATCGTGCGTAACCGCATGAAGATCGAGGGCGCGGTCAAATCCGCCCAGGCCTGGCTCACGATCATGGAGCAGGGCGAAGGCTTCGCAGCCTATCTATGGGCCTTCGTCGACGGCAGGCCGATCGACAACCGCTACAAGACGATCAAGCAGATTCCCGCCGAAACGGCGCTGTCGCGCGCCATTGCCAAGGACCTAAAGGCGCGCGGCTTCAAGTTCTGCGGGCCGACGATCGTCTACGCCTTCATGCAGGCGACCGGGATGGTCAACGACCACCTGGTTGCCTGCCATCGCCATGCAGCTTGCGTGAAACTTGGAAAAGCCTAGCCGCGGCCACGCGGGTCCATGCTGCGGGGATAGGTGCGCTCTTCCTGGATCTTCCCGTCGCGCTTCCTGATGCGGACCGAGCCCATGCCGCCGACGGCCTTTTCCAGCACGCCGCCCTTGGTGGCCTTTGCCTTGCTGGCGAACGTCTTGACGACGCTGCCCGAGCCTTCGCTTTTCAGTTCCCACTTCTTCGACTTAGCATTGTGACTGAGCGAATATCTGGGCAGCTTTGCCATGTGCATCTCCACATCAAAGACTGAGGTTGAGCCCTACTCGTGGGAATCGGCTAAAGGAATGCCATTCTGAGTGGCCCACGTCTAGATTTTCATGCTTGGGCTTCACAAATAATTCGTGGCGCTCTATCGACGATTCTGGACATGCGCTTGGAACGACCTAGGTGATACATGCAAGGTCTCGCGGCCAGCACATCCTCGCGCGCTTGGCAGCGCATGCTGAGCGGGCGACGGCTCGACCTGCTCGACCCCTCGCCGCTCGATATCGAGGTCGAGGATATCGCGCATGGGCTTGCCCGCGTGGCGCGGTGGAACGGCCAGACCGATGGCGAGCACGCCTTCTCCGTCGCGCAGCACAGCGTGCTGGTGGAAGAGATCGCGGCCGAACTGGAGCCGAAACTCGAGCGGAGGTTCAGGCTGGCGGCGCTGATCCACGACGCACCGGAATATGTCATCGGCGACCTGATCAGCCCGTTCAAGGCGGCGCTCGCGCTCGACTACCGCGCCTTCGAGGCCAAGCTGCTTGCCGCCATTCATCTGCGCTTCGGGCTGCCGGCGGCGCCGCCCGATCCTGTCGCCAAGCTGATCAAGCGTGCCGACAAGATCGCGGCCTATTACGAGGCCAGTTGCCTTGCCGGGTTTTCGCGGAACGAGGCGCGGCGCTTCTTCGGCCAGCCACGCGGCCTCAGTCCAGCCCTGGTCAAGCGCCTGTCGCATCTGATCCCTCTTCCAGCGGCAGCGGTTGAAACTGCATTCATTAATAGATTCAATGAGCTGTACCGATGACCATTGAACGGCGAATCCTTTCTTGGAAGCCACCCTGCGAACAATGACCACCCTGATTTTGCCAACAGAACCGACTAGAGTGCCGCGCAGCATGAGCCCCGAAACCATCTTTGTCGCGCCGCTGAGCCTGGTCGAGACCACCGTCGCCGACGCGCAGATCAGCCATCTTGTCACCTTGATCAACGGTGAGACGCCGATTCCCACACCGCCAAGAATTGGACCGGACCGGCATCTGCGGCTGTCGATGAACGATATTTGCGAGCCGCAGCCCGGCCTCGTGCTGCCCTGCCAAACGCATGTCTCCGACCTCATCCGCTTCGCGCGCGATTGGGACCGGCAAGCGCCGCTGCTGATCCATTGCTGGGCGGGCATCAGCCGCTCGACGGCGGCGGCGTTCATCTCGCTCTGCGCGCTGAACCCTGACGGCGCCGAGCTTGACCTCGCCTGGGCGCTGCGCCGCGCCTCGCCCACCGCCTACCCCAACCGCCTCCTCGTCGCGCTCGCCGACGAGGTGCTGAGCCGCGACGGGCGGATGATCTCGGCGGTGGAGGAGATCGGCAGGGGCAGGCTTGCCGACGAAGCCGAGGTGTTCGCGCTGCCCGCCTTGCTTGCCGCCTAGGCGTCGCGATGGCCGAGGCAAGACGCAAAGCATCGCTCCAGCCGCAGCCGCGCAGCACAAACCCGCAGATCGAGCTTGGGCTGAACGCGGCCATCGTCACAGTGCGCGAAGGGCAGCCGCACATCCTCGTGGTGCGGCCCGGCATGGCAGGCTCCGGCGCCTGGGATGCGCTCCCCTTCGGTCCGTTCGCGCCGCGGGCCCACCGCACTCTGGAAATCGGCTTGCGCGAATGGGTGAAGCGGCAGACCGGGCTCGGGCTCGGCTATGTCGAGCAGCTTTACACCTTTGGCGACCGGGGCAGGCATGCCGAGGCCGACGGTCCGCATACGCTCTCGGTCGGCTATCTCGCGCTCAGCCGCGGCGGCGATGAGCTGCTCGGCTCGCATTGGTCGCCCTGGTACGCCTATTTCCCCTGGGAGGATTGGCGGCAGGGCAAGCCCGAAATTCTCACCAAGGAGATCGAGCCGAGGCTGAAAGACTGGGCGGCGCGTCCGCCCTCCCCCAACGAACCGGCGCGCGCGCTTAGGCGTCCCGAGCGCCTGAGGACCTCGTTCGGCATCGGCGGGGGATGGGACGAGGAAAGGGTGCTCGAGCGCTACGAGCTCTTATACGAAGCGGGTCTCGTGCCTGAGGCCAAGCGCGACGGTCGCTGCGCGGCAGGGCAATGGACGGACCTGCCGGAGCTTGGTCGGCCGATGGCCTTCGATCATCGCCGCATCCTCGCCACCGCGCTCGGACGGCTACGTGGCAAGCTGAAATATCGCCCGGTGGTGTTCGAGCTTCTGCCGCCCGAGTTTACGCTCTACGATCTACAGAAGACGGTCGAGGCGATCTCCGGCACCTTGCTGCATAAGCAGAATTTCCGGAGACTGGTGGAGCAAGGCGGCCTGGTCGAGGCGACCGGCAATGTGTCGACGGCGACGGGCGGGCGGCCGGCGCGGCTTTACCGCTTCCGCCGCGAGGTAGTGCTGGAGCGCCCCGCGCCGGGGCTCAGGGTCAAGGCCGGCCGCAGCTGATTGCAGGCAGCTTTTACAGATGAAGGTGGAGGAGTGATGTGTTCGATAAAGCTCGGGACAGGGACCGGTTCTCGCAAGTTCGGCATGACAAGCATGCTGGCCGCGGCATTCGTGCTGGCGGGCTTGTTGCCAGGCTGGACCGAGAACAAGACGGTGAAAACCAAAGAGGCAACACTCAAGGTCGAGACCGTCGCGACCAAGCTGCAGAATCCGTGGGGTCTCGCCTTCCTGCCAGACGGGCGGATGCTGGTGACCGAGAAGCCCGGCAAGCTGCGCATCGTGACCAAGGACGGCACCAAATCCGAGCCGCTGAAAGGCGTGCCGGAAGTTGCCGCCGGCGGACAGGGCGGCCTGCTCGACGTTGCGCTCGATCACAAATTCGCGGAGAACGGCCTGGTCTATCTGTCCTTCTCTGAGCCTGGCGAAGGCGGCGCGGGAACCTCAGTCGCGCGCGGCAAGCTCGGCGCGGATGGCTTGGAGAATGTCGAGGTCATCTTCCGGCAAAAGTTCAAGGTCAGCGGCGGCAATCATTTCGGCTCGCGGCTTGCCTTTAGCCCCGACGGCAAATTGTTCGTCACCACCGGTGACCGCTTCAAATTCGAGCCGGCGCAGGATCTGTCGACCCATGTCGGCAAGGTGATCCGCATCAACCCCGACGGATCGGTGCCGGAGGACAATCCTTTTGTCGGGCAGGACGGCAAGCTGCCGGAGATTTGGTCCTACGGCCATCGCAACGCGCAAGGCGCCGCGATCCAGCCGGAAACGGGCAAACTCTTCGAGCATGAGTTCGGCCCGCTTGGTGGCGACGAGCTTAACGTGATCGAGCCCGGCAAGAACTATGGCTGGCCGTTGGTGAGCTGGGGCAAGCATTATGACGGCAAGGAAATCCCCGATCCGCCCACGCGCCCGGAATTCACCGACGCCATCCGGCATTGGACGCCAGTGATTTCGCCTTCGGGGATGACCTTCTATACGGCGGACGCCATTCCCGGCTGGAAGGGCAATCTCCTGATCGGAGGACTCTCCTCGCAAGCGCTCGTCCGGCTCACTCTGGACGGCGAGAAGGTGACCGGCGAGGAACGCATCCCGCTGGGCGGTCGCATCCGCAATGTGGTGCAAGGCCCCGACGGCGCGGTTTATGTGTTGGACGACTCGAAGGGCAGCATCGTTCGGCTGTCGTTGGCCCCATGAAGCCAGAATAGCCGCTCACGATTGGGACGGAAGTCCGATGCAAAACGCACTTTCGCTCGGCCTGTTCGGCATCTTCGGACGCTCGCAGGAGCTGCGCGACTTCGACACGGCGCTTCGCTCGGTCGATCTGCATCCCAAGCTCGTGCCGGAGGCGGTCAAGCTCACCGCTGTGAAGCTGCTCAAGCAGCAGGCGCCGGGCGGCTCGGTCCAGCCGCAAACCTATAGCGCGGCGGCGGAGATTCTCGCTTACTGCATGATCGGCGCCGACGGCTTTGCCGGGGCCAACGCGCCGGAGCTCGCCAACGCAGTCGAGCAGCGGATCGAGACCGCGCTAGCTGCCGGCACCAGCCTAGATGCCCAGCTCGTGCTGCTCGCCTTGCATGCTAGGGTCATCCAGCCGAGCGTCGTTGCGTTCTTCGATCTGGAAAGCAGCGCCGAAGGCGACTGAGCCTCGCCGAGGCCGCAGAGTCGCCGCACTGGCACCGCTTAGTGAAGCGAGCTATACGCCCCTACTCCGCAGCGCTCCTGGCCCTCCATGCAACCCATCATTTCCGTCAAGGACCTGTCGAAGACCTACGCCACCGGCTTCGAGGCGCTGAAGAACGTCAGTCTCGACATCAGAAAGGGCGAAATCTTCGCCCTGCTCGGCCCCAACGGCGCGGGCAAGACCACCTTGATCAGCATCATTTGCGGGATCGTGACGCCGAGCGCAGGCAAGGTGATCGTGGACGGTCACGACATCGCCACCGATTACCGCGCCGCGCGCGCCATGATCGGGCTGGTGCCGCAGGAACTGACCGCCGACATGTTCGAGTCGGTCTGGACCACGGTGTCGTTCAGCCGCGGGCTGTGGGGCAAGTGGGACGATCCCGCCCATCTCGAGAAAGTGCTGAAGAACCTCTCGCTGTGGGACAAGAAGGATCAGAAGCTGATGACCTTGTCGGGCGGCATGAAGCGGCGGGTGCTGATCGCCAAGGCTCTGTCGCACGAACCCAGCATCCTGTTCCTCGACGAGCCGACCGCCGGGGTCGATGTCGCGCTGCGCAAGGACATGTGGGAGAACGTGCGATCTTTGCGGGAGTCCGGGGTCACCATCATTCTCACCACGCATTACATCCACGAGGCCGAGGACATGGCCGACAGGATCGGGGTGATCAACAAGGGCGAACTGATCCTGGTTGAGGACAAGCGCGAGCTGATGCACAAGCTCGGCAAGAAGCAACTGACGTTGCAGCTGCATGACAGCCTCGGCACCATCCCACCGGCGCTTGCCGGCTATGACCTAAACCTCGCCAATGCCGGCAGCGAGCTGGTCTATACCTACGATACACAAGGCCCGCGCACCGGCATCACCGGTCTCCTCACCGACCTCGCCTTGGCCGGCATCCGGTTCAAGGACCTGGACACGACGCAAAGCTCGCTCGAGGACATTTTCGTCGATCTGGTGAGACACAGATGAACCTGCCGGCGACCATAGCGATCTACAAATTCGAGATGGCGCGCTGGGGGCGCACCTTCCTGCAGAGCATCGTCTCGCCGGTGATCGCCACCTCGCTCTATTTCGTGGTGTTCGGCGCGGCGATCGGCTCGCGCATCACCGAGATCGACGGCGTCTCCTACGGCGCGTTCATCGTGCCCGGGCTGATCATGCTGACCTTGCTCACCCAGAGCGTGGCGAATGCATCGTTCGGCATCTACTTCCCGCGCTTCACCGGCACGGTTTACGAGCTGCTCTCGGCACCGATCTCGCCGTTCGAGATCGTGCTCGGCTATGTCGGGGCCGCGGCCACAAAGTCGATCATTCTCGGCCTGATCATCCTCGCTACGGCAGCCTTCTTCGTACCTCTCGAAATCGCGCATCCGTTCTGGATGGTGGGCTTTCTCGTATTGACCGCGGTGACCTTCAGCCTGCTCGGCTTCGTCATCGGGCTTTGGGCCGACGGATTCGAGAAGCTCCAGCTCGTGCCGCTGCTGATCATCACGCCGCTGACATTTCTCGGCGGCACATTCTATTCGCTCAGCGTGCTGCCGCCTTTCTGGCAGACGGTCACTTTGTTCAACCCGGTGATCTATCTCGTCAGCGGCTTCCGCTGGAGCTTCTTCGAGATCGCCGATGTCAGCCCCCTGGTGAGCCTCGCCATGGTGGCGCTGTTCCTGGCGATCTGCCTCGCGCTGGTCTGGTTGATCTTCAAGACCGGCTACCGGCTGAAAAGCTAGCCGCCAATATTCACTCGGGGTCAGGTAACGATCTTGGAATTATGCTGACTGATAAGCCTCGTTTTTTGCCGCAAGAGTGCTTATATTGCCTCTGTAGTTCAGCTCATCACAGCCGCAGATTATTTTCCCTTTTCCGGAAAAAAATTGGCCTTCGACGAAGAGGTTTTTGCGTCATGACCACATTCGATTACACCGCGCTCGCGGAACTCTACCCGGCCAGGAGCTGGAAGGGGGGCGCTGGCCGCGTCACCTATAAGCGATTTGAGGCTGCCGCCGAGGCGCTCCGCTTCGCCATCGAGGAGCTGCCACCGCAGTTCCTGCTGGGCACCTATCTCGAGGTCGAGGAGGAGCGGTTTGACGGAAGGCAGATCCGGCAGCTCTATGAGAGCCAGGACTATCCGCTGCCGCGCCGTCAGTCGCGTGACGGAGAAATCGACATAAAGAGTCCGGTAAAGGCAAAGCGGCGTTCGCCCGCCTCACTCAAGCGCAAATAGCGGACGATCAAACGTTCGCCGGAAGAATCGCCTCATGCAGACTTATGTCGCAGAAATCGACGGGCGGGCGATCTTCGCCTTTCGCGCGTGCGATCCTGCCAGCGCGCAAGCTTGGCTCGATATTCATGCGGTGATGCGGCACACGCTTGAAACCATCCATAGCGGCGGACGGCGTATCTGGAATGGCCATGCGCGCATCGTCGCGCGCAAGGCAAGCTCTCGCGAAGCGGGGATTTGGAGCAAACTGAGCGGCAAGGTTGCGAGCGCCGACCCGTTCGAGGAGGCGGACGCCGTCACGGTATGGCTCATTCCCACATCCGATGAGCGGCGCGCAGATCAATCCCTCTAGAAACCAACAAGCCGCCCCCCGAAGGGGACGGCTCTCAAGATCATCGCAGTCGCTTCGTCCGTTAGAACTAGGCGGCCTGGATGTTGGCCACGGCGGTCTTGCCGCTGCGGCTATCTAGCTCGGTGTCAAAAGAGACCTTCTGGCCCTCGACCAGCCGGCTGATGCCAGCGCGCTCGAGTGCGGTAGCGTGGACGAACACGTCCTTGCCGCCATCCTCCGGCTCGATGAAGCCGAATCCCTTTTGCTCGTTATAGAATTTCACAGTGCCCTTCGTCATGAGGGGGTCGTCCTTTCGCAGATAGTCAGTTGCAGTTCTGCTCAAGACCGAGCGAGCCCGGCCTGAAGCGTCTTCGTCGATGTTTGGGGAGGGTCTGAACGTGCGCCTGGCAATCAGCGGAGGCGAAACGGCCACATTGTCCGGCCAAATGTCGATAAAGCTACATAAGCGCATTCACGGGCATTTACAAGCACAAACGCTCCGCGCCTCCAGGGATACGAACGCGAAGCAATCCGATCCGGCGTCATGCCCGGACTTGTTCCGGGCATCCAATAGGGCGGTTGGTAGGTTCGCAGTGGAAGTCATCCTTAGATCGCCGGGACAAGCCCGGCGATGACGAGAAGGAGAAGAGGCACAACAAACTCCCCGCTCTCCCTCCGACGAGCGTGCTATGGACGAGCGATGAGGGAAACACTTGAATCTGAGAAAATGTCGGCACAAGAGCCGAAGCTGCAGCGCTCGATCGGGCCGGTGCAGATGGCGCTTTACGGCCTCGGCAGCATGCTGGGCGCGGGGATTTACGGCCTTATCGGCAAAGCGGCGGGGATCGCCGGCAACGCCGTTTGGCTCGCCTTCATCGTGGCGCTTGTGGCGGCTCTGCTCACAGCGCTCTCCTATGCCTCGCTGGGTTCGCGTCATCCGCGCGCGGCGGGCGCGGCCTATGTCACGGGGCGCGCTTACGGCTTTCCGCTGCTGAGCTTCATGGTCGGGCTGGCGCTGGTCTGCTCGGGGCTCACCTCGATCGCCACGCAGAGCCAAGTCTTTGCCGCCAATGTCGCCACCTTGTTCGGGCTCCAGCACATCCCTGTCTCCTGGCTCGCGCTCGGCTTCCTGCTGATCCTGACCGGCATCGTGTTCCGCGGCATCCGCGAGTCGATGTGGGTCAATGTGATCTGCACCTTGGTCGAGGCGGGCGGGCTCATCCTCGTGGTCGCGGTGGGCGCGTCCTATTGGGGATCGGTCGATTATCTGGCAACGCCTGCCGCAATCGGCGGCGACCCTGCCGTGCTCCTCATCATGCAGGGCGCCGTGCTCGCCTTCTTCGCCTTTATCGGTTTCGAGGATATGTATAACGTCGCCGAGGAAGTCCGTGAGCCCGAGCGCAATCTGCCGCTCGGACTGATCCTCGCCATGGCGGCGGCCGCGATCCTGTATATCGCCGTCGCGGTCACTGCCGTCTCGGTGGTTCCGTGGCAAGAGCTGGCGGAAGCGCCTGGGCCGATCACCGAGGTCGTGACACGGGCGGCACCGTCGATCTCGCCGATCGTGTTCACGGCTATCACACTATTCGCCGTGGCCAACACCGCGCTCGTCAACTACATCACCTCTTCGCGGCTGATCTACGGCATGGCGCGGCAGGGACTGCTGCCAGCGACGCTCGGCAAGGTGCATGCAGGGAGGCGAACGCCGCATCTCGCCATCGCCGCGCTGTTTCTCGTGCTGGCGCCGCTCGCTTTTCTGGGCACGATCGCCGAGCTCGCCGCGGCAACCGTGCTGCTGCTGCTACTCGTATTCATGGTGGTAAATGGCGCGCTGTTCATCTTGAAGGGCCGCAAGGGCGAGAAGCCGGGGCGGTTCGAAATTCCCCGCTTTGTGCCGGCGCTCGGCGCGTTCGTGTGTTTCGTGCTGATCGCCGTGCGGACGGCGACCGGAGACTATCAGGCGCCAGTGCTCGCTGCGGCGATGCTGCTCGGATCGCTAGCCGTCTACGCCCTGATGCGGCGGCTCGCTTAAGCGCGGCTGTCGGCGAGCCGATGCGGCGGGTGGCGCTGGTCGCCGCGGCGGTTCAGGCGGCGCACATAGGTGATCGTCGCCTGCGGCCGCTCGGCCTTGACCTTCAGCGCTGCGATCAGGGCATCCTCGGCCCTGACCACGAGCCGGTCGCCTTTGCCTTCAACACTGATTCCGACGGTGAATTGCGATTGCACGCCGATGCTCCTTTGCCGAGCATGCCCAGCCGGCATCAGCAGCCTAGCAAAAGCCGGCGCGCTCGCACACGGCTTAAAACCGCTTCAACCGCATCACTGGAAGGCGCCGGCAAAACCGGGAGATGGAGGCGCGGAACTGTTGCTCGGCTTGGGCGTGGGAGGTTTGGGCTTAACCTCGGGGGCGGCGACATCGGCGTTGTCGGCCACCGCCTCAGCTTTCGCCTCCTTGCCGAGGATCGCCGCGGCCACACCGGCGTCGAGACTGTAGACGTCGCTATACGTCTTTACATTGCCCTCGGCGTCGACCACCGCAGTGAAATAGGTGGTATGCACCGGCACACGGCCCTTTAATGCAACGCCGCTGTTGTAACCGCTGGCCAGCAGCTTATCGATTTCGGAGGCCGGCATGCCCCTGTCTTCGGCCAGGATCACCGCGGCCACCTTGCCGGGATTGGCGACGCGCGGGCAGTGGTGACCTTCGACGCGCACCTCCCGGTTTAAGAGTTCGCGTTTGATGGTATCGTGCATGTAGACGGAATGCCGGTTGGGGTAGAGGAATTTGACCTTGCCGAGCACATTGGTCGGCCCCGGCGCCTGAGTGAAGCTTATCGCGCCCATGTTCACCCGGTTCCAGTCGATCGAGCTCGGATCGACGCGCTTGCCCTTGTAGTTCACGTTGAGCTTATGCTGCTTGAGGACCGAGGCGCCGCTGCCAAACATGCCCCCGCCGCCACTCCGCAAGCGCGGCAGCAAATCCTCCCTGATGATGGTCGGCGGCACCGTCCATTCCGGATTGAAGACTATCGATTTGAGATCGGCCGAGAAGATCGGCGTGGCGTAGACCGGCTTGCCGACCACCACCTTCTCCTTGTGGATGACATTGCCGTTCTTGGCGATGTAGGCCATGTATTCTGGGATGTTGATCTGCACGTAGAGCGACCCGAGGTCCTCGGGCATCCAACGCCAGCGCTCCATATTGACGATCAGCTTCTGCATGTTGCGCGGCTTGGCGCCGGCTTCGCTTTCGGCGCGGGCCTTCAGCAGCGCCTGGTGCAGCCGCTTGAACTGCTCATGCTTGGGGTGCAGCGAGCGGAGATAGTCGTTCGGGGCCGGCGTATCGGCGATCTCGGCCAAGACGAGCTTCGGATCGCGGAAGGTCGGAATCATGTCGTTGTTCTTGAGCTTGTCGGGATCGGTCCTGCCGCCGCGCGCATGCCGCGCATATTTTAGGATGGCGAGGTTGAGCTTGATCTCGCTCAGAGCCTGCTCGTCGACAGAGTCCGGCAGGTGTCCGGCGGCGGGAAAATCGAAAGCGGCGCGCGAAAGACCCCAATCGTCGGCCTTGAGAATCTCATCGATGGCGGCTTGCGCTTCGCTGGAGAAGCCCATGTCGGATGTCCAGACCGGATCGCCGCGGGCGTTGTAGAACGCCCCGAGCGCGGCGAGGTCGCTGGCGGGAGCGGCGTTGCGGAAGGCGGAGTCGGCGAGCTTGGCGCGGATTGCGGCCACCACGGGCGTGGCGTCGGAGAGAGGCGCGGCGGCCTCTTGCGGCGCAGTTGCCGCCATGCCCGCACCATCGGCTGGCGCCGCAGCCGGCTCCAACGAAGAGTCGGTGGCAGCGCTTTGGTCGGCGGGTTGCGGAGCGCCGGCATTGGGGTCGTCGTCGACCTCCTCCGCGGCTGGAACGTCCTGGGCGAAAGCCGGCGGCAACGCAAAGGCGCCGAGCCAGAAGACCGAAGCAGCCGCGGCAAGGGCGGCGATCAGCGATCGTCTACGCATCCCCCTACCCCCTCGTACTTGAAGGCCAAGGTTAGTCCGAGTTGGACGACGGAGCCACCAGGAATCGCCACAAGGTCGCGGTGGGCTGGATCCGAGCCCGCGCCAGATCTCAGAAACTGGCCCAACTTCCGGTCGGCGGCAGCACGCCGCAGACCCTTTGAACGGGCCGGCCGATCGCCTATACTCCAAATGAGAATAGGTGGGGGCCGGCCCTTGTGCCGGATGTTTTAACGACCCATATATGCTCACTGTGAGCATTATTGACAGGAAATAGTTCAATGACGAGGCTTCACGGCAACACATTGCCAAGCAGGCGCAAGGCGCGCGCGGTTCTTCCGCCCTCGCTGCTGCCCGACCTCGCCTATACGCCGGAGGTGGCAAGGGAGACCGCCCATCTCTACGAGCGCGTGTCGCGCGTCATCCCGCCCATCGAGTGGCCGGGCTTCGCGCCCTACATCAAGGCGATCAACGATCTGAAACGCGCGCGCAACGCCGTGGTGCTGGCGCACAACTACATGACGCCGGAGATTTTCCATTGCGTCGCCGACGTGGTCGGCGATTCGCTCCAGCTTGCGCGCGAGGCGTCGAAGACCGACGCCGAGATCATCGTGCAGGGCGGCGTGCATTTCATGGCCGAGACCTCGAAGCTGCTCAACCCTGACAAGACGGTGTTGATCCCGGACATGCGTGCGGGCTGCTCGCTCGCCGCCTCGATCACGGGCGCCGACGTACGCGCGCTTCGCGAGGCCTATCCCGGCGTGCCGGTAGTGACCTATGTCAACACCTCGGCCAACGTCAAGGCTGAGTCCGACATTTGCTGCACTTCGTCCAACGCGGTGCGCGTGGTCGAGTCGCTCGGCACCAAGCGCGTCATCATGATCCCCGATGAGTATCTTGCCAAATGGGTGGCGAGCCAGACCGATGTCGAGATCATCGCCTGGAAGGGCCATTGCGAAGTGCATGAGCGCTTCACCGGCGAGGAGTTGCGCGCCTATCGCGAGACCGATCCGGGCGTGAGGATCATAGCACATCCAGAGTGCGCGCCGGACGTGATCGCTGAAGCCGATTTCACCGGCTCGACCTCGGGCATGATAAAATGGGTGCAGGAGCATCAGCCGTCCAAGGTGCTGCTCGTGACCGAGTGCTCGATGAGCGACAATGTCGCGGTCGAGGCACCGAACGTCGCATTCGTGCGGCCCTGCAATCTCTGCCCGCATATGAAGCGGATCACCCTGCCGAGGATCCTCGACAGCCTGGTGTTCCTCAAGGACGAGGTCACGATCGATCCAGCCATCGCCGAGCGGGCGCGGCTGCCGATCGAGCGCATGATCAACCTCAATCACTGACACGGGCTCGCTTCGAGACGCTACCACGATGAACATGCACAGCGACTTACCCTCGAAGGCCAATGGCGGCGAAAGCGGCGTGGTAATTGTCGGAGCCGGGCTTGCCGGGCTGTTCACCGCGCTCAAGCTCGCGCCGCTGCCGGTCACAATGGTCTCGGCGGCGCGGTTCGGCGAGGGCGCATCGAGCCTCTGGGCGCAGGCCGGCATCGCCGCCGCGATCGCCGAAGGCGACAGTCCCGAGCAGCACGCGGCCGATACGATTCAAGCCGGTGCCGGCATCGTCGACGACAAGATCGCGCATCTTCTCGCGCGCGAGGCGCGCGACCGGGTGGAGGACCTGCTTCGCTATGGCGTGCCCTTCGACAAGGACCTCGAAGGTCATTTCAGCCTGGGGCGCGAGGCGGCGCATGGACGGAACCGCATCTTCCATGTGAAGGGCGACACCGCCGGCCGCGCCATCATGCACGCGCTAATCGAAGCGGTCAGGCAGACACCATCGATCACCGTGCTCGAAGGCTTCGCAGCGCGGGACCTCATATTGCGCAAGGGACGGATCAGGGGCGTCGAACTTATTGCGGCGGACGGTGTGCATTTCGTCCTGCCCGCGTGCGCGGTCGTGCTTGCGACGGGCGGCGCGGGCCAGATCTTCGCGATCACCACCAATCCGCGTGAAGCCAAAGGCGAAGGCATTGCCATCGCCGCCCGCGCCGGCGCCGCGATCACCGACGCTGAGTTCGTGCAGTTCCATCCCACCGCCATCAATATCGGCCGCGACCCTGCGCCGCTTGCCACCGAGGCGCTCAGGGGCGAAGGCGCGCTGCTGATCAACGCACGCGGCGAGCGCTTCATGCGTGCGGTCCACGCGGACGCCGAGCTTGGCCCGCGCGACGTGGTGGCACGTGCCGTCTATCGCGAGATCGGATGCGGCCGTGGCGCTTTCCTCGATTGCCGCCCGCTCGGGGCCAGGTTCGCCGAGCATTTCCCGACCGTGTATGCGGCCTGCCGCGCGGCGGGGATCGATCCGACGCAGGAGCCGATCCCGGTCGCGCCGGCGGCGCATTACCACATGGGAGGCATCCTTACCGACGCACGCGGGCGCAGCACCATCGACGGGCTTTGGGCCTGCGGCGAGGTGGCCTCGACTGGAGCGCATGGCGCCAACCGGCTGGCCTCCAATTCGCTGCTGGAGGCGGTGGTGTTCGGCGCCAGGGTGGCGAGCGACATCGCCTCGATACTGCCTGCCGCAACCTCCGTGCCGGCTATGCACGAAACGGCACCTGCCGGACGGGAACAAAGTAATAAGAGCGAAGCCGCCGAGCAGAGGCTTCGCGCGGCAATGAGCGCGGGCGCCGGGGTCATTCGCGACGCAGCGTCGTTGCGCGGCGCGCTGGAGGAGATCGTTCAACTCGAGCTGGAAAATTCGGAGAGCGATGGCGACCACCGTCTCACCAATATGCTCACCACCGCCAAGCTGATCGCCGCCGCCGCGCTGCAGCGCAGGGAAAGCCGCGGCGCGCATTTCCGCAGCGACTATCCAATGCCGGACGACAGCCTTGCCAGGCGGAGCTTCTTCACTCTGGCCGAAGCAAATGGCATTTTGGCCGCGGCAAGCGCGCCGGCCGATACCGCCCGGGTCCATCGATTGTTCAGCCGCGCCGCGCTCCATGCATGAGCGGTAAATCCTCTTTCCCGCTGACGCTGCCGCCGCAGCTAGTGGCGAAAGCCGTTGCCGCCGCACTCGAGGAAGATCTTGGCGCGGCCGGGGATATCACCACCGACTCCATCGTCCCAGCCGAAGCGCAGGGCGAGGCCACGATCGTAGCGCGCCAGGCGGGCGTGGTGGCCGGTCTCGATTTCGCCGAGGCGGCGTTCAGGGCGCTCGATCAAGATGCGCGCTTCGAACGTGTTGTCGAAGATGGGAGCAGGGTCGCGGCCGGCGGCACGATTGCCGAAATATCCGGCAAGACCCGCGCGCTGCTCACGGCCGAGCGCACCGCGCTCAATTTTCTCGGCCGGTTGAGCGGCATCTCGACCCTTACCGCCGCTTTCGTCAAAGCCGTGGAGGGAACCGGCGCGCGCATTGCCTGTACGCGCAAAACCACGCCGGGCTTACGCGCGTTGGAGAAATACGCGGTGCGCGCGGGCGGCGGGGTGAACCACCGCTTCGGGCTCTATGACGCGGTGCTGTTGAAGGACAATCACATCGCCTCGGCGGGCGGGCTAGCCAAGGCCCTGGAGCGGCTCGGCGCACGCGGGGGACATACGGTCAAAGTTGAAGTCGAGGTCGACTCCCTCGATCAACTCGAAGAAGCGCTGCGCTTTCCGATCGACGCCGTGCTGCTCGACAATATGGATGCCGCGACACTCAAGAACGCCGTGAAGCTGGTGGCGGGCCGCGTCGTGACGGAGGCGTCCGGCGGCGTTAGCTTGGACAATGTGCGGGAAATTGCGTTATCGGGCGTCGACCTGATCTCGGTCGGCGCGCTTACTCACTCGCCCCGAAACCTAGACTCATCGCTGGAGTGGGCGAGCTAGAGCTGCTGGTCACCGCCGAGACGAGCGAGAGCGCAGGGGTCAACGAGAACATCGATGAGTCGGTTTCCGCCTGCTCGGGCTTGGGGCCGCCAGCCGACGCTTCGACGACGTAAGGCTGTTCGTTGTGCTTCTTGTAGAAGATGTGCCGGCCGATCTTGTCGATCTTGCTCATGCTGCCGGCCCAATAGGGGCTCACATAATTGGCGTGGTAGAAGGTCGAATAGCCGACCTCGGGAAGCCATAGTTCGCCGGCGGTGATCTGCCTGGAGATATCCTGAGCCTGGGCCCATTGCGCGTCGTTACGCGGGATGTCGGTCTTGCCGTCGCAGGCGAAGGAGAACTGGCAGCCTTTCTGATTCTGGCCTTGATAGACCACGCCGCAGATCGTCTCGGGGAAGAGCGGGCTCCTGACCCGATTGAGAATGACCTGGGCAACCGCGACCTGGCCGCGCACAGGCTCGCCGCGCGCCTCGAAATAGATGGCGGTGGCGAGACAGCGGCGCTCGCGCTCCTGGAACTCGGCCTGGCTCTCGCCCTGGTAGCGGAAATTCATCGCCTCGGGGCTCGGATGGTAGGCGATCTCCGCTGGCGACGGCCGGAAGCCGTCGACGTCGAGCACCGCGTTGAAGGACGAGGCGGCAAGCGCGTTCATCATGCCCGGAGCGCCCACCGAGGCCTTGAGCGCAATGGCGGAGGTGGTCGGCCTGAGCCGGTCGCCCTTGGCGGCGCCGTTCACTTCGCTGCGGCGGCCGAGCGTTCCGGTCGCGCCGGGATCGCCGGCCAGACTTGCGACGATGAGCTGCCTGCCGGCCGAGGTGATGGCGGTGCTATAGTGGTCGGCGCGCGGTCCCTTGCTGCCGGTGCGGAACAAGAGGGCGGCTTCGCGCGGGAGGCGCTGCGGCGCAGCGTCGGCCCGATGGGTCAGGGCCTGCACCGAGCCGGTGCCGGCAAGATAAAGCTCGATCTGGAAAGCCACCGGGTTTCCGGGAACGGCGGCAATGTAGCCAAGGCCGATGACGGGCAGCGGCACGAGCGCAGCGAAGGTGTGCCACACCCGACGTGGTAGGCGTCGGCCCATTGTCCCTCCAGGTTACCCCGTAACCTCGCGGGAAAATCCGCCCGACTCGCTCGGCCGGCGTTCCCCTGCCTTTACCCCAATCGCGGCCTAAACGCGGCGCACGCCGGAGCGTCCCCAAAGCCCTTCGGGCATAATGGTGGGAAAATCAAAGAGTTAGCTGAAAGTCCCCCACCGGTTCTGGCCCGGAATCCCGTCTCGTTACCTTAACCGTGCCTAATAAATTAGGGCAAATTGTGGTCACCGGCAACTCGGCTCTATTTGTGCTGGGGATGACTAAGGATCGGTTACCGAAGCCTACGCGCCGAGCGTGGCCTGGGCTGCGGCAAGGCGGGCAACGGGTACCCGGTAGGGCGAGCATGAGACGTAGTCCAGCCCGATTTTCTCGCAGAAGGCGATGGTTTCTGGGTCGCCGCCATGCTCCCCGCAAGTCCCCATTTTGAGGTCTGGGCGCGCCCGCTTGCCGCGCTCGACCGCGATCTGCATCAACTCCCCGACCGCCTGGTCGAGGGTGACGAACGGATCGTGCTGGATAATGCCCTTGTCGGCGTACTCGCTAAGGAATCGCCCGGCATCGTCGCGGCTCAGGCCAAAGGTGGTTTGCGTGAGGTCGTTGGTGCCGAACGAGAAGAACTCGGCGCTCTGGCCGATCTCGCCGGCCATCAGGCAGGTGCGCGGCAATTCGACCATCGTGCCGACGGTGTAGGCCACATTGGTGCCGCGCTCCCGCTCGACCTCGCGAGCCACATGGGCTATCCGCTCCTTGACCAGGTCGAGCTCGCCCTTGATGGCAACCAGCGGCACCATGATCTCCGGGATGACGCGGTCGTGCAGCGCCTTGCCGGCTTCGATCGCTCCTTCGAAGATGGCGCGCGCCTGCATCTCGACGATCTCCGGATAACTCACCAGCAGCCGCGAACCGCGCTGGCCAAGCATGGGGTTGAACTCGCTCAGCGCGTCGATGCGGCGACGCAGCCGCGTCACGCTCACGCCCATCTCGGCGGCAACCTCGCCGATGATCTCGTCGCTATGCGGCAGAAACTCATGCAGCGGCGGATCGAGCAGGCGGATGGTCACGGGCAGACCGGCCATGATCTCGAACAGCTCGATGAAGTCCTGGCGTTGCACCGGCAGGAGCTTGGCCAACGCCTTGCGGCGCCCCTCCTGATCCTCGGCGAGAATCATCTCGCGCATAGCGAGGATGCGGCTCGGCTCGAAGAACATATGCTCGGTGCGGCAGAGACCGATGCCCTCGGCGCCGAAGGCACGCGCCTGGCGCGCATCGGCTGGCGTGTCGGCATTGGCCCGCACCTTGAGCCGGCGGAAGCCGTCGGCCCATCGCATCAGGCGATTGAAGTCCTCCGAAAGTTCGGGCTGGCGCATCGGCACGCGCCCGTTGATGATCTGGCCGGTTGAGCCGTCGATGGCCACCACATCGCCCTTGTGCAGCAGCGTGCCGCTGGCCGACAGGGTCTCACGGTCGAGATCGATCACGACGGACGAGGCGCCCACCACGCAGGGCCTGCCCATGCCACGCGCCACCACCGCGGCATGGGACGTCATGCCGCCCCGTGTGGTTAGGATGCCGGCAGCGGCATGCATGCCCTGGACGTCCTCGGGCGAGGTCTCGACGCGGGCGAGAATCACCGTGTGCCCTTGGGCTTTGAGATGCACCGCCTCATCGGCATTGAACACCAGCTCGCCCGACGCGGCGCCCGGAGAGGCGGGCAAGCCCTTGGCGAGGATGGTCTTCTCTGCCGTGGGATCGAGCATCGGATGCAGCAGCTGGTCGAGCTGGTTGGCATTGATGCTCTTGACCGCCTCCTCGCGGGTGATCAGGCCCTCCTCGGCCATATCGACGGCGATCTTCAGCGCCGCCTGCACCGAACGCTTGCCCGCGCGGGTCTGCAGCATGAAGAGCTTGCCTTCCTGCACGGTGAACTCGATGTCCTGGATGTCGCGGAAATGCGCCTCCAGCCTGGCCGATGCCGCCTTGAGCTCGGTGAACACATCCGGCATGAGCCCTTCGAGCGACCCGCGGCCCGAGTTCGAGACGCGCCGGCGGTCGGCCTCGGTCAAAGGTTGCGGCGTGCGTAGCCCGGCCACCACGTCTTCGCCCTGCGCGTTGACCAGGAACTCGCCGTAAAGCTCGCGCTCGCCGGTAGAGGGGTTGCGAGTGAACACCACCCCGGTCGCGCTCTGCTCGCCCATGTTGCCGAACACCATCGCCTGGATGGTTACGGCGGTGCCCCAATCGTCGGGAATGTCGTGCAGTCGGCGATAGGCTATGGCGCGGGCATTCTGCCAGGAGCCGAACACGGCGGCGATGGCTTGCCAAAGCTGGGCATGGATGTCTTGCGGAAAGGGCTTGCCGAGCTCTGTCTCGACCAGCTGCTTGTAGCGGGCGACGATGTCGGCCCAATCTTCGGCGCGCAGCTCCGTGTCGTATTCGAAGCCCTTGAGACCTTTGTAGTTCTCCAGGATCTCCTCGAACAATTCATGGTCGAGGCCGAGCACCACGTCGGCATACATCTGGATGAAGCGGCGATAGGTGTCGTAGGCGAAGCGCCGGTCGCCGGAGCGGCGTGCCAACCCCTCGACGGTCTGATCGTTGAGGCCGAGATTGAGCACGGTGTCCATCATGCCGGGCATCGAGGCGCGGCTGCCCGAGCGCACCGAGACCAGCAGCGGACTGTCCACCTCGCCGAATTTGGCGCCGACCACGCGGCCGACCTCTTCGAGCGCCGCGCTCACCATCGGCTTCAGCTCCTCGGGCAGCTTGCGGCCAAGCTCGTAATAGACCGAGCAGAGCTCCGCGGAGATGGTGAAGCCGGGCGGGACCGGAAGCCCGAGCCGCGACATCTCGGCAAGGTAGGCGCCCTTGCCGCCCAGCCGGTCGCGATCCGCGGCCGAGCCGTCGGCGTTGCCGCCGCCAAAGGCGAACACCCATTGCGGCGCGGTATTCGACACTGGCTCCAACTTCGTCATCGCGCGTTCCGATATCGGGTGCGGCCCTTTTAGCGGCCCTGCGACCTTCACACAAACTGCTCACGGCGGAAATGGTTTAGGGGCGCGCCGCCTTCGGGCCGCGCAGGCGGCGGTCGGCGATGAAGTCGCCGGTACCGATCAGCCTCGCCCGCGGCGTTTCCTTCAAGCCATAGGCCCAGGCTTGCACGATGCCGCCCTGATCGAGGGTTACCTCGATCGCGATACGGCGATACATGTCGTCGTCGCCTTCGGAAACGCCTTCATATTTGTCGAGGTCGGCAAGAAGTCGCGGGCCGGCCTTGATCTCGAACACGTCGCCGATCACCCGGTATTTGGTGCCGGGATCGAATACGGCGCCGGGATAGTCCCCGAAATCGTAGAGCGATCCCGGGGTGCTCCCCCTGCCGACATGCTTGGCTCCGACGCGCAAGCGATTAGCCATCGGATGGGAGCTTTCCCCTCGCAGCGTGCCATAGACAAAGAGATGGTCCGGCATCTGGTTCCCAATCAGTCCGGCAGCTTGATCAGGCCTGCTTCATCCAATGCCCAATGCGGGTTGAAGGCGACCTCCCAGACATGCCCGTCAGGATCGGCGAAATAGGCGTTATAGCCGCCCCAGAAGGTTTTGGTCGCAGGCTTCAAGGTGCTCGCGCCGGCGGCTTGCGCCTTTGCCATTATCGCATCGACTTCCCCCTCGCTCGCGACATTTCGTGCCAAGACGATCCCGCCATTGCCGTCCCACAATGCCTCGGCTTGCGCGTCCTCGCGTTGCGCCTCGCGGCTCCACAGCGCGAGCACCACGCCACCGGCGCGGAAGAAGCTCACGCTCTCCTGGCTTGCGCTCTCGGATTTTACAAAACCGAGTCTCTGATAAAAGCGCGTGGCTTGCGCGACATCGGCGACGCCGAGCGTGATCAGGGTGATATTCGCGGCCAAAGCGACTAGCCTTCGATCTTGGAGAAGTCTGCGACGGTCAGGGTGGTGGCGCGGATGCGGTTCAAGAGACGCAGCCGGTTCTCGCGCAAATAGTAGTCCTGGGTGTTGACCGTGACGGAGTCGAAGAAGGCATCGACCGGGGCGCGAAGCTTGGCCATCGCCGCCATCGCCGCCTCGAAATCTTCGCGCTCGGTCGCGACGGCGGCTTCCTTCGCCACCTGGTCTACGGCCTTGGCGAGCGCCTTTTCCTCGGGCCGCTTGAGCAGGTCCGGATCGAGCGCCTGGTCGTAGGCTACGCCGTCCTTCTTCTCCTCGATGCGCAGAATATTGATGGCGCGCTTGGTGCCGGTGAGCAGATTGGCGCCGTCCTCGGTATCGAGGAACTTTCCGAGCGCCTCGACGCGCTTGACGATCATCAGCAAATCGTCGCCGCCGAGTGCGAACACCGCATCGACCAGATCGTGGCGCGCCCCCAGCTCGCGCAGATGCACCTTCAGCCGATCCGCAAAGAAGGAAAGGAGGCTTTGCGCCTCCGGCTCGTCGAGCTTCGCACGAAACTGCTTCAACAGAGGCAGCCTGACGCCGTTCTCAAGCACGGTGCGGATGACACCGAGCGCGGCGCGGCGGAGCGCGTAAGGGTCCTTGGATCCGGTGGGCTTCTCGTCGATGGCCCAGAACCCGACCAGCATGTCGAGCTTGTCGGCGAGCGCGACGGCAATGCCGACCGGCTCGTGCGGAACTTGGTCGGATGGGCCCAGCGGCTTGTAATGCGCGGCGATGGCATCGGCGACGGTCGGGTCCTCCTCCTGATCGAGCGCATAATAGCGGCCCATCACCCCTTGCAGCTCGGGGAACTCGCCAACCATCCCGCTGAGGAGATCGGCCTTGGCGAGGATGGCGGCGCGCTCGGCGAGGTCCGGCTCGGCGCCAACCAGCGGCGCTATCTCGCGCGCGAGCCTCCAGACCCGCTGCACGCGCTCATATTGCGAGCCGAGCTTCTCGTGGAAGACGATCTCCTTCAGCTTCGGCACGAGGTCCGGCAGCATGACCTTGCGGTCCTGGTCGAAGAAGAACTTGGCGTCGGCGAGGCGCGCGGCGATCACCCGCTCATTGCCAGCGACGATGGCCTTGCCGCCGTCCTTCGCCTTGAGATTCGCCACTAATATGAATCGGTTGGCGAGCGCGCCTTCCTTGTTGCGCAAGGAAAAGCATTTCTGATGCGCCTTCATCGCCGTGGAGAGCACTTCAGGGGGCACTTCGAGAAAGCCGGCCTCGAAGGAGCCCATCGACACCACCGGCCACTCGGTTAATCCGGCATTCTCGGCAAGCAGCGCCTCGTCCTCGACCAGCGTGAGGTCCTCCTTGGCGGCGAGCACGCGGGCGTCTTTCAAGATCCGACTGCCGCGCTCTTCACCGTCGAGGATGACATAGGCTTCGCGCAGCTTCTTGCTGTAGTCGTCGAACCCTGTCACACCAAAGGGCTTGGGCGCCAGGAAGCGGTGGCCGCGCGTTTGCTTGCCGCTTGCGATGCCGTCGATCTCGAAGGGGACGGTCTTGCCGTCGAACAGGCAGAGGATGGAGTGCAGCGGGCGAACCCAGCGAAGCCGGCCCATGCCCCAGCGCATGGATTTCGGCCAGGGAAAGTTGCGCACGATCTCGGGCACGATCCTGGCAACGACTTCAGCCGTGGCGCGGCCCTGCTTCTCGATCGTGACGACGTAGTAGACCCCCTTCTTGTCCTCGCGCTTCTCGGCCTGGTCGACCGAAGAGAGTCCAGCCGATTTGAGGAAACCTTCGATGGCCGCCTCGGGCGCATCGACGCGCGGGCCCTTCTTCTCCTCCCGCATGTCGGGCGAGCGCGACGGCAAGCCCTCTACGACCGCCGTGAGCCGGCGCGGCGTGGCGTAAGTCCTGATCTCCTTGAATTCGAGCCCCGCCTCGCCGAGCCTGCCGCCGAGCAGCCGCGCGAGGTCCTCGCGCGCGCGGGCCTGCATCCGCGCGGGGATCTCCTCGGAGAATAGTTCAAGCAGAAGCTTAGCCACGGCTAGCCGATGCGGTTGTGGAAGCCAAGGTCGTAGTCGACGATCGCGAAAACAAGCCGATTCCTTTCAAGGCTGTAGGGAACGACGCCGAAGAAACTTGCTCCCGCCTGGGGCAGGAGGTGCAGCAGGACATTGGCGGCGGGAGTCTCCAGAAAATCGTAGAAACGAACAAAGGTCTTGTTGTCACACTCGACGTTGAACGATCCGACCGCCCAGGGCAGCGCCAGCCGGTTCTCCGCGCCGTGATCCAGATACAGCCGGAAGCTCGAAAGCTCGGCGGAAAAGGGAGCGAGCGCCTTGCGCGGCTCGTTGTCCTCGATCTCGGAAATGCTGAGACTCACGTCGAGCTTGAGCATGAGCTGGTAGCCTTGCGGGTGCCAGCACCAAACGCCGCCGGTCCAAGATCGGAGCTTCGGCTTGAGAGCGGGCGCGCGCGGCTTGGGCGGCGCTTCGTCCTGATAGACTTCAAGCATCGGCCCCTCCTGCCTCGGTCTTGAGCCAAGCGGCGCAGCAGGCTTTCGCCAGATCGCGCACGCGCAAGATATAGGCCTGCCGCTCGGTCACCGAGATCAACCCGCGCGCATCCAGCAGATTAAAGATATGC
>Ga0190271_10000307_pt1 | contig 24201 bp, 20 predicted proteins | sample Popmic356T_FD_133747 | JGI IMG/M metagenome (GOLD analysis project Ga0190271, IMG submission 133747) | Populus adjacent soil microbial communities from riparian zone of Weber River, Utah, USA - 356 T | ecosystem: Environmental > Terrestrial > Soil > Riparian zone | place: USA: Utah | collected...
CCCGCGACGATGCCGTACCTCTTCGACTTCCTGAGCTCCACCACGGTCGCGAACGTGCCGTCGCTGCTGATCGCCGCGACGGTCGCCGGCGTCTTCGCTCTTCTCGTCGGCCTCCCGTTGATGCGCCTGTCGGGCCTCGCCGCAGGGATTGCGACGTTCGCCGTGCTCGGCATCACGAACAACATCCTGCGCTACTACGAGAAGATCGGTCCGGGGCTGAACACGTTCTCGTCCGTGCCCGAGACGACGGACCTCCTGCAGGCGACGGTTGGCGCGGTGCTCGTCGTCGTCGCGGCCTTCGCCTACCAGCGGAGCCGCCTCGGCCGGCAGCTGCGCGCGACGCGTGAGGATCCCGCGGCGGCACGCGCCGTCGGCGTTTCGATTTACCGCCAACGGCTCGCCTCGTTCGCGCTCTCGGGCTTCCTCGCCGGGTTCGCCGGCGGGCTCTACATCCACTTCATCCCGATCAACGTCGACGCCGTTTACCTCGACCTGACGTTCATCACCCTCGCGATGCTCGTGATCGGCGGCACGACGAGCCTGTGGGGTGCGGTGGTCGGCGCCCTGTTCGTGAGCGCGCTCGACTCGGTGCTCGCGGAGATGGAGGACGGCATGACGCTCCTCGGGCGGACGATCGACCTGCCGTCGGGCTCGCGCCTAATCGTCGTGAGCTCGGTGATGGCTCTCGTGCTGATCCTCCGGCCCGGTGGGCTCACGGGCGGGCGCGAGTTCTCGCTTCCGCGGCTCCGCCCGGCGGTGGCGAAGTGAGGGTCTGCGTCGTCGGCTGCGGGGCGGTCGGGTCGCTGTTCGCGGCGCACCTCGCGCAACTCGACGACGTCGAGGTCTGGGCGTACGACGTCTCTCGAGCCCACGTCGACGCGATCAACGCGAACGGTCTCCGATTGACCGGCGCAGGTGACGTGGCCGGGCGGCTCAGCGCGACGACGGACGCGTCCGAGCTGCCGCCGTGCGACTTCGGGATCGTCGCGACGAAGGCGATGCACACGGAGGGCGCGATCGCGGCGACGGCCCACGCCTTCTCGGACGGTGCCGTGGCGACCGTGCAGAACGGTGTCGGCAACGAGGAGATGGTCGCAGGTCACGTGGGACGCGTGATCCGCGGCACGACCTTCCCTGCCGGGAAGATCCTCGAGCCCGGCGTCGTGCAATGGGACGTGAAGGGCGACACGACCCTCGGGCCGTTCGAGCCACAACCGGCGCACGCGGACGAGATCCGCCAGCTCGCGGACGCGTGCACGCGAGGAGGGATGCCGACGTCGGCCGTCGACGACGCACGACCCGCCCAGTGGCGCAAGGTCATCTTCAACGCGGCGACGAACCCGGTGGGTGCGCTCACCGGCCTCACCCATGGCCGTGTCTGCGAGCGTCCCGACCTCCGCGCGCTCGTCAGCGGACTCGTCGACGAGGGCACGGCCGTCGCAACCGCGCAGGGAATCGTGCTCGACGCCGATCCGGAGGAGCTCATCGACCACGCTGCGAAGCCCGAGGTCGCGTACGACCACAAGGCGAGCATGCTCCAGGACGTCGAGGCGCGGCGCGCGACGGAGATCGACTTCCTCAACGGTGGGATCGCGCGCTTCGGCCGTGAGCTCAGCGTGCCCACCCCGCTCAACGATGCGATCACTCAGCTCGTCAAAGGACTGGAGGCAGCATGGGAGCAGCGCTGAGCGCCGAGCTACGGCGACGCCACGCGAACGTCCGCGCCGCGATGGCGGAGCACGACGTCGACGCCCTGATCGTCTCCGGGAGCGAGTACTCGGGCTTCGAGGGTGCGGTGACGTACATGTCCGGCTTCCAGATCGTCCATCGCTACGCGTACGTCGTCGTCCCTGCGGACGGCGAGCCGTACGTCGTGTTCCCGACGGAGGCGCGGTACGTCGGAGAGCACGGGACGGCCGAGCTCGAGCAGGTCTTCCACGACCGTCCCGGTGAGGTGATGGCGGCGCGTGCACGGGACGCGGGCTGGCGGCGGATCGGTGTGTTCGGGCTCGACTACGTGATGGCGGTGCGCGACTACCGTGCCCTCGACGGGCTCGAGCTCGTCCCGTTCGACGTGGCGTTCGACCTCGCGCGGGCCGTGAAGAGCGACGCGGAGCTCGAGTCCGTGCGCGACTCGGTGCGCATCAACGAGCGCGGCTTCGAGATCTTCCTCGAAGCGTATGCACCCGGCAAGACGGCTGCCGAGGTGATGGCCGCGGCGGAGGAGTGGTTCGTCGCCGAGGGCTGCGGCCGGCTGACGATGAACATGGTGCTCACCGGTACAGACGCCTTCGCGCGTCCGGAGTTCAAGATCGCGCGGCGTGAGGAGGTGCTCGGGGAGTTCCTGCTCCCGTCGCTCGAGGTCGCCGGCCCTGGGATGCACTGGGTCGAGGTCTCGCGCGCGATCGCGTCGCGCGACGCGACACTCTCCGACGAGACCGAGCGGATGCTCGAGGCGTACCTCGAGTACGTCGACGCCGCGCGTGACGCCATGCGCCCCGGCATGAGCTGCCACGACGTGCACCGGGCCGTCTCGGCCGGGTTCACCGAGCGCGGCTACCACCTCGGCCACGTCACCGGCCACTCCATCGGGATGACGATGATCGAGTTCCCGAAGATCGGCGAGGGCGTCGAGAGCGAGCTTGCCGAGAACATGGTGTTCTCGATGCACCCGCACGCGATCGCCGCGAACGGCGAGGACTGCCTGTACATGCAGGACACGTGGCTCGTGACGCCCGAGGGTGGCGTATCGCTCGCGACCCTGCCGATGCAGGTCTATCGAGCCAGTGGCTAAAGCGAATCGTGCGGCTGCAGCCGCAAAGCCGCACTTGAGAGATCTTCGCGCGACCGGGATTCTGCACTCGCAGATTCCGGTCTGCGCACGAGTTCGCCTAGAATCCGAGCGTGAGCTGGCCGTGGCTCGTCTTGCTCGTCCTCGCGGCTGTCCTGGCGGTCGCGGTGGAGAAGGCGCGCCTGGACCGGAGATTCGGAGCGTCCGCGCGACGCGATCGTGACCGGCAGAAGCGCAAGAAGCAGCTCCGCGTGGTGCCGTCCGATGCGCCTGACGAGGAGAGCGAGGAGTTCATCCGCTCGGTCCAACGCGACCTCGACTCGCTGCCGACGATCGAGGAGCGGGATAGAAGGACGTAGGGGCGAGGCAAGCGTCGCCCCTACGGACGGACTCGGAACGTCGCGGTCAGCCACCTTGTATTCGGGAGGATGCGCGCGACGTTCTCGGTGTTCTTCGACTCCTGGTAGTCGGACACGCGCACGCGTAGTCGGTGTGAGCCTCGGCTCAAGCCGGCCGTCTGGATCGCGATCTGCGCCCCACGGAGCACGGCGGTCCTCGACGAGCCGTCGACGGAAACGCGGATGGACTGCGGGTACACGCCGGCACCCGCGTCCACCGCAGACACGCGCAGCGGCTTACCGCCGCGCACGCTTCTCGTCCGCAGGCGGACGGTCGGGGGCGTCACGTCGTCGACCCAGAAGCGGAAGGTGAACGCACCTGCGCCCGCACGCGTCGCGCTGTCGAACGCGACCGCGTACTCGCCGAGCGCGGGGGAGAGCACCGCCGCAGCACCCAGCGGCTCGTGGAACTCGTCCATGTAGGGGTTGTGGTTCACGGGGAGCCCCGCATAGCCGGTCAGCCGGTTCTCGTCCCGTCCGGCGACGATGCGCGGCTCGACGGCGCTCCCGCGCCCGAGTTGCGTAATCACGACGCCGGCGTTCGCGACGCGCTTCGCGATCCGGAACCTGAACACGCGCTCCGGTCCGGCCAGCGTCGTCGTCACGCCGATACCGCGAGGCGTCTCGGGGTAGCGGTAGCGCGACACGACCGAAGGGCGGCCGGCCGTCGTGCTGCGGTAGACGCCTGGCCGAGCCAGGAGTCCGGCCGTGTGACGCGCCAGCGAGGCAGGAGTGACACGGGCCCAGACCGGGATCCGGCGAACGTCCGCGCCACGCCGAAGCTCGACGTACGCATCGAGGTCTCCCGCTCGGGCGCCTCGAGGCACGGTCACGACGACCTGTAGCTGGCCGGGGATGACCACCGTCGCGGGAGCGGTGAAGCGGATCCCCGCAGGAGTGCCGCGGACGATACGGGCGACCCCCCAGGTGCCGGCTCCGCCGCCCGCGTCGCCGAGGAGGATGGTGCCCGTCCCCGTTTGCCCGCGTGCGAGCAAGCCGAACGAGAGCGCTGTGGGCTGCACGAAGACGAGCGGCCGATCCGCGCGTGCGAGCGCGACGACGCCGCCGCCCTGGAAGCGCGGGCCGGCGACGCGAGACCGGCTCTGGGTCGAGTCGGTTCCGGACTGGACGAGCGCCGACTTGAGCTGATCGACCGACCAGACGGGGTGCCGTTGCCGCAGCAACGCAGCTGCGCCCGCGACGTGCGGCGCGGCCATGCTCGTACCCGAGAACTCCGCCCAGCCACCTCCGGAGATCGACGAGAGGACATCGACTCCGGGTGCGGCGACGTCGGGCTTCAGGCGGTGGGAGATCGTCGTCGGTCCGACGGAGGAGAACTCAGCGTGCGTCCGAGTCGTCGGGCTGCCGCCGATCGCGACGGCACCGACCGCGATCGCCCGTGCCGAGTTGGCGGGCGAGGACACGGACCCGGCGCCGAGATCGTTGTAGTCGTTCCCGGCCGCGACGACCGGTACGACGCCGGCGGCTGCCGCCGCGTCGAGCGCGATCGCGACGATGTCGCGGCTCGGCTCGATCTCCGGCTCGCCACCGGAGAAGTTGATCACGTTCATGCCGTCGGCCACCGCCGCCTCGATCGCGGCGACGATCGCGGGTGAGTTGGCGTTCGGGCTCAGCCCCGTGCTCGTCTCGACGAAGACCTTGTAGTTGCCGAGGTATGCACGCGGAGCCACGCCCGAGACGCGCCGGCCGTCTGCGTTCGTGTCGGCGTTGCCGGCGGCGATGCCGGCGACGTGCGTGCCGTGACTCGAGTCGTCGTCGGAGTACGCGACACGCGTGCTTGCCGCGGTTGCGCCCTTCGGCGCGAACACGCGCGCGACGATGACCTTCGCCGTAGTGAAGCGCTGCTGCCCTCTGGGGAAGCCGGCGGGCATGACGTAGCCGGCCGGATCGAAGAACGGATGTGTGGGGTCGATGCCGGAGTCGATGATCCCGACCTTCACGCCCTGGCCTGCGGTGTCGAGTGCATGGCCCCAGAGAGCCGGAGCGCCGATCTGCTGCGGCGAGGAGGTCAGCTGCGGTGCATAGCTCCCCGCGGGAAGGACGTCGCGAACGCCCGGCAGCGTGCGCAGCCGCTCGACCTCGGAGCTCGGAAGCGCGAGAGAGAAGCCGTTCGCGACGAGCCGGTACCGCCACCCGATTTCTGCGCCGGGAATCCGTGTGGCGAGCTCACTCCGGAACGCCTGCTGCTCGTCGGCGATCCTGCCGCGCGAGCCGGGCGCGAGCGCGAGCGGAGGCGAGTCGAGGAGGACTACGACCTCCGCGCGGTCGCCGCCGGCGACCGGCATCGTCGGCCCGCCTGCTGCCACTAGCACGGCGACGGCGAGCACCGCGAGTTGCGCGAAACGGGTCATCGGGGAGTGAGACGACCCGAAGCTAGAATCGGACGGCCGCGCGGATGTGGCGGAATTGGTAGACGCGCACGGTTCAGGTCCGTGTGCCCGTAAGGGCGTGGAGGTTCAAGTCCTCTCATCCGCATAGCCATTTCCGGGCGCTCAGGTGCCCAATCAGTGCCCAAACGCGGCCGCATCGTAGTCGTCGAGGACTGTCCGCACCTGCTCGTCCGTCCGTTCGAGCCAGCGGAAGTAGGTGTCCTCGAGCTCGCGAACGCTCGTGCCCATGATGCGCGCGAGCAAGATCAGGCTCATTCCGCCCTCGATCGCCGCCAGGAGTACTCTCTGATCACGCTCAACTGATCCGGGGGGAGACATGACTGGGATCGTCGTAACTGCGGCGCTGCTCTTCGGCGTTGTCCTTAGCGTCCTCTTCATCGCCATGAGGAGCTAGGCACCCGCGGGAAGGGTCGACTCGTCGTCCGGCGAAGGGGATCGGTTGGCCGGGTCGGCCTTGGCGTCCTCAAGGGTCCCTTCCCCTCCTGGGGGGCGATTGGGTAGCTGGCCCGGCCGATTACTGGATGCGTCACCAGGGAACTCCGTGACGGAGCCTCCCGGGCCTGCCTGCCTCTGGGAGGCTCCGCTACCAGCTACGCGAGCGGCGCAAGTTTCGCCCGACCTGCGCATCTACATCCCGGGGGAAGGACAGACCCGATGTGGAGCGGTGCCGGCGCTTGGCGGCAGCGGCGCCGCTCCATCGGGGTCCTCTACGCCGCGGGCACGTCGGACTGAGCGAGTCGGAGCCTCGGCGGGGGGCCCTCGGCTGGCCTCGCGAATCCCGCGTTCGACAGCGAACCTTGAAGTGGCACGTATTGGGAGCAGTCACATTCGATGCGCGAGAGCGACTGAAGGTCATACGCCTCAAACCTGCAATGGCGCTCTCCCCTCACGAAGACAGCGATGTGATGTGAGCGCGGATGACCGCAGCCGTCGCATAGCGGGCTACCCTCACACGAGCGACAGCCTCCGCCTTCGGTGATCCAGTAGTGGCTCCTGGTCGGCCAGGTTGCTCCACAGATGCGACACCGCCGCGTCGTCGCCATGGAACCAGACGTCGGCAGCGAAGCAAGTCCTCTTGAGAGGGCGCGGGCCCGCCACACGAGAAGATGGTCGAGCGCGACTGCGAACGGGACGCGCAGGCAAAGGCCGCCGTGCGTCTCTTACGATGGCGGCGGAGGATGCCACGTGGCGACGTCTGATCCGATCGCCGAGATCATCGGCGACTATCGAGCCTTCGCGGCGATGCAGCGCGACCGCCTTCTCGCTCGCGGCATCGACATCTCGCCCTACCCGTTCAGCCACCTCGCCGTCCGGGTCGCCGACTGGGACCTGTACGTCCACCAGCGGACGCTTCTCGAGCGCCATGCGAGGGCGAACCGCGAGAACGTCTGGAACGGGCGTCCGATCTCCTTGATCGTGCTCGCCGAGCCGCTCGACGTCCTCGACGGATCGCTGTGCTCCCGCATCGAGCTCATCCCGCCCGTTCACCAGCGTGTCTACCGGATGGGCCTCGAGCACCTCGGCGTCGTCGTCGGTGAGGAGTTCGACGAGTTCTCGCGAGTGCATCGGGCCGTGCTGACTGGCCAGCAGTTCCAGAGTCCCGATGTCGAGCCGGTCTACGTGCTGTTCGAGGACTTTACCCACGTGAAGTTCTACCGTCGCTCCTTCTTCGACGTCGTCGAGGACGAGGAAGGGCGCTTCGAGGGCTTCAGCCACGTTGACGACTGGGTGCCGCAGCGGCTGGTCACCGCCACCGGCCCGAACCCACTCCCGCGCTGACAGTCTTGGCCGCGATGGTTCACCCCGGCTGTAGTTTTTCGCCGTGATGGCGCACCCCAACCGTGATGAGGCCGAGACCCGGGCCGGCGAGGCGAGGGGCGGCCGGCTCTCAGCGCTGATCTATGACCCCTTCCTGTGGTGGGGCGAGCGGGCGGGCATGGCCGAACGTCGCCGGGGGCTGGTTTCGCTCGCGCGCGGCAGCGTGCTCGAGCTCGGCGCCGGCACCGGCTTGAACCTGGAGCACTATCCGGATGGCCTCGACCGTCTAGTCATGGCCGAGCCCGAGCCGAACATGGTAAAGCGCCTGGAGCAACGGCGCGAAAGGCTCGGCCGCCGCGCTGAGATCGTCCGCGCCGCGGCCGAGGCACTGCCCTTCGCCGACGACTCCTTCGACACGGTCGTCTCGACCATGGTCCTGTGCACGGTGCCGGACCCCACCCGCGCGCTCGACGAGGTTCGGCGCGTTCTGCGCCCAGACGGGTCGCTGTTGTTCGTTGAGCACGTTCGCTCGGAGGATCCGGGGCTCGCCCGCTGGCAGGACCGCCTTCACGGCGCCTGGCACGGCTTTGCCGACGGCTGCAACTGCAATCGTCAGACCGCCGATCTTCTGCGCGGCGCCGGCTACGTGGTCTCACTGACCGAGCGCGCAGACTGGCTCCGGATGCCACCGATCGTTCGGCCCCTAATCATCGGCTCGGCCACCCCGGCCAGGTGACGCGACTGAGCAGAAGAGGGGCATCGGGGACGGCCTTGTCAACCTAGAAGAGAACGTCAACCTGTGCGATCGCGCGACATCTCTCGGCACCTGAGCGTCAGGCGTCATTCGCGAACACTGGCCGGACGAGGGTCGCGCGTATTGACGCTCACCGCGCAAAAGCTTGATGACCTCCGTGCCGGGAGGCGACGTAGACGAGCGTGTGCTTGTCCACGCCGGCCTTTACGTCGACGGTCGCGAAGCCGGTGCGCTCGAGTAGCGGCACCAGCTCGTCGCGGTACCACTGTCGCATCGTGAGCTCGTGCTCCTCGCGGCGTCCGTCGGACGTCTCCGCGCGGATGGTCATGTGAACGCAGCGGTCCTGCTCGTCGACCGCGTCGACGCGGCTCCAGAGCGCGAACTCGACTCCATCAGGCGTCGTCTTCCGCGCAGGCTCGTGTGACCAGTTGCGTGGGCGCCAGTCCCACGGGGCCTCCTCGTTGTCGAGGACGAGCGTGCCGCACGGCTCGAGCGCGTCGTGGAGGCGCCGAACCGCCTCCTCGTCCTGCGCCCGTGTGCTGCCGAGCCCGAAGACACCACTGGCGACGATCGAACCGTAGCGGCGTGGCGGCACAAGCTCATGCAGCGCCGACACCCAGAGCGTTGCTCCCGGTGCACGCTTGCGACAGCGGTCAATCATGTCGGCGGAGACGTCGCAGCCGTCGATGTCGTACCCGGCCGCGAGCAGCGGAACGAGCAAGCGCCCGGCGCCGCACCCTGCGTCGAGCACCGCGCTTCGCAGGTACGGCCGGTAGAGCTCGACCTCTGGCGCATCGAGGTTGAAGTTTGCCCACCAGTCGGCGATCAGGCCGTGGTGCCAGGTTTGTGATGCGCGCATCGTCGCTCCTTCGCATGTGGGGTGAGCAGGATCGTTCGCTGCGAAGCGAGCCGACTTACACGCTGCGAGCGTACGCCCTCACGCGCCGAGGTGCAAAGCCTCTGCTGGCTTCAAGCGACATTCCCGCACACTCGCGCATCTGGACGTCACTACGCTCGACCCATGCGCGTTCCCTGGGAGGTACCGGTCATACAGGCGCCGATAGGCCCCGCGACTACGCCCGAGCTCGTGAGCGCGGTATCCGCTGTCGGCGCGCTCGGAACACTTGCGGCTTCGTGGACGGAGCCGGAAACACTTCGACGCCAACTGCGCGCCATCCAGGCAGCCGCGGGAGTGGACTACTGCGTGAATCTGGTACTCGCTTTCGACCAGGAAGACCGGCTTGAAGTAGTCCTCGACGAGAACACGCGGTTCGTCTCCTTCTCCTGGGGCATCGATGGGGAATTGATCGGAAAGGCACGCGAGCGGGGCGCAATTGTCCTCGTTCAGGTCGGGGACGTCGGATCGGCCGTCGAGGCCTCGGAGCAAGGTGCCCAGATCGTGATCGCCCAGGGTGTCGAGGCTGGCGGCCACGTGCAGGGTCGCATGCCAATCCTTGAGCTGCTTCGCGAGATGCGCCGGGAACTCGCGCTACCGATCGCGGCGGCGGGAGGCATCGCCGACGCAATGTCAGCTCGCGCTGCACTGGAGGCGGGTGCCGACGTGGTGGCGTGCGGTACGGCCTTCCTCGGCGCAACTGAAGCGGACGTGCATCCGATGTACCTCGACCGCCTGTTTCGCTCGACCGGGACTGACACCGTGCTGACGACGCTCTTTGACGTCGGCTGGCCTGATGCGCCTCACCGCGTAATTCGCAACAACACCCACGCCGCATGGGAGGCTGACGGCCGCCGCCCAGCCGGTGCACGCAACGGGGAGGACGACGTCGTCGCCACTCGGGACGGCTCGCCGATCGTTCGCTACAGCGACGCGCAGCCGACGAGAAGGACCGTGGGAGACATCTACGCAATGGCGCTCTACGCGGGGACGTCCGTCGGTCACGTCGCCAACAGCACGAGCGCGAAAGAAATCACCGCGGCGATCGCCCGCGGCTTCACGTAGCCCGTCGTCCGCATGCGCATGCGACATTCGCGATCACAGGCGCACAGGAGGTTCACGTCTCATAGAGCTCCGCACTGACTGGACGTGCAATGCCGGCGCACGGATGATCACGCGGCGTGCGCGATGACCTTCCCACCGGCACGGTCACGTTTCTGTTCACAGACATCGAGGGCTCGACGCGGCTGCTGGCAGAACTCGGGAGTCGCTACGCCGACGCTCTTGCCGAGCACCACCGGCTGATACGAGCTGCCGTCGGTCGCCACGGTGGCGTCGAGTTCGGCACGCAGGGGGATGCTCTCTTCGTCGCATTCTCGGACGCGAACGATGCACTGGACGCGGCGGAGGATGCCCAGCGGGCGCTGGAGGCACATGAGACCCTGGTGCGCATGGGCGTCCACACGGGTCAGCCGCTCCTGACCGACGAGGGGTATGTCGGGCTCGACGTCCACCGGGTTGCGCGTATCTGCGCGGCCGGACACGGCGGACAGGTGCTCGTGTCCGAAGCGACACGCCGTGCGGTCGCTCGAGAGCTGCACGCGTTGGGGGCGCATCGCCTGAAGGACCTGGGCCGTCCGGAGGCGCTCTATCAGCTCGGTGAGCGGGAGTTCCCGCCGCTCGCAAGCCTCAACCAGTCGACACTTCCGACGCAGACGACGCCGTTCCTCGGCCGCGATCGGGAGCTCGGCGAGGTGCTCGCGCTCTTTCGTCGCGAGGACGTTCGCGTCATCACTCTCACGGGCCCCGGAGGGACCGGAAAGACACGGCTCGCCGTGCAGGCAGCCGCCGAGCAGGTTGAGCACTTGCCCCATGGAGTGTGGTGGGTGCCTCTCCAAGCGCTCGTCGATGCTGCGATGGTTGTTCCCACCATCGCCTCTGCGCTCGGCGTCGCGGACGTCCGCGACGACCTCGCGGGCAAGCGGATGCTGCTCCTCCTCGACAACGTCGAACACGTCCTCGACGCGGCGCCGGACCTCGCCGAGCTCCTGGACGCTGCGCCTGGCGTGACCCTGCTTGCAACCAGTCGGGAGCCACTCGGCCTGGCGGCCGAGCACGTGTACGCCGTGCCTCCCTTCGACGAGTGGCTCGCGGTGGAGCTGTTCTCCGAGCGGGCACGCGCAGTGGTCCCGGCCTTCGAGCCTGACGAATTCGTGTCCCAGATCTGTGCGCGCCTCGACGGCATCCCGCTGGCGATCGAGCTTGCGGCCGCACGCGTGAGCTCGCTTCCGCCAGCGACGATGCTCCAGCGCCTCGATCGTCGGCTGCCGCTCCTCACCTCGGGACGTCGCGATGCGCCGGAGCGGCAGCGAACGCTTCGCTCGACGATCGCCTGGAGCTATGACCTTCTCGACGCCGACGAGCGCGAGCTTTTCGGCCGGCTTGGCGTCTTCGCGGGCGGGTGCACGCTCGAGGCTGCGGAGAAGGTGGCCGACGCTGGTCTCGAGCAGCTCCACTCACTCGTGAGCAAGAGCCTGCTCGGCCACGAGGGGGGTCGCTATAGCATGCTTGAGACGATCCGGGAATACGCGCTCGAGCGACTCGACGAGACCGGCGACGGCGAGCACCGTCGCAGGCGTCATGCGCAGCACTACCTCGACGTCGTCACTGTCGAGAACGAGAGGTGGGCCGGAGGGGAGGAGGTTGAGAGCCTCGCCGCCCTCGGTGCGGAGGTCGCCAACATCCAGGCGTCGCTCGCCTGGGGACTTGACGAGGAGGGCGTGGACAGAGCTCGGCTCGGACTACGCCTCGCCAGTTCGATGGGCCGTTTCTGGTACATGCGTGCGCACGTGCTCGACGGGAGGATGTGGCTCGAGCGGGCAATCGCCGCGGATCCCGGCGATGACACGGAAGATCGTATTGTCGCGTTGCGCTGGTTGGGAGTGCTCGCCGATGAGCACGGGGATCTTACGGTCGCGATGTCCGCGCTCCAGGAAAGCACGGACCTCACACGTCAGAGCGGTGACCGCGTCCAGCTCGCCCGCTCGCTTCAGAGCCTCGGGATCGTGACGCGGAATGCGGGCGACGGCGAACGCTCGCGCGCGCTGCTCACGGAGAGCCTCGCCATCAGACGCGAGCTCGGCGATCGCTCCAGCCTCTCCGCGCCGCTGACCAACCTTGCGCTCGTCTCGCACGATGCGGGCGACATTGAGGGAGCCCGGTCGCTTCTCGAAGAGAGCCTCGCCCTCGACCGGGAGCTCGGTTCGACATCGGGGGTCGCCGTCAATCTCGTCAACCTGGGATCGATCGCGATCGAGCTGGACGATCTCGAACGCGCAAGAGCCCTCTTGCAGGAAGCCCTTGCAGCGTTCGTCGAACTCGGCGACCCGGACGGGATCGCCGCGTCCCTCGAGACCATCACAGCCCTCTGCGTGCGCGAGGAGCGGAATTCCGAAGCGGTACGGCTCGCGGGCGCGGCTCTCGCGCTACGCGAGGCGCACTCGACTCCGCTCGCCGCCCGCGATCGTGCCGGTCTGGACCGGGACCTCGCGCGCGCGGTGGCGGCGCTCGGGGAGAATGCGTTCACGGATGCATTCGAAGCGGGGCGAATGCTTGATCAGGCGGCAGCCGTCGCGGCTGCCCGGCGCGAACTCGAAGGCAGGCGCAGTCACGCCTAAGACCTCACGCTGGCAGTAGCTCTGTCGCGACCAGCGACATCCAAGCGACGTGCTCGACAAAACGAGGCTGTGCCCCTTGTGCCGCTTCCCGGCACGCCTTCTACACCCGACCAACACAGAGCGTCGCTTCTGGCTCGACCGCTTCTCGGATGACGAGATCGCGGAGATGGCAGCGGCCGTGTTCGGCGCGCCCGCCGACCTCGCGCGGATTGCTTCGGAGCGACGGCGGCTCGCGGTGGCGCTGGCCTTACCGCCAGGATTGGAGCCGTGAACGCGTAGTGCCCAATCCGTGCCCAAACGCCTGAGAACGGTCGCGCGCAGACAAGCGGAGTGGGGAGTGGATTGGCTCAACGAAGCCACTTTGCGCCACTCCCCACCACAGCGCGCCACCCGCCTGAGAAGCGCGTGGAGGTTCAAGTCCTCTCATCCGCATCAGGTCTTCCCGGCCGCGAGCGGCTCCCGCCGGGCGGAGCCCGGCTCCGCCGCCCGCTCGTCGCGCTGCGGTCACTCCGGTCGGGGCCTCGTGCTCAGCACTGTGGCCCCTCCCTGCGTGACCGCAGCGCGACGCCGGGAAGCCTGATGAGCCGTACCGTCGCACGCTGGAAGTGTGGCTACTGCGGCTCGGTGTCGGCGGATCCCTCGATCGAGGGACGTCCCTCGACTCAGGGACGACGACGACGGGAGGGTGGACGCGCTCGTTCTCCGCGTTGCTCTCGTCGTGCTCGCAGTGACGGTTCCGGTCTGGATCCTCCTGTCGCTCGCGATCGTCGTCGGGCGCATGCGGTACGAGCGGGCGCATCGCGGGATCCGCTCGACGGAGCTGACGAGCCGCGAGGCCGCGCGACTCGTCCGTCGCGTTTCGAAGCGTCGACCGCGCACCGAGTGGGGGAGATGGCGTCGTGTGAGCGCGCTGCAGCGCCTCGAGCAGGTGCACCACCCCGCGGTTCCGCGCCTGATCCACACGGTGTTGGCCGACCCCGACTCGAGGATCGCGGCGGCTGCGATCCGAACGCTCGGTGACATCGGCGATGCGTGGGCGATCGACCTGCTCGTCGATGCCCTGCGCCGTGGCAACGGCCAGCGCTCGCGCGTCGCGGCCGAGCTCGAACGGCTCGCGCCGGCGCCTGGACCGAAGCTGCTGCCGCTCCTGCGTGACTGGAACCCCACCGTCCGCTTCTGGGGAGCCACGCTGCTCCGTCCGTATCCCGAACTCGGCGATGCGACCCTCATCGATCTCACCTGGGATCAGGATCCGAACGTGCGCGCTGCCGCGGTGGAGACGCTCGGAACACGGAGCGGTGCGGCGGTCGGCGCCGCCCTCCTCGCGCGACTCGACGACGGCGAGTGGTTCGTGCGAGTTCACGCGGCACGCGCAGCCGGCCACGTGCTCGGCGCGGAAGCGGCGCCGACGATAACGAGGCACCTCGCCGAGGAGCGCTGGTGGGTTCGGACTGCTGCGAAGGATGCCCTACGCGCGATGGGCAAGGACGCGGTCCCGTCGCTACTCGCGGTGCTCGTGCACGAGGATTCCTTCGCGCGAAACGGTGCGGCCGAGGTCCTGCAGGACGTCGGATTCGTCGACTTCCTCGCGCTCGACGATCCTCGCAGCCCACTCCTCCAACGCATCTACGACGCCGGCGGGGAACAGTTCCGTGAGGCGGCCGAGGCTCGCATCGCGAGCATTCCCGTCGAAGTCGTGCGGGCAGCGTGACCGGGACCCTCCTCGAGATCACGGTGCTCGTGTGCCTCGGGTACCTCCTCGTGACGAACCTCGCGTACGTCGCGCTCGTCGTCGTCGCGTTCGTCGAGAACGGCGTCCGGCGTCACGAGCATGCGAGCCAGGACTTCGACGTGCTCGGGGAGTCGCGCTTCACGATCCCGGTGAGCGTCATCGTCGCCGCCTACGACGAGGAGACGGCCATCGTCGCCAGCGTGGAGTCGCTGCTCGGGCTCGACTACCCCGAGTTCGAAGTGATCGCCGTGAACGACGGCTCGGGCGACGGCACGCTCGAGCGTCTCGTCGAGGCGTTCGAGCTCGAGCCGTACCAGGTGTTCGTCCGGCATGTCTTCCCGACCGAGCACGTCCACGCCATCTACCGGAGCGCGGCGCATCCGAACCTCGTGATCGTCGACAAGGAGAACGGCGGCAAGTCGGACGCGCTCAACGCCGGACTCAACGTCGCGCGCTACCGCTACGTCTGCGGTGTCGACGCGGACACCGTCTTCGACCGTGAGGCGCTGCTGATGGGGATGCGGCGCGTCGTCGAGGACCCTGCGCGGATCATCGGTGTCACCAGCCACCTGACGATCGCAGAGGATCCTGCACGCGCGATGGCGGCGCCCGAGGGGCGCAGGCCGATCGACCGGCGACCGTTCATGGCGTACCAGCACCTCGACTACCTGCGCGCGTTCTTCAACAACCGGCTCGCGTGGTCGCGGATGGGCTTCATGCTCTGCGCCGTCGGCGCATTCCAGATCTGGCGCCGTGACGTCCTGGAGGAGGTCGGCGGCTACTCGCGCACGTTCACCTGCGAGGACATCGAGCTGACCTTCCGCGTCCACGAGAAGTTCCTTCGCGAGGGGCGGGAGTACGAGATCCTCTGCCTCCCCGACAACGTCGGGACGACCGAAGGGCCGGACACCGTCCGCAAGCTCGTCTCGCAACGCGAGCGCTGGCAGCGCGTGATCAACGAGACGGTCTGGCACTACAGGAACATGTGGCTCCGCCCGAAGTATGGGAACGTCGGGATGATCGGGACGCCCTTCTACCTCCTGACCGAGGTGCTCGCGCCCGTGTTCGAGGTGCTCGGGATCGTGTCGTTCGTGGTCGCGGTCGCGCTCGGCCTGTTCGACCCCGCGGTCTTCGTCGTCATGCTCTGCGCGATCGCCTTCCTCAACGCCGCCTTGACCGCGTGCGCGATCCTGCTCGACGACCTGCAGTCACGGACGTACCGGCTCCGCGACCTCGTGCGGATGCTCGTGCTCGCGCCCCTCGATCTGGTGCTCTACCGCCCGATCATCGTCTGGGCGCGCCTCAAGGGAACGTTCCGGTTCCTGCGCGGAGACAAGGCGTGGCACAAGTTCGAGCGAAACGCGCGCGCGCCGGCCTGATCAGCCGGGCGCGTCCTTCTTCACCCGGTAGTCGATGAAGGTCGCGAACGGCGACTGCCGCACCCCGACGTGCTCGAGCTCCAGCGAGGTCGTGAAGCCGTCGAACAGACGCTTGCCGCCGCCGAGGACGACGGGCGCGAGGATGAGGGTCAGCTCGTCGACGAGCCCGGCGTCGAGTGCCTGCCGGATGACGTCGGCGCCGCCCATGACGTGGACGTGCTTGTCGCCCGCTGCCTCCTTCGCACGAGCGACGGCCTCCTCGACGCCCGAGACGAACTTGAACGCTCCGCCCTCGGGCTCCTCCTCCGGCCGGTGGGTCACCACGAAGACCGAGATGTCCCACGGGTTCTCGCCGCCCCAGTGCTCGGCCGCCTCGTACGTCCAGCGACCGGTGACGACGGCGCCCAGCCCCGACATCGCCTCCCGGAGCCAGTCCGCATCCTCGCCGGTCGCCTGCCCGGTCGGCTCGGCGTCGTACGTCCACGGCCCGCCGAACACCCAGTAGTGGAGCCGCTCGCCACCTTCGCCGAGGCCCTTGCCCGGGCCGTCGTCAGGCCCGGCGACGTAGCCGTCGACGGACGTCGTGATGCCTGCGATGACCTTCGGCATGTCTTCCCACCTCCATGTCGCAATTCGTCTTGAGGAGACCGCCCGCCTCAGCGAAACTCATCGCCGGAGCTCAGGGAAGTGCTGCAAGTACAGCGTCGGCGTGGTCCGCCGGCTTCACCTTGCGCATCACCTTCGCGACGTTGCCTTCCGCGTCGATGACGAACGTCGAGCGCTCCATGCCCATGTACGTCTTGCCGTACATGCGCTTCTCGACCCAGGTGCCGTACTGCTCGGCGACCGCGTGCTCCTCGTCGGAGAGGAGCGTGAACGGCAGCCCGTACTTCTCGCGGAATCTCACGTGTCTCTTGCGGCTGTCCGGGCTCACGCCGAGGACGACCGCGCCTTTCCGCTCGAGCTCGCCCCAGACGTCGCGGATCCCGCATGCCTGAGCCGTGCAGCCCGCCGTGTCGTCCCTGGGATAGAAGTAGAGGACGACCGGCTTGCCGCGGAACGACTCGAGCGAGACGTCCTCGCCGGAGTCGCTCGGGAGCGTGAACGTCGGGGCAGGCTTGCCCTCCACGACCACTACGGCAGCCACCCCTCGCGGTACGCCGTCCGCTCCTCCGGCCCGAAGCCCGAGTAGGCCTCGTCCGGCACGGACGTCTCCTCGGCCACGCACGCGCCGTACTTCGCCGCGACGTCGTTCACGGCATAGACGACCTCGAAGCCGGCAGCTCGGCTGCCGGCCATGACGATCACGCACGGCTCGTCACCGGCGCCGACGAAGGTGTGTTTCGTCCACGGCGCGCAGTGGACGAAGTCCCAGGCCTTCAGGTGGCGCTCCTCACCTTCGATCACGAGCACGCACTCGCCGGAGACGACGAGAAAGGCCTCCTGGCCGCGCTCGCCGTGGTACAGGCCGCGCTGACCGGGCGAGATGATCTGGATGCGGAAGCCGAGTTGCGTCCATTCCTGCCGCCCTTCGAAGTCTGTGTCCTGCCCGCGCTCCTCGCTCCGGATCCACGACGCTTCGCGCGCGTTGAGGACGAACCAGCCCTCGCCCTTGGGAACGAGTCCGAGATCTGTCTGCTCCAGCTCTGCCTCGGGAGCCATCGACCGAGCATAGAACGCCTACGGCGATCGTCGCCAGGGTCTGCGCGTGCTCACGGAGCGGCGGCCTGCTCGGCCGCCGACGTCAACGGTTCGGCATCGCGCGCCACCTGTCGAGGCCGCGATCGGCGCCGAAGGCACGGCTCCTCCACGAGCCGGTAGGTCGCAATCGAGAGCAGCACCGTCACGCTCCCGATGATCACGAGATTCGCCAGGAACCCGGCCCGCCCGGAAAACGTCAGTCCCCAGTCGTTGAAAGCGAGGATCAGCGGGCCGTGCCACAGGAAGACGCCGTACGAAACGACGCCAAGACCGACGAGGGGTCGCCACTCGAGTGTGCGGACAAGCAGTGGAGATCCCCCGCTCGTTCGATCCACGAGGACGACCAGGGCGAGTAGGACGGCGAACACGAGTGCAACCACCGTGTTCCAGGGGGAGTAGCTCAGATGCTCAGCGCCATTCGTCCCCCAGACGGCGACCATGGCCAGCGTGGACGCGGCAGCGACTCCCGCGGGGAGCCGCCACCAGGCGGGCAGGCGCAGCGTCCCGTCCTCCCACATGACCCGCGCGACGCCGAGCGCCATCCCGAACGCGAAGAGATCGGCCTGACACAGGAAGCTGCGCTCGATGACGGAGTGCCAGTCCGTCGCCCAGCCGGCGAAGGGGTAGTCGGGAGGGACGACGTACTTGGCGACGCCCTTTCCGGCCAGACCCACGACGAGGAGGATCAGCGCCGGGACGAGAGCGGCGGCAACGGGATCGTGACCACGCCGGCGCAGCGCCAGCCCGACGAAGCCGAGGAGCGGGAGCAGGAGATAGAACACGATCTCGACGTTCAGCGACCATGCAGGCCCGATGCCGGTGACGATCTGATCCGGGTCGTAGTGCTGGACGAAGAGCATGCTCTGCCCGAGGAGCAGCGGATCGAAGAGACTGCCGTGCGTTCCATCCGCTCGGAGGGCGCTCTGGAAAACGAGTGACGAGACGAGCAGGATCACCCAGTACGCCGGGATGATCCGCAGGGCGCGGTTCCGGAGGTAGCGGCTCGTATCGGGCGCGTCCGTCCGCCGAAGGATGGCTGCGGCGAAGGGCCAGTAGAGAAGGAAGCCCGACAGTGCGAAGAAGAGGACGACGCCGTAGTCGAGGTCCGGAGCGACGCTCTGCAGAGGCCCGAGGTAGACCTTCGCGCCATCCGGGGACGAGAAGAGCCAGACGTGGGAGACCAGGATGCTTCCGGCCGCGATCGCGCGAGCCCCTTCGATTCCTGCAAGCCGCAGGCCGGACGATGGCGTGGTTCTTAGAATCCCCGAATCCCCAGTCGGATCGTAAGGCTTTCGCGCTCATAGGCCACCCTTGGGAGCCTCAACTCGACCGCGCTAGGGTGCGCGCGTGCTCACGGTGCACATCGCGCTCGGCGTCGCAGTCATCCTCGTGTGCGTCGCCTCCGCGGTACTCGGGTTCGTCGCATACCGGCGTCGGGGAAGCGGAGGGGCGTTCGTCTCCCACGCCCTCGTCCTCGCGCAGACGCTGCTCATCGCGCAGGCAGCGGTGGGGCTGCTGCTCCTGTCGGACGACCGCCGGGCGCCGGAGAAGCTCCACTACACCTACGGCGCGCTGGCCCTCGCTCTGGCGCTCACGCCCTGGTTCTACGCCCCCGGAGCCGGCCCGAAGCGTCTGCTCTGGTTCGCGGTGACTACGCTCGTCGCCGGCGCGCTCGCCGTTCGCGCTTTCATGTCCGGGTCATGAGAAGCCTCTGGGATCGCATCCCCGCGCTCGCGCGCGGTTTCGGGATCGTTGCGCTGATCGCGCTCGTCGTGGTCGTGCTCTCGCTGGAGGCGGTCGTGGCCACGGTCGGAGGCATCCTCCAGATCGCGTTCTTCCTCGCGATCGCCCTCTTCCTGTTTCTCGTCTGGCGGGAGCGACGTGGTGATCTCGAGGCGTGGACGGAGTGGAATCGGAGGCTCTTCTACGCCGCGGTCGTCCTCGCCGTCGTCGCGATCGGGCTCGCGATCGGCTACGGGCTGCCGGGAAGCCGCGACGCGTTCGCGCTCGTCGTCACTCTCGGCACCTGCGCGTACGTGCTCGTGCGCGTCTGGCGCATCGAGCACCGCTACTAGGGCGAGGCAAGGCTTCGGCCCTACGGCAAGCGGAAAGCCGGTCCGGCGCGCACGGTCGCAGCTGCCGGATTCACCGGGTGGATCAGGCGGAGCGTGTAGCGGTATCGACCGGGCTTCAGGCGTCGCGTGCCGAGATCGGCCTGGACGAGCTCTCCGACGACGGCCGCTCCGCGCGTCGCGAGCCTCGTCGCGCGGGTGTCGGCGTTCTCGAGCCGCACCCAGTAGCGGCAGTCGAGGTCGCAGCGGAAGCTGGCCCGGAACGTGCCGCGCTTGGCAGCGGAGCGCGTCCCGAAGCGCAGGTAGGAGGTCTTCACAGGCAGCGCCACGCCCGGGCAGCGCGCGACCGAGCCGCCGGTGGTGCGGTCGAGCGCCCTCGTGACCAGGCGCTTGCTCGACTTGGGGGTGCCGTCGACGTAGTGGACACCCGACTGCCAGGTCGCTCGTGCACGCTCGTCGCGCGACAGGAACAGCAGCATGCCGACCACGTTCGGCTGGCAGAACGAGAGCGCGAGAGCCTGCTGGTAGTAGCCGGCCTGCGTCTCCTCGCTGACCGGCTTCGTCGTCGTCGGCTCGGCGCCTGTGTACAGATCGGCCTTGTTATCGGGGATCTGCGTCTCGACTCCGTACTCGCCGTAGAGGATCGGCAGGGTCGACCCGCGCTGCGCGGTTCCGTCGAACGCCCCGCCGAGAAGCGCAACGAGCTTGTCGTAGTCCGCGACACCGATCGACGTGTTGAGTGGGTGCGCGACGTTCGGAGCCACGCTCGAGTTGTCGCCGTAGACGTGGATCGTGAACACGTCCATCACGGGTCGCGTGCGCCCGCTCGCGCGATAGGCGTCGCCGAGGCGCCCGATGAAGGTCGTCGGCGAGTGGGTCGGCCGAGTACCGTCCGGACGGTCCGTGCCCCGCGGGGAGACGGCAGCCCCGTAGACCGTGACCGAGCTCGACGCGGCCTTGACGGCGTCGTACGTCCGGGCGAGGAGCTCGAAGTAGTCCGCGGGCGCCGCGCTGGAGCCGTCGAGCCGGAACTGCGGGAGCCAGAAGCGGTTGAGGTTCGGCTCGTTGCCGATGATGACGTGCTCGAGCGAACGCGTCTCGCGGACGAGCGTGGCGGTATATGACGCGAAGTCCGCCCGAGCGTCGTCCGTCAGCGGCGTCGTCCGCGACCCCGGGCTCATGACGGTCACGTACAGGCGGACGCCGTTCCGCAGCGCGGCGTCGCTCACGCTCTTCACGGTCTGCAGCTCCTCGTCGGTCGGCTTCGTGAGACCGGGCGTCCAGTAGCTCGTGATCCGTACCGCGCGGAAGCCGGAGAGTCGAAATGCCGTCATCCGTGCCTCCGCCTCGACGAGGGTCGACGCCCGCACGTCGTCCTCGACGGCGCCGACGATCAACCCTGGGCCGGCGTTCGCGAGACCGGGCGCGACGAGGGCGCAGAGGCCGCCGAGCGCCGCCAGGAGCCGAAGTCGCATGGGGATACGCTAGCCACGGAATGCGTGAAAACCTTGAAGAAAAGCTCCGCACGCTCCCGCGCGGCTCCGGGGTGTATCTCTTCCGCGACGCGGCGGGCGACGTGCTCTACGTCGGAAAGGCGAAGTCGCTTCGCCCGCGGGTGCGCAGCTACTTCCAGCGGGGCGACGGGCGATTCGGCGCGGCGCAGCTCGTCGAGCGCGTCGACGACGTCGAGGTCATCGTCACGCGCACCGAGGCGGAGGCCCTCCACCTCGAGCAGAACCTGGTCAAGCGCCACCGCCCGCCGTTCAACATCCGGCTCCGCGACGACAAGTCGTTCCCGTACATCGCGGTGACGCTCACCGACGAGTACCCGCGCGTGATGTTCACGCGCGAGCGCCACCGCCGTGGAACGCTCTACTTCGGTCCGTACGCGAACGCGAAGAAGGTGCGCGAGACGCTCGACGTGCTCAACCGCGTCTTTCGCTTCCGCCCCTGCGAGGGGCCGCGACCCGGCCGGCACTCGGGGATCCCGTGTCTCGATTTCCACATCGACCGCTGCTTCGCACCGTGCATCGGGGCGATCACGAAGGAGGGGTACGCGGAGGTGATCGACGGCGTCGTCGACTTCCTCTCCGGCGACACGCAGACGATCCAGGCCGAGCTGGCCGTGCGCATGCAGGACGCAGCCGCGGACGAGCGCTTCGAGGAGGCGGCGCGCTACCGCAACCGACTGTTCTCGATCCGTCACCTCGCCGATCGCCAGGCGACCGAGCGGCGCGAGGTCGGAACGGTCGACGTCATCGGTCTCGCCGTCCACGGAGACGAGGCAGCCGTCCAGGTCTTCCCGCTCCGTGACGGCAAGATGATCGACCGCTACGGGTTCCATCTCGAGAACGTCGAGGGCCAGGACGCCCAGTCGATCCTCGAGGCGTTCGTCCTCGAGTACTACGGCGGTTCGCCGAGCACGCCGCCCGAGGTGCTCGTCCCGGCCGAGATCGCCGAGACGGAGGCGCTCTCGGAGTTCCTGACCCAGCGACGCGGCTCGCGCGTCGCCGTCCGGACACCGCTGCGCGGCGAGAAGCGGCGGCTCGTCGAGCTCGCAGCAGAGAATGCGCGGCTCGCGCTCGAGGCGGACGCGGCGGTCCGTCAAGCCGCGCGCTCGAAGCGGATCGCGGCGCTCGAGGAGCTCCGCGAAGTGCTCAACCTCGAGAGCCTGCCCGTGCGGATCGAGTGCTTCGACGTCTCGAACATCCAAGGCGACTCGATCGTCGCCTCGATGACGGTCTTCGTCGACGGCAAGGCGAAGAACGCGCACTACCGGACGTTCTCGATCCGCAGCCTCGCGGGACAGGACGACGTCGGCGCGATGCGCGAGGCCGTCTCCCGGCGCTTCGCGAGGCTGCGGAGCGTCGACCACGACGAGAGCTTCTCGCGGACGCCGAACCTCGTGGTCGTGGACGGCGGCAAGGCCCAGCTCGCCGCCGCCCTCGCAGCGATGGAGGAGCTCGACCTCCCGCGGGTCGCGGTCATCTCGCTCGCGAAGCGCGAGGAGGAGGTCTTCGTGCCGGGGTTCCCGGCGCCGATCGTTCTCGATCGCGCGAGCCCAGCGCTCCAGCTGCTCCAGCGGATCCGGGACGAGGCTCATCGAGTCGCCCTGCGCTACCACCGGCGCAAGCGGAGCGCGCGCTCGATGGGGACGATCTTCGAGGGCCTGCAGGGGATCGGCCCCGTGCGGCGGCGGGCGATCATCCGGCACTTCGGCTCGGTCGAGCGATTCCTCGAAGCCTCGCAGGAGGAGCTCGAGGGCGTCCCTGGCTTGCCTCCCAAGACCGCCCGCCTGCTCTACGCGCAGCTGCACAAGGCCGGGCCGTCCTAGCTCGAGCTCCGTTGCGCGACGCGCGGTAGCCCGTTACGGTGCGGGGCGTGGGGAGGCTCGTTCTCGCGGCGACCGCGCTGGTCGCGCTCGTCGCCGTTACCGGTGCCGCCTCGGGTGGCAACCCGCAGCCTGCGCCGGGCGTTCCGCCCGGTCTGACGAAGTGCACGCACGCACCGGGCGCGTGGTGCGGGACCGTCTTCGTCCCGCTCGACCGCTCGGGAACCGTCACGGGCACGACGTCGGTGCGCTTCGAGTACTACCCACGCACGGACACCGGCCAGGCGCAGCTCGGCACCATCGTTGCGGCCGAGGGCGGGCCTGGATACTCGACCACCGACAGCCGCGACTACTACCTCGATCTATTCGGGCCGCTTCAGGATCGGCGCGCTTTGCTTCTCGTCGACCAGCGCGGCACCGGCCTCTCCGATCCGTTCCTGTGCGCCGCGGCCCAGGTCTACGACGGCAACTGGATCGCGAACGCGGGCGCGTGTGGCGCCCAGCTCGGCCAGCGGAGTGACCTGTACACGTCCGCGGCAGCCGCGCACGACCTGAAAGCCGTCCTCGACTTCCTGGGCGTCACCCAGATCGACCTCTACGGTGACAGCTACGGCTCGTACTTCTCGCAGGCCTTTGCCGTCCGCTACGCGAGCATGCTCCGCACCCTCGTCCTCGACGCGACGTATCCGATCTCCGGCCTCGACCCGCTGTACAGGACGAGCGCGACGCGCCTGCGCGAGAACCTCGCGATCTTCTGCGCGCGCAGTGCGGCGACGTGTCCCACGACGCCTGGCGACATGGTCGGCCTCGTCGACCGCGTGCTCCAGCGGATCCGGTCGAGCCCGACGACCACGACGGCCCCCGACGGCACCGGCCGCGAGACCACGGTTCGGTTCACGCCGCGCAAGGTGCTCGACGTCCTGCTGTACACGGACGGGACGCCTGGCTGGATCCGCGAGGCTCCCGCTGCGCTTGCCGCCTTCCTGGCCGGGAACGAGCGCCCTCTCGGGCGAATGGTCGCCGAGGGCGCGATCGACCCGGCCGCGGCCTCCCGTCTGCCCGGTGGTCTCCGCCCGCGCGCCGAGATCCGGTCGTTCTCCGAAGGCGCCTACCTCGCGTACGCGTGCACTGACTATCCGGCGATCTGGAACAAGGCGTCCTCGTTCTCGGCGCGCCAGACCCAGTACGCTGCCGCGCTCGCCGCGCAGGCGCCCGCCGTCTTCGCGCCGTGGCGAACCGGCGAGTACGCGGACTCGGACTTCTTCGTCTACGAGTACTGCCTGCAGTGGCCGGCCCCGCGCG
>Ga0190271_10000308_pt1 | contig 24093 bp, 25 predicted proteins | sample Popmic356T_FD_133747 | JGI IMG/M metagenome (GOLD analysis project Ga0190271, IMG submission 133747) | Populus adjacent soil microbial communities from riparian zone of Weber River, Utah, USA - 356 T | ecosystem: Environmental > Terrestrial > Soil > Riparian zone | place: USA: Utah | collected...
CGCCGAAGTGGGTGCCGTAGAAATCCCGGAGAAACTCGTCATGATTGCCTGGAACGTAGATGATCCTCGCGCCCTTGCGCGCCTTGCGCAAAAGCTTCTGGGCGACGTCATTGTGTGTTTGCGGCCAATGCCACACCTGTTTCAGCCGCCAGCCGTCAACTATGTCGCCGACTAAATAGATCGTTTCCGCGTCGTAATATTTGAGGAATTCGAGCAGCGCCTCGACCTGCGCGCCCTTTGTTCCCAGGTGCACGTCGGAGATGAAAAGCGCCCGCACACGGCGCGGTTCAGGGCTGACGGCTGAATCGTTGAATGCGGCATTCGACATGGCGCGCTTTGAACAAATCTGCGTGACAGGGGAATGACGGCAGCCTTATTTGAGGATGAGCGCGACGCCGCCGTGGACTGCGTTGGACGATGGAGACCCCGATCATGTTCCTGACCAATCGCGACATGGTGGATCTGGTTGAATGGCGGCATGCCCGCCACCGCGAGCCGGAGATTTCGGGCGAAGAGCGCGAGACGGCGGCAGCGGTTGTCGACTTCCTGAAGCCCAGCCAGCCGGACCGCGTCCTGACCGGCCTTGGCGGCCATGGGGTTGCCGTCGTCTACAATGGGCGCGAACCCGGACCCACTGTGATGTTCCGCGCCGAGCTCGACGCGCTGCCGATCGAGGAGTTGACCGACCTGCACTATCGATCGGCCGATCCCGGCAAGGGCCATTTATGCGGTCATGACGGGCATATGACGATCGTCGCGGCACTGGCGCGCGGCTTCTGGCGCCGGCGTCCCTCGCGGGGGCGCGTGGTGCTGATGTTCCAGCCGGCGGAAGAAACCGGTGCGGGCGCCGCCGCAGTCATTGCCGACCCGCGCTTCGCGGAGGTCGCGCCGGACTACGCATTTGCCCTGCACAATATGCCGGGCCTACCGCTCGGCCATGTCGAACTCGCCGAGGGGCCGGCCAATTGCGCCTCGCGCGGCATGCGCATCGTTCTCAGCGGCAAGACCGCGCATGCGTCGATGCCGGAGACTGGTATCTCGCCGATGCTTGCCGTGGCGCGGCTGATGCCTGACCTCGAAGGGCTTGGCGCGGGGTCGAGCGCCAATACCGCCTTCGCGATGGTGACGATCACCCATGCGGCGATGGGCGAACCCGCCTTTGGCATCGCACCGGGCCGGGCGGAGATTTGGGCGACCCTGCGCACGCTCAGCGATGGCGGGATGGATGCGCTCGTCGCCCGGGCCGAAGCACTGGCGCGCGAGGCTGGGTCCGCATCGCGGCTCGCCGTCGAGATCACCTACGAGGACGTCTTCCATCATTGCGAGAACGACCCGGAGGCCGTCGCCATTCTGCGCGCGGCGCTCAATGCAGAGGCGGTTACCCATGAGCCCGGTCGGCCCATGCGCGCATCGGAGGATTTCGGCCTGTTCGGACGCCGGGCGAAAGCAGCGATGTTCCTGATCGGCTCGGGAGAAACGTCGCCGCAGTTGCACAATCCCGACTACGACTTCCCCGATGCGCTGATCGAGCCGGGGGCGCGCATCTTCATGCGCGTCGCCCACGATCTGTTGGGGTGAAAATCCTGGGTCGCCGTCGAGGCTGAGCGCGCTCAGGCGATCTTCTGGCCGGTCTTTTCCCAGTCGGCCAGAAAGGTCTTCAATCCACTATCGGTCAGCGGATGCTTCACCAGCGCTTTCAGCGTTGCCGGCGGCGCGGTGATGACATCCGCGCCGATCAGGGCTGCCTGCTTGACGTGGTTCACGGTGCGGATGGAGGCGGCGAGGATCTCGGTCTTGAAGTCGTAATTGTCGTAGATCGTCCGGATTTCCGAGATCAGTTCCATGCCGTCGAGGCCGATATCGTCGACGCGGCCGATGAAGGGCGAGATGAACGACGCGCCGGCCTTGGCGGCGAGCAGAGCCTGGTTGGCCGAGAAGCACAGCGTGACGTTCACCTGGCGCTTCATTTCATTGCGGATCGTGCGGCAGGCCTTGAGGCCATCCAGCGTCAGGGGTACTTTGATGCAGACATTCGGCGCGATCTTGGCCAGAACCTGCGCTTCCTTCATCATGGCATCGTATTCGGTCGCCACGACTTCCGCCGAAACAGGTCCGTCGACGATGTCGCAAATCTGTTTGGTGACCTCGGCGATGGTGCCCCCCGACTTCAGAATCAGTGACGGATTGGTTGTAACGCCGTCCAGGAGACCCATATCGTTGAGTTCCTTGATGTCCTTCACATCGGCGGTGTCGACGAAGAATTTCATTATGACCTCCCAGATGGATGCGGCCGCCCGGCCGCTCGGTTGCCTTTGATCTAGACCAATCTCTGTGCAAGGTCACGACCGATGAAGGCAGATTCGCACAATTCGCGCGTGGTGACCGTGCTGGTGCCAACACCGGCCGAGCGCGGCTATTCCTATGCGCTTCCGGATGGCATGGAGGCTCGGCCCGGTTCGATCGTTCGCGTCCCGTTGGGACCGCGACAGGTCGCCGGCGTCGTGTGGGATTCGCCAGCAGATCAGATCGACGCCAAGAAGCTCCGGCCCGTCGAGCAGGTGTTCGATTGTCCACCCATCGATGAGCCCATGCGGCGCTTTGTCGATTGGGTAGCGAGCTATACCCTGACGCCGCCGGGTCTCGTTGCGCGCATGCTGCTGCGCGCGCCGGAGGCCTTCGACCCCGAGCCGTGGATCGAGGGAATCAACCGCACTTCCGTGCAACCAGACAGGCTGACAGATGCGCGGCGGCGGGTGCTGGAACTCACCGGCGACGGCCTTGCCTGGACCCGCGCCGGGCTGGCGCATGCGGCAGGGGTCTCGTCTTCCGTAATCGACGGATTGCGGACGCAGGGCGTTTTCGAAAGCACGATGATACCGCCCCGGCCGGTTGTCGCTGCGCCCGACCCTTCCTACGCCGTTCCCGATCTCAACGCGGACCAGGCCGAAGCAGCGGCAGTGCTGGCGGCCGCGGTGGCGGAAGGAGGGTTCGGCGTCACGCTGATCGACGGCGTGACCGGGTCCGGCAAGACCGAGGTCTATTTCGAGGCCGTGGCGGCGGCGCTGGAGCGCGGCAAGCAGGTGCTGATCCTGTTGCCGGAAATCGCATTGACGCAGGTCTTTCTCGAACGGTTTCACAATCGCTTCGGCGCCAAGCCCGCCGAATGGCATTCCGATCTGCCGCCCCGCATGCGCGAGCGGGTGTGGCGGCAAACCATCGAAGGCCGCGTGCGGGTTGTTGCAGGCGCTCGCTCTGCTTTGTTCCTGCCGTTCAAGGATCTCGGCCTGATCATTGTCGATGAAGAGCATGACCCGGCCTACAAGCAGGAAGACCGCGTCTTCTACAATGCGCGCGACATGGCTGTGGTGCGTGCCCACATCGCCGGCTTTCCGGTGGTGCTTGCCTCCGCCACCCCGTCCGTCGAGAGCCGCGTTAACGTGCAGAACGGCCGCTACCGGCGTGTCGCCCTGGCGTCGCGCTATGCCGATGCCGCCCTGCCGGACATCAGGGCGATCGACCTGCGCCGGGCCGCACCCGCACGCGGCGGCTTCCTGTCGCCATCGCTGATCACGGCCATTCGCTCGACGATCGAGCGCGGCGAGCAGGCGCTGCTGTTCCTGAACCGCCGCGGCTATGCGCCGCTGACGCTCTGCCGCGTCTGTGGCCATCGCTTTCAGTGCCCGGATTGTTCGTCATGGCTGGTCGAGCACCGGTTCCGTGGCCAACTCGTCTGCCATCATTGCGGGCACAATGAACGCCGGCCTGACGCCTGCCCGGAATGCGGCACCTTCGACCATCTGGTTGCCTGCGGTCCGGGCGTGGAGCGCATCGCCGAGGAGGTCGTGGCGCACTTTCCGGATGCGCGAACACTGGTTCTGTCGTCGGACATTCTCGGTGGCGTCCGGCGCTTGCGGCTCGAGCTTGAAGCTGTCGCCAATGGCGAAGCCGACATCGTGATCGGCACGCAACTGGTGGCCAAGGGACACAATTTTCCCAACATGACTTTGGTCGGCGTAGTCGATGCCGACCTCGGCCTTGCCAATGGCGACCCGCGCGCGGCGGAACGGACCTTTCAGTTGCTCAGCCAGGTGACAGGGCGGGCAGGGCGGACGGGCAAGAAAAGCGTCGGTCTCCTGCAAACCTATCAGCCCGACCATCCGGTGATCCGCGCGATTGTGTCAGGCGATTCCGAGGCGTTTTACGAGCGGGAAATCAGTGAGCGCGAGCGCGGCAAGCTGCCTCCGTTTGGGCGGCTGGCCGGAATTATCGTCAGCGCCGATACACGTGCCGACGCCGAAGCGCATGCGCGCGGACTGCGCCGCGTCGCGCCGTCGACGTCGGACGTTTTCGTGCTTGGGCCGGCCGAGGCGCCGTTGGCGCTGCTGGGTGGACGGCACCGTTTCCGGCTGCTCGTTCACGGCGAACGGCGGGCCGACATGCAAGGCTTCATCCGCACCATGCTGGCCGACGGGCCGAAGCAGCGCGGCTCGGTGCGCGTGCAGGTCGACATCGATCCGCAGAGCTTTTTGTAGGGAAGAACCAAACATGAAAACCATCGGGCTGATCGGCGGCATGAGCTGGGAATCGACGGCGATCTATTATCGTCTGATCAATGAAGGCGTTCGCGAAAGACTGGGCGGCCTGCATTCGGCCAGGCTGCTGATGTGGTCGTTCGACTTTGCCGAGATCGCCGAACGCCAGCATGCCGATGATTGGGCCGGCGCGACCGAGATGATGGTCGACGCGGCACGGCGTCTCGAAGCTGGCGGAGCCGAAGCGCTCGTCATCTGCACCAACACCATGCACAAGATGGCCGACGATGTTCAGGCCAAGGTCGCCATCCCGATCATCCACATCGCCGACGCGACCGCTGCGGCCATGAAGGCAGGCGGCGTCTCCCATCCCCTGTTGCTGGCGACACGCTTCACCATGGAGCAGGATTTCTACAAGGGCCGGCTGGCTGACCGGCATGGCATCACGCCTGTCGTGCCGGATGCAGCAGGACGCGATGAGATTCATCGCATCATCTATGAGGAACTCGTGCGTGGCGTTGTCACTGCCCCGTCCAAGGACATCTATCTTGCCGAGGTCGCGCGTGCCCGGGCGAACAATCCCAGAATCGACGGCCTCATCATGGGCTGCACCGAGATCACCATGCTAATCGGCCAGGGCGATTTCGACGTGCCGGTGTTCGATACGACGGCGATACATGCGCATGCGGCGGTGGAGTTCGCGCTGTCCGGATAGGCGATTCCTGCCCCATCCCCTCAGACGTCGGCTCTGAACTCGTCCGCCAGGTCGTAATGTTCGACGCTTGCCGTTTCGATGAACACGCGTGCTTCGTTGGGAAGTTTGAGCGGCTGGCGCCAATCTTCACCTATGGCGGCTTTGATTGCGGCGATGCTTTCCCAGATCTGCACCATGCAACGGCCGCGCTCGCTGCTGTCGGGCAGGGGCCTCCCTGCGTAGAATGCCTTCAAGCCCGGCTGCTGGCGCAGCCACGGATGGCTCTTCGTGAATGCGAATTCCCTGAACTCCGCCTCTTTGCCAGCAACGACGGTGCAGCGGTAGACGCGCATGATCATCTCACTACCTCCGCCACCCGCCCAACGGGCTGCGTCAGCAGGCCAAAGCTGCGCGATTTCACTCCCATGCGCAATTGAGATGTCGGGACGCCGGCGTCGAACTGGCGCCGACGCCGCATCGGGCGCAATGCAGATTTCGACCTCCTCCCGTTTTTTAGCTTCCGGTTGACATGCAGGTATTTACCTGCATATTATGCCTGCATATGAGTGAGACCAATGCACGACGACAAGGTTTTCAAAGCGCTGGGCGACCCAACCCGCAGAAAGCTGCTCGACCGTCTTTGCGAGGAGAACGGGCAGACGCTGGGCCAACTTTGCGAAAACCTGGACATGGCCCGGCAGTCCGCCACGCAGCACCTCGAAATCCTCGAGGCGGCCAATCTGGTGAGCACAGTCAGGCGGGGCAGGGAGAAGCTGCACTTCATCAATCCCGTGCCGCTGCATGAGGTTTACGAACGCTGGGTGCGAAAGTTCGAACGTCAGCGGCTCAGCCTGCTGCACGATCTGAAGAGAGAACTCGAAGGAGAGTAACGATGACCAAAGAGACCACGAGCTTTGTGTACGTGACCTATATCCTCTCAACGCCGGAAAAGGTGTTCGAGGCCATAACGAAACCGGACATCGCCAGGCGCTATTGGGGCCACGAGAACGTCTCCGATTGGAGGCCTGGGTCTAAATGGGAGCATGTTCGCGCCAATGACCAGCGAACGGTCGAGCTTGTCGGCAAGGTCATCGAGGTCTCGCCGCCGACCCGTCTCGTCATCACCTGGGCGAACGCTTCGCAGGCTTCCGATCCGTCAAGCCACAGCCGGGTGACATTCGAGATCGAGGAATATGAAAGCATGGTCCGGCTGACCGTCACGCATAACGAACTCGAAGCCGGCAGCGGCATGGCGAACGGTATCCAGAAGGGTTGGCCGGTGGTTCTCTCGAGCCTGAAATCCTTGCTCGAAACAGGCCGCGCCATCGATGTTTTCGCCAAGCCAAAGGCGGCCTGACCCGGCAGGGATCAATCCGCAACCATGTCCAGGAAGCATGATCATGACCAGAGTCTATGCTGGCGGCTGTGCCTGCGGCGCACTTCGCTATGAAACGAGCAGCGAACCCATCGTCGAGATCCATTGCCAGTGCCGCGATTGCCAAAAGCGCAGCGGCACGGGGCACAGCTCCTATCTGACATTTGCAAAGCGCGCCGAGATGACAATTACCGGCGAGGCGAAGGAGTGGCGCGTCGCCGGCGACAGCGGAAACGAGAAAATCCATGCCTTCTGCCCGGTCTGCGGAACTCCGGTCTACCTGACTTTTGTCGCCATGCCGGACGTTATCGCGATCCACGCGACGAGCCTCGACGACCCAAGCCAGTTCAATCCGCAGATGGTCACCTACAGCTTCCGCGGCCACGCGTGGGACACGATGGATTCCTCGTTGCAGAAATTCGAGCGAATGCCATCCTGATGAATTGCGCCGGAGCAAATGCGAAACCGCCTACGATGTCGGCGGTCTCGCAGGAGTGAACTCAGGACCGTCAGCCCCGCCGCGCGGCTTCGATCGCGGCGACATCGATTTTCCTCATCGTCATCATTGCGTCGAAGGCGCGCTTCGCTTCGTCGCCGCCGGCCGCCATGGCTTCAGTCAGGACACGCGGCGTGATCTGCCAGGAGACGCCCCATTTGTCTTTGCACCAGCCGCAGGCGCTTTCCTGGCCTCCGTTGCCGACGATCGCATTCCAGTAGCGGTCAGTCTCCTCCTGATCGTCGGTGGCGATCTGAAACGAGAAGGCTTCGGTCTGCTTGAACGCGGGGCCGCCATTGAGGCCGATGCAAGGAATGCCGGCAACGGTGAAATCGACGGTCAACACGTCGCCCTTTTTGCCAGAGGGGTAGTCGCCGGGCGCCCGGTACACGGCCCCCATCACGCTGTCGGGAAAGATCTCGCAATAGAAGCGGGCGGCCGCCTCGGCGTCCTTATCGTACCAGACGCAAATCGTATTCTTTGCCATAGCGTGTTCCTTTCGAATTTGAGGCGAAGAACCCCAGCTTGTTTTCCCACGCCGCCATCTTCGAAAATAGATGGCCGACCGATTTGGTTCCGCCTCGGGTTTGGATGAACGGGCCGCTTGCGGCCTGATATCAAAGCGGTCCTTCACCGATCAGCCGTCGCTTGACAGGTGATGGGACTCAATCCACCCCAAAATCAGCCGAGGCCTTCCAGTACAGTCATCGCCTTTCCTCAACTCGGTCCGAGAACCAATGACACGATTTCTCGCTTTGTGCGGCAGTCAGCGGGCTGCCTCGTCCAACATGATGCTGCTTGAGGCGATGGCCGCTTCTGCGCCCAATGGAACCTCGCTGGAAATATTCCGGGGCATCGGCACGCTGCCGATATTCAATCCCGATCTCGAAGGCGAAGCCCTACAGGAGAGTGTCGCCGACATGCTTGCGGCGGTTCGCGCCAGCGACGGCGTGATCATTGCCTGCCCGGAATATGCCCACGGCGTGCCTGGCGGGTTGAAGAATGCGCTGGACTGGATGGTCTCGCAGGATGTCGCCGTCGAGAAGCCCGCGATGATGGTGCACGCCTCCGCGCGGTCGCGTCATCTGCGCCAGCAACTTGCGGAGGTCCTGCGAACGATGTCGTTCAGGCTTCGGGAGGATGACGTGTTTGAGGTTAACCTGCTGGGCAAAGCGCCGGACTCCATCTCCCTGATTCTCAAACAGGCGGACATCGTCGCAGTGATGCAGCAGGCTGTGCGGGCGTTTGCAGTGTTTGCCGGCGCAGATGAATCTTCCACAAGTCGCGGCTGAAATGCTATCGCGAAGCTGAGGCTGAACTGCTATCGCGGCAATCTCATATGAGGGATTGAAATGAACTTCACATTTCCTTGGCCGGTGTCGCAGGGTGAGTGGCTGGCGTGGTCGTCGGCGGCCGTCACGCTTTTCCTTGGCCTGATGCTGCTCTTTGCGCCGCGCATTTCGTTTCGCCTGCTCCGGCTCTCCGCCAGCGAGCGCTACCCCAACGCGATCGCCGAGGGGCGGTCGACCATGGCCGGCTTCTACCTTGGCCTTGGCCTGTGCTGCCTGCTGCTATCGCCGCAGCCGTTTCTCTATATGGCGCTCGGCGCGTCGTGGGGCTTCACGGCTTTCGGCCGGCTGATCGCCATGATGTCCGACGACGCGAACACGCCCTATCATTGGGTCGCGCTGCTGGTCGATCTCGCACTGGCTGCCCTGCCGCTGGCCTTTGTCTTCGGATTCGTGCCCTAACTCGCAAGAATGGCTCAGCAGGCTGCGGCAAGGGTGCGACAAAGCGTCGAAAAAACCTTGCGTAGCGCTGTGTTGCGGTCCACAAAGGCCTGTGCTAGACGGCAGACGACTTTTGCCGAGGGGATGCGGCGCCCGCAAGTCTCTGGCACAAAAAGAGTAACAAGGTCAAAGATTTAGCCAGAGTTTTCGAGCTCACGCCAACAATCTTCGGCCTGTCCGACAAAGAGACAAGACAGACCGTGGCTCAGTCCTCTTCGCCAGTTTCACAAGTTGCAGAACGCTACGCGCGTTCGCTGTTCGATCTGGCCTCGGAGTCGAACGCGATCGCCAAGGTCGAAGCCGATCTGTCTTCCTTCGAGAGATTGCTGGCTTCGAGCCCGGATTTGGACCGGCTGATCAAGAGCCCGGTATTTTCGGCCGAGGACCAGTTCCGGGCCATCGCGGCAATTGCCGACAAGGCGAAGATCGGCGGCCTGACCGGGAACTTCCTGCGTGTCGTCGCCAACAATCGCCGCCTCTTCTCGGTGCCGGGCATCATCGCAGCCTATCGCCGCTTCGCTGCCGAAGCGCGCGGGGAAGTTTCCGCCGACGTCATCTCCGCCCATGCGCTCAGCGCCGCCCAGGAGACCGAGCTCAAGGCCGCGCTGAAGAGCGTCGCCGGCAAGGACGTTGCGATAAACGTTACCGTCGATCCCTCCTTGCTTGGCGGCCTGGTCGTCAAGATGGGGTCGCGCCAGATTGATACTTCGCTCAAAACCAAACTCAATTCGCTCAAGATTGCACTGAAAGAGGTCGGCTGATGGACATCCGCGCCGCGGAAATCTCCGCAATCCTTAAGGACCAGATCAAGAATTTCGGCCGTGAGGCTGAAGTCTCCGAAGTCGGCCAGGTCCTTTCCGTTGGTGACGGCATCGCCCGCGTCTACGGCTTGGACAATGTCCAGGCCGGCGAGATGGTCGAATTCCCCGGCGGCATTCGCGGCATGGCGCTCAACCTCGAAGCCGACAATGTCGGCGTCGTCATCTTCGGCGCCGACCGCGACATCAAGGAAGGCGACACCGTCAAGCGTACCGGCGCGATCGTGGATACGCCGGTTGGTCCCGGCCTGCTCGGCCGCGTCGTCGACGCGCTTGGCAATCCGATCGACGGCAAGGGCCCGATCAAGGCAGCCGAGCGCCGCCGCGTCGACGTGAAGGCGCCCGGCATCATCCCCCGCAAGTCCGTGCATGAGCCGATGTCGACCGGCCTCAAGGCCATCGACGCACTGATCCCGGTCGGCCGCGGCCAGCGCGAGCTCGTCATCGGCGACCGCCAGACGGGCAAGACCGCGATCATTCTCGACACGATCCTGAACCAGAAGGCCATTCACGATAGCGGTCCGGAAGGCGAAAAACTTTTCTGCGTCTACGTCGCCATCGGCCAGAAGCGTTCGACCGTCGCGCAGTTCGTGAAGGTGCTCGAGGAGCGCGGCGCGCTTGACTACTCGATCATCGTGGCCGCCACCGCGTCGGACCCGGCGCCGATGCAGTTCCTGGCGCCGTTCACCGCCTGCACGATGGGCGAATATTTCCGCGACAATGGCCAGCACGCGCTGATCGGCTATGACGATCTGTCCAAGCAGGCTGTTGCCTACCGCCAGATGTCGCTGCTGCTGCGCCGCCCGCCGGGCCGCGAAGCCTATCCGGGCGACGTGTTCTATCTTCACTCCCGCCTGCTCGAGCGCGCGGCGAAAATGAACGACGACAATGGTGCCGGCTCGCTGACGGCTCTGCCGGTCATCGAGACGCAGGGCAATGACGTGTCGGCCTTCATTCCTACCAACGTGATCTCGATCACCGACGGCCAGATCTTCCTTGAAACGAACCTGTTCTTCCAGGGTATCCGCCCCGCTGTGAACGTCGGTCTGTCGGTCAGCCGCGTCGGCTCGGCCGCGCAGGTCAAGGCGATGAAGCAGGTCGCCGGTTCGATCAAGGGCGAGCTCGCGCAGTACCGCGAAATGGCGGCTTTCGCGCAGTTCGGCTCGGACCTCGATGCCGCAACGCAGCGCCTGCTCAATCGCGGCGCCCGCCTGACAGAACTTCTGAAGCAGCCGCAATTCTCGCCGCTGAAGACGGAAGAGCAGGTCGCGGTCATCTTCGCTGGCGTTAACGGCTATCTGGACAAGCTGACAGTCGCACAGGTCGGCAGGTTCGAGCAGGGCCTGCTGTCGCATATGCGTACGGGCGGCAAGGCCGTGCTCGATGCGATCCGCAAGGACAAGGCGCTGTCGGACGCGCTGCGCGGCAAGCTCAAGGCCGAGATCGACTCTTTCGCCAAGACGTTCGCGTAACGAAAGCGACAGGACCGGACCCGACGAATGCCTTCGTTAAAAGACCTCCGCAACCGCATTGCCTCCGTCAAGGCGACGCAGAAAATCACCAAAGCGATGCAGATGGTCGCTGCGGCGAAGCTGCGGCGCGCGCAGGAGGCCGCCGAGGCGGCCCGTCCCTATTCGCAGCGCATGGGCGCGGTTCTGGCGAACATCACGGCGGCAGTCGGCGGCGGCGGCGATACTCCGGCGCTGATGTCCGGCACCGGCAAGGACGACACGCATCTGCTCGTCGTCTGCACGGCTGAGCGCGGTCTGTGCGGCGGCTTCAACTCGCAGATCGCCCGCCTGGCGCGCGACACGGCGCGCAAGCTGCAGAGCGCCGGCAAGTCGGTGAAGATCATCACCGTCGGCAAGAAGGGCAACGACATCCTGCGGCGCGACTTCGCCAACCTGATTGTCGACCGCATCGAATTGCGTGAGGTCAAGCAGATCGGCTTCGTGAACGCCGACGCAATTGCCAAGCGCGTCATCCAGCTTTTCAACGAAGGCGGGTTCGACGTCTGCACGCTGATCTATTCGGAGTTCAAATCGGTGATCTCGCAGATCCCGACCGCGCTCCAGATCATCCCGGCGGCGGTGCCGCAGGTCGCCGGCGAAACCGTCGACAATTCCGGCGTCTACGAATATGAGCCGGAGCCGGGCGAAATCCTCTCCGATCTCATACCGCGCAACATCGCGGTGCAGATCTTCCGTGCGCTGCTGGAAAATGCGGCGGGCGAGATGGGCGCCAAGATGAGCGCGATGGACAATGCGACGCGCAACGCCGGCGACATGATCAACAAGCTGTCGATCACCTATAACCGCCAGCGGCAGGCGCAGATCACCAAGGAACTGATCGAAATCATTTCGGGCGCGGAAGCGCTCTAGGGCGGCCGGGCTGCGAAGCCCGCCGTGTAACGAGACATAGGACGAAAAAGGGTAAGGACGATGGCGAAAGCAGCGACCCCAAAAACGGCCGCACCGGCCAAAGCAGCAGCGAAGGCGGCTCCAGCCAAGGCTGCGGTTCCGGCCAAGGCGGCAGCGCCTGCCAAGACGGCTGCGGTGAAGCTCGGCTCCGGCGCGCAGGGCAAGGTGCGCCAGGTCATCGGCGCCGTTGTCGACGTGTCCTTCGAGGAAGGTCATCTGCCGGCGATCCTGAACGCGCTCGAAACCAACAATGGCGGCAATCGCCTGGTTCTCGAAGTGGCGCAGCATCTCGGTGAAAATACCGTGCGCACCATCGCAATGGACGCCACCGAAGGTCTCGTTCGCGGCCAGATCGTTGTCGATACCGGCGCGCCGATCATGGTGCCGGTTGGCGATGAGTGCCTGGGGCGCATCATGAACGTCATCGGTGAGCCGGTCGATGAAGCCGGTCCGCTGATCACCCCGACCAAGCGCGCCATCCATCAGGACGCGCCGACCTATGTCGAGCAGTCGACGGAAGCGCAGATTCTCGTCACGGGCATCAAGGTCGTCGACTTGCTCGCGCCCTACGCCAAGGGCGGCAAGATCGGCCTGTTCGGTGGCGCCGGCGTCGGCAAGACCGTTCTCATCATGGAACTGATCAACAACGTCGCAAAGGCGCACGGCGGTTATTCGGTGTTCGCCGGTGTCGGCGAGCGCACCCGCGAGGGCAACGACCTCTATCACGAGATGATCGAGTCGGGCGTCAACAAGCATGGCGGCGGGGAAGGCTCGAAGGCCGCCCTGGTGTACGGCCAGATGAATGAGCCGCCGGGAGCCCGCGCCCGCGTTGCTCTCTCGGGTCTGACGGTCGCCGAGCATTTCCGCGACCAGGGCCAGGACGTGCTGTTCTTCGTCGACAATATCTTCCGCTTCACCCAGGCGGGTTCGGAAGTGTCGGCTCTGCTCGGCCGTATTCCGTCGGCTGTGGGCTATCAGCCAACGCTGGCGACCGACATGGGCCAGATGCAGGAGCGCATCACCACCACCAACAAGGGTTCGATCACTTCGGTGCAGGCCATCTACGTTCCGGCCGACGACTTGACCGACCCGGCGCCGGCCACCTCCTTCGCCCACTTGGACGCAACGACCGTGTTGTCGCGTTCGATCGCGGAAAAGGGCATCTACCCGGCCGTGGATCCGCTCGACTCCACTTCGCGCATGCTCGACCCGATGGTTGTCGGTGAAGAGCACTATCAGGTGGCCCGTCAGGTGCAGCAGACATTGCAGCGCTACAAGTCGCTGCAGGACATCATCGCCATTCTCGGCATGGATGAGCTTTCCGAGGAAGACAAGCTGGCCGTGGCCCGCGCCCGCAAGATCGAGCGTTTCCTGTCGCAGCCGTTCTTCGTCGCCGAAGTGTTCACCGGTTCGCCGGGCAAGCTGGTCGACATCGCCGATACCATCAAGGGCTTCAAGGGCCTGGTGAACGGCGAATACGATCACCTGCCGGAAGCTGCCTTCTACATGGTTGGCGGTATCGACGAGGCGGTCGAGAAGGCACAGCGACTGGCTGCTGAAGCTGCGTAAGTCGAGGCAACAGGCAATAGGGAGTAGGCAGTAGGGAAGCGATGGCCGGCATAGCATCTTAGCGACTGCCTGACTGCCGATTGCCCACCTGCCTGATTGAAGATGGCTGCTTTCAAATTCGATCTGGTCTCGCCGGAGCGGCTGCTGATCTCGGAAGAGGTCGAGGCTGTCGTCATTCCTGGCGCGGAAGGCGAAATGACCGTGATGGCGAACCACGCACCGGTGATGACCACGATCAAGCCGGGCGTCGTCACCGTGAAGGCGATCGAGGGCGGAGACCAACGCTATGTCGTGTTTGGCGGCTTTGCCGATATCCTCCCCGGCGGCTGCACGCTGCTGGCCGAGAGCGCCGTCGAGGTGAGGGACATCGATCGGGACGATCTCTCCCGCCGCATTCAGGATGCGCGCGAGGACGTTACGGACGCCAAGGACGAGGCGACCAAGACCCGCGCGCAGCAATATCTCGATCATCTGACGACGCTGGAGCAGGCGCTCGCCGCCTGATCCATCGCGCGCGGCCTGTTCTCTGCGCACTGAGACGCGTGTTAGAGGCGCCCTTCAACGGCCTCCTAGACTACTCTAAAATGTATTCGCGCGGTTCATCCGCAGTATGCGGATCTCGACGCCAATGTTGCGCTCAATCGATCCGTGGCGTTGCCTTGCGCGCCGCCGTCAACAATCCCCTCGATCTCACGCCGCACCACGGTTGCGCAGATGGATCTCGCAGCAATGTTCGCCATCTCCCGCCTGCCAGGTGCGGTTCGTGAAACGCACGCCGGTCGCCTCGAATAGTCCGCGATCGAATGCTCCGGCGATGCGGCAGAGGCGGGCCATGGCTTCGCCCTCAATGCCGGCCTCGCGCCAGGCGTCTTTCAGCGGGCAGCGCAACACTTTGAACGAGATGCCATCATCGGGCCTCTGAACCTCTGTCGGGTACATTTGGCCGCCATCCGGGCTGACGGCGAGGAACGCCTCGCCGATCTCTCGTGCCTGGTCGGGTCCGAATCCCTGGAAGGCAGCCGCCACTTCGCGCCCGCGCTTTTCGATGGCGCGTGACAGCAGCATTTCCGCCTGTTCGGAGCCGAGATGAGCGTCCAATTCGGCGAGCAGCAGACGATAGAGATCGGCCCGGTTGCGAAACGATGCCTCCAGCTCAGCGCTAAGACGCTGGGCACGCTCTCCCGTGTCAATCATTCCTGCTTCCTTTCCCGGGGTTCAATCTGGGTATGGCGGCCACCAATGCCTGGCCAATATCCGACTGCGGTGCGTCTACCACTGCGCGCGCTTCGCCGATTTCGACAATTCTCCCGGCATCCATGATGGCCACGCGGTGGGCGACTGCGCGCACCATGGCGAGGTCGTGCGAGATGAACAGATAGGCGGTGTTTCGGGTTTGCTGAAGCTCGATCAATAGCCGCAGAATGTCGCCGCGCAGCGAACTGTCGATGGCCGACAGCGCCTCGTCGAGCACGAGCAATCCCGGTTCGGTGGCAATCGCGCGTGCGATCGCGACGCGCTGCCTCTGGCCGCCGGAGATCTCATGGATGGCGCGCGGGGCGAGCGTTGGCGACAACCCAACCTGCTCCAGCAAATGCGCGATGCGCCGCGGCCGCTCGGCGCGGGCGGCAATGCGATGAATCCGCAGCGGCTCCTCAAGAGCGCTGGCGACCGTGGCGCGCGGATTGAACGCGCCTGTCGTGTCCTGAAACACCATCTGAAAGTGGCGGCGGGCGGCGCGAAGCCGCGCTCCTGCCATCGCCGACAAATCCTGTCCGTTCAATTCTACGCGGCCACCATCCGGTTTGGTCAGCTGCATGACGAGCCGCGCGAGGGTTGATTTTCCACTGCCGGAAGGTCCAGCCAACGCCAGTGTCTCGCCCGCCGCTACGTCAAACGTGACGTCGTCCAACGCTGCGACAGACGCCCCGCCCCTGGTGAAGGATTTGCGCAATCCCGACACCGAGAGAACCGGCGCGCTCACGGCCGTGCTCCCGGTTTGGCCGCTGGCAGCATCGAGCGCGCATCAAGCCCGATATGCGAGGCGAGAAGTTGGCGCGTGTAGGGCTGTTGCGGGTGCGAGACGATTTGCGCCGTTTCCCCGATCTCCACCAGAAGGCCGCTTCGGAAGATCGCGATGCGGTCGGCAGTCTGGGAGGCCAGGGCAATGTCATGCGTGATGAAAATCAGCGATAGCCCTTCAGTGCGCACAAACTCGTCGATCAGCGTCGCGATGCCCGCCTGAACCACCGTGTCCAGGGCGCTGGTCGCCTCGTCGGCCACGAGCAGGCGCGGCTGGGCGGCAATCGCGCAGGCGATGGCGATGCGCTGCTTCTGGCCGCCGGACAGTTGATGCGGATAGGCATCGGCGATCGCCTCCGGCTGCGGCAGTTTCACCTTGGCGATGAGATCCAGCGACAGCTTGCGCGCCTCGGCGCGGGAGAGGGGGAGGTGCGCCCGCGCGGCTTCCTCGATCTGGTCACCGGCGCGCATGACAGGATCCAGGCTGCCCGTGGGGTCCTGGAAAACGAAACCGATGTCGCGTCCGTTGACTGGCATCTGCACCGCCCCTTGCCATTCAATGCTGCCGCGGCGTTCCGTCCCGCGCGGCAGCAAATTGCCTAGTGCGAGAGCCAGTGAACTCTTGCCAGAGCCGCTTTCACCCATCACGGCCAGACGCTCACCCTCGGCGAGGTCGAACGACACGCCGCGCAAGGCATCCACCACGCCCCCGTCCCGCCGGTACCGGACAGCGAGATCGCGAACGGAGAGCAGTGGCGTCATCGGCACGATTGATTTCCGCCGCCAGCACTTAGCCGGCAAAATATTGCAGGATCGATGCCATCGAAACGACTGCTCATGACTGCGACCGGCGGCTTGAGTTTGCTTCGACTGCGCCTTCGCCGGTCAGGTAGACGCCGAGCACCGCCAGAACCAGGGCTATGCCAGGGGCGATCGAAAGATATGGCGCGCCACGCAGCACGACGCGGCCCTCGGCGATCATCCCGCCCCAGGTCACGCGGTTGGGGTCGCCAAGCCCCAGAAAGGACAACGCGGCTTCGATGAGAATGGCGCTGGCGACGATCACAGACGACAAAGCGAGGACCGGAGGCAGGGCGTTGGGCAGGATTTGCCGGAAGGCGATTTCCACAGGGCGCATGCCAAGCGTTCGCGCAGCGGCCACGAAATCGCGTTCGCGCAACGACAGCACTTCCGCCCGCGCCACGCGCGCGGGTCCGGGCCAGGAGCCCAGTGCAATGGCGGCAACCACCACTGGCAGCGACGGTCCGAGCACGCTGACAAACGCCAGCGCCAACAGAAAGCCCGGCACGGTCTGGAACGCGTCGGTTACCCGCATCAAAGCTTCGTCGACGAGGCCGCCAGCGAAGCCGGCGGTGGTGCCGACGATGGCCCCGAAGATCAGCGACGCGGCGGCGGCAGCCAGACCAACCGCGAGGGATGTTCGTGCGCCGTGAAACAGGCCGGCCAACACATCGCGGCCGAGGCGGTCCGTGCCCAGCGGATGCGCCGCGTCGTGGAAAGGCTGCACCATGGCCGGCCCGACGATTGCGAGCGGATCGCGCGGAAAAACATAGGGAGCGGCCAGCGCGGCCAACACCAGCACAGTGAGGAGCACGGCCCCGGCGATGCCTTCCGGGGTACGCAGAAAGCGTGCGGTCCGGCTCATGAGGCCTCGCCGGCGCCGATGCGCGGATCGAGCCAGGCATAGACGATGTCAACCGCGAGATTGACCGCGATGACGAAGATGGCGCTTGTCAGGATCACGCCGAGCATCAATGGCGTGTCGCGCGACGCCACGGCTTCCTGCGCCAGCCGGCCTAAGCCGGGGACGGAGAAGACGCTTTCGATTACCACCGACCCACCCAGCATCGCGGCTGTTTGGATGCCGAGTACGGTGACGAGCGGCAACAGCGCATTGCGCGCGACGTGCCGCCACACGATCCTCCGCCGCGAAATACCTCGGCCGGCCAATGCGCGCACGAAGTCCTGCCGCCAGATTTCCGCCATCCCCGCCCTCATGACCCGGAGATAGAGCGCTAGATATATCAGGCTGAGTGCCGAAACCGGCAGTACCAGATGTCGCGCGATATCCGCAGCCCGTTCCAACCCATATTTGCCGGATGCAATCGTTTCGATCCCGGAAAGAGGCAACAGACGCAGTTGAATTCCGAAAATGATAACCAGCACCAGACCGAGCCAGAAACTGGGTATCGCATAAAGCGCAAGTGACCCGATGGAGAGCGCCCGATCCCGGGAGCCGCCTGGTCGCGCGCCCGCGACAACCCCCAACAGCGAACCCAGGCAGAAGGATAGGGCGGTCGCGCTGGCCATCAGCAGGAGCGTGTTCGGCAGCCGCTCAAGGATCACGTCGAGCACCGGCCTGGAAAAGGTTACGGACCAGCCGAGATCGCCTCTGGCCAATGCCGAGAGATAGACGCCGAGCCGCGCCGGCCCCGACTGGTCGAGACCCCAATCCTGCCGGAGCTTGGCCACCAGTTCGGCATCGCCGCCGCCCGTCGAAACGACATAGGCATCCACCGCGTCGCCAGGTGCCGCCTCAAGAAGCGCGAACGCGCCCAGGACGACAATCGCCAGCACCGGGATGGCGCTCAGAATTCGCCGGCGGACAAGCAACAGCGCCCGGTTCATCGATCAGCCGATCGATGGCGCGGGAGGGGCGATTCTCCGAGAGAACCGTGTAGATGGAACAAGTCGGTCACGCCTGAGATATGAACATCCGCCGACGCGCTCGCGCAAGAGTGCTCCGGTCGCTGGAATGTGGCTGCCTCGAGTGTGGCCAGAGCGATTCCGGTTTCGGTCACGGAGTTCCCCTCGCGCCGAGGCGAAGGAGGACATGTGCCAGCGGAGAAGATGTCAAGGTCAGCCCTGCAGCGATTGCCCTGACTGCGACGACCGCCGCTTCAGCCGCCTAAGCCTCGATCCACGTATCGGCCCAGTTGGACACGGCCCAGCGAGGATTGTTGGAGACGTTCTTCACGCTGTCGCGGGTGACCGTAATGAACCCCCATTCCGCAACGTTGATCAGCGGCAAGTCCTCTGTGACCTTCTTCTGGAACTGCGCGTAGAGCTCGATGCGCGCTTTCTCGTCCAATTCGCTGGCCGCCTTGTCGATAAGCGCGTCGAGGTCCGCATTGGCGTAACCGCCCTGGTTTGAGAAGGGCACGCCGTCGGAGGTACCGCTCTTCACCAGGATGGTGGTCGAGATGGCCGGGTCTCCGCGGAAGACGGGCGGCGCGACGGCGAGGTCGAAGGCGTGGTCGGTGTAGACCGCTTTCTGGTGCCCGGCCGAGTCATTGTTCACCAATTGCGCGTCGATGCCGATCTCCGCCAGCGCCTGGCGCAGATAATCGCCAAACTGCTTGGTCTCGTTGAAGTAAGGCGCGGGCAACAGCTTGAGCGTAAAGCGGGTGCCGTTGTCTGAGCGCGGGTAGCCAGCCTCGTCCAGCAGGGCGTTCGCCTTCGCCACATCGAAATCGTAGGTCGTTACGTCGGCGGTATAGAATTGTTTGTCGTTCTTAGGAACCGGCCCGGTGGCTGTCGCGGCATATCCCAGGAATACCGTCTTGAGGACAAACTCCTTGTCGATGGCGTGGGCAATCGCCTGCCGCACCTTGAGGTCAGCGAGTTCCTTGCGGCGGTGGTTGATCTCGACGACCAACTGATAGGTCAGCCCCTCATAGCCTTTGGTCACCACCTCCAGCCCTTCGACCTTGGAGATGCGCTCCAGGTCGGCCAAAGGCACCGCGGAGAAAGCCGCCAGCTGGATTTCGTCTGCTTCGAGGGCTCCCGCCGCCGCGGCGCGATCCGGCAGGACGCGATAAACAATCTCGTCGAGCAGCGGCTGGTCCTTACCCCAGTACTTGTCGTTGCGCTCCAGGCGATAGTATTCGCCAGCCTTGTGTTCGGCAAATCGGAACGGACCCGTTCCGATCGGTGCGGTATTAGCCGGGTTTTCCTCGATCTTGCCTTGCTCGTAAATGTGCTTCGGGACGACGCTGGTCAGCGCCGGCAGTGCGTTGCGCACCAGCTGGAAAGGCGTCGGCTTGGAGAATTTGAACACGGCGGTCTGGGCGTCGGTCGTCTCGACGGTTTCGAGGTCCTTGAAGACAACCCGGCCCAGGTTCTGCAGCGGCTTCCAGATCTGCAGTGCGGAGAAGGCGACGTCGGCCGAGCTGAACGGCTTGCCGTCATGCCAGGTTGCGCCTTCGCGCAGCTTGAAGGTGACGCTGAGGCCGTCTGGCGAACCGACCCACGTCGTCGCCAGCCGGGGCGCCAAACCGTCCGCCGCATCGTAATCCGCCTCCGCCAATGGCTCGACCACTTTGCTCGAGATGAAGAACACGCCGTTGGAGGCGACGATGGCGGGGTTCAGATTGCGCGGCTCCGAGTCCGCGGCGACGGTCAGGCGGCCGCCCTTCCTGGGCGCTTGCGCGAGGCCAATGGTCGGCAGAGCCGTCGAGGCGAGCAGCGCCGCAGAACCCAGAAGCATATGGCGACGGTTCAAACCGAAATGGGACATGGCAGGCTCTCCGAATGACATCCGGCGCTATGGTCAGCGCGCGCAGACACTATCGTTAGCATTAGCGGATCGGCCAGATAAGTCATTCGCGCGGGCGAGCTCTGGTCCAGAACATTGTTCCACAATATCCCGGCGTGTGAGAAGCCCGTGCTCCAGACCGCGCGGCCGCGTTGGAAGATGCCGCCACGGGCCTTTAAGGAGGCGAGCCGGGTCCGGCCAGCAGCAGGGCTTTCCACGCCTCGGCATAGCGGGCGAGGCGCGGGTCGCTCTCCGTTGTTTCCAGGGCAGAACGGTCGAGACGCTTGCCGGCGTCGAGGGTCAGAAGGGCTGCACCGATCGCTGTTCCCGTTCCGCCGCTGGACCCGCAAATCACCTTGCGGCCGGTAGCGGCGGCCAGCATCGACAGATAGGCGCGGTTGCGCGCGAACGGCCCCTCCACGATCGTGTCACTAGCCGCACCGATCAGTTCCAGACTGACGGTTGTCATCATGGCAAGATAGTAGGACAGCGCGATTTGACGTTCGGCGTCGGTGGCCTGCGCGTCGTTCACCCAAGTGCTGCGCCGCGCGGGAAACGGCCCCGAGCCTTGCTCGACCGACGGCAGCAGAAACAGGGGGCGCGCCAGCACCTGGCTGACATCTTCATCGCCCCATTCGGCAGGCTGGCCGCCTGTCATGATCTCGTACTCCCGTCCGCCCATGAAACGTGCAGAGGGAACCGGGTCGCCGTCGGCGCTGACATTGACCAGCGTGTCGCGCGCAGGATCCAGGGCGGCCGTTGAACCGCCCACCGCCATGCTGATCACCCATGTTCCCGTCGACACGACGGAGAACGGCTTCGGCCATGCCTGGAGGTGCGGGAGAAGCGACGCGTTGGAATCGTGAATGCCGCAGAAAACGGGAACTCCCGGGCGTAGAGCGGCCGGCCCGGCGATCGCGGGAAGAACAGGCCCGATGCGATCGCGCGCAGATCGCAATGGCGGCATCAATTCAAGCCAGCCCTGACGCTCGACGAGTGAAGAATATGTGCGTGCAACAGGGTTCCAGAGATCGGTGTGGCAGCCCAGCGAAGTCACTTCGGACGCCATCACGCCGGTCAGCCGATAGACCCAATATTGCGGATACATCAGGATGGCGGCGACGCCGGCAAAGGCTTCGGGATATGCCGCCTGTTGCCAGAAAATCTGCGCAGCGAGATTGAGCCCGACCGGCAGCAGCGGCGCTCCCGTTTCGGTGAAATCCGGGCGGGCGGCCCGGTACGCCGCCGATGTCGCGTCGGGCAGGCTCGATTCATAGTCCAGGATCGGCAAAGCAAGGCCGCCGTTTCCGTCGACCAGGGCGGCGGTCGCGCCATGCGTGGTCACCGAGATCGCATCGATCGGCTGCGCCACGTTCAGCTCCGACAGCGAAGCCTGGATGAAGGACCACAGCGCCTCGGTGTCATGATGCGGGTAGGGGCCGTCGTGACGGACCTTGTTCGGCGTCTTGCGGACGGCGGTCTCGCTCAGCGACTCCATGTCAACGAGTGCGACCTTGGCATTCGTCTTGCCGATATCGATGACCGCGACATGGCGTATCGGCTGCATCGTTACGCCATATGGAAGACGCGGGTGAGCGGCACCGCGACGGGCTCGTTGTCGGGATGCGTGGCCATCAGATCCGCCATATGCGCCCACCAGCGCTGCATGACGGGATGGCGCGGCAGATCGTCCATCGCATGATCGGACCGGCGCTGCAGCACACCGAAAAGACAGTTCGTTTCCTCATCCAGATAGATCGAGTAGTCCGAAACGCCTGCATCGCGCAGAAGGCCGACAAGCTCCGGCCAGATCTCGTCATGGCGCTTTTTGTATTCCGCCATCTTCCCCGGATGCAGGGTCATACGGAAGGCATATTGCTCGCTCATCGCGCCACCCGCTTGCCGAAGAACCGGCCCCACAGGATCGGCAGCGCGATCACCACGATCAGCAGCGATCCAATGAAGATGGACATCACGATGCCGGGCACGTTGAGCAGGCCGAGACCGAAGGTGACAAGCCCCATGATCAGCGCGGCGATAACCACGCCGAGGATGCTGCCGGAACCGCCGAGAATGCTGACGCCGCCGAGCACGACCATGGTGATCGCCTCCAATTCGTAGCCTTGCGCGATGGAGGGGCGCGTCGAGCCGAGGCGCGAGGTGATCAGCACCGCCGCAATGCCGGACATCAGCCCTGTCAGGCAGAACAGGATGAATTTGATGCGTTCGACCCGCACGCCGGAGAAGCGGGCCGCGACGGCGTTGTTGCCGATCGCGTAGACGCGGCGGCCGAAATTCGTCCGATGCAGCAGGAAGCCGTAGGCAATCGCCGCAATTGCGAAAAGCACGACCTCGAAGGACACGACCCACCAGACGTAGCCCTGGCCGAAGAAGGCGAAGCCCGGCGGATAGCCCTTATAGGCCTGGTCTCCCAGGATGATGAAGGAGATGCCGCGAAACAGGCTCATCGTACCGATCGTTACGACTATGGAGGGAAGACCTAGCCGCGTGACGAGCGCGCCGTTGAAGGCGCCGCAGGCCAAGCCAACACCGAGGCCGATCAGAACGATGCCAGGCGTGCCGACCCCCACCTGCGCCGCCATTCCCATCAGCGTCGAGGCGAGCGCCATGATTGCCGCGACCGACAGGTCGATTTCGCCTGAGATGATCAGCAAGGCCATCGCCAGGGCGATCAGCGCTTTTTCCGCGAAGTTGAAGGTGAGGTCGGAGAGCGACCACGGGTCAAGGAAATAGGGCGAGGCCAAACTGTTGATGACGAAGATAATGACAGCGATCAGCGCCAGCAACGTTTCCCACGACAGGAGGGCCGAGCGGACGGGATTGTCCAGACGGTCCGGGAGGTGGCGGTGCGCGTGCGTCGCGTCGCTCATATCGCTTCGGCCTTTTTGAGAATGATCCGCCCCTGGCTGCGCTCTCCACGGGCGTTGAGCATCACCGCGCAGATGATCGCGGCGCCCGAGATCGCCATTTGCCAGAACGGCGAAATGTTGATGACAGGCAGGGCGTTGGAAATGATGCCGAGAAACAGCGCGCCCAGCACTGCGCCTCCGACCGAGCCGATGCCGCCGGCAATCGAAATGCCGCCAATGACGCAGGCCGCGATCACGTTGAGCTCATAGCCGCTGGCGACCTCGACAGAGGCGATGACATAGCGCGATATCCAGAGGTAGCCCGCCAGGCCGGCGACCAACCCGGATATGCAGAAGGCGACAAACTTGGTGCGCCCGACATCGATGCCTGTGTAAACCGCAGCCGTGGGATTGACGCCGATCGCGTAGATCGAGCGGCCGAGAGGCGTTCGCGTCATCAGCACATGAAAGATTGCGATGACCAGGATGGCGATCCAGCTAAGCAGCGGCAGCCCCAGCACGACCGTACGCTGAAAGCTGATGAACTCCGGGCTCATCTGGTCGGCGTTCACCCATGCGCCGCCGGACAGGACAAAGGTCGCGCCGCGATAGATTGTGAGCGTTCCGAGCGTCACGACAATGGAGGGAATATTCAGCTTCCACACAAGCAGGCCGTTGAAGGCGCCCAGCGCCGTGCCGATCCCCGCCGCGAACGCAATCAGTGCCGGCACAGGCACTCCTGGGTAGGCGGCGTTGATCATCGCGACCGCCATCCCGGTGAAACAGAGGTTGGCGGCAACGGAAAGATCGATGGAGCGCGTCAGGATGACCGCCATCTGGCCGAGCGCCAGGATGATGAGAATCGAGGTGTCGTTGAAGACCTGCAACAGGTTCTGCGGCTGGGCGAAAGACGCGAACCGCGTCGAGATGGCGGCGATCATCGCCACGATCC
>Ga0190271_10000309_pt1 | contig 23987 bp, 27 predicted proteins | sample Popmic356T_FD_133747 | JGI IMG/M metagenome (GOLD analysis project Ga0190271, IMG submission 133747) | Populus adjacent soil microbial communities from riparian zone of Weber River, Utah, USA - 356 T | ecosystem: Environmental > Terrestrial > Soil > Riparian zone | place: USA: Utah | collected...
AGTCGGTCGGACCGCCCAGCACCTTCACCAAGCGCCCGAAGGTTTCCGCCGCGCGTCCCGAGTTCAGCGCGTCCTCGGCCAGTGCCAGAGCCTGCCGATGCGATGCCGCAATGCCGGCTGCGTAAAGCATGTCCGCCGCGAGCGCCAATGTGACCTTCAGAAGCCGGCGATCCCTGCGGACGCCGGTCAGGAAGTCGACGGCATTTTGCACCTCGACCGCATTGCCGGCGGCCGAGGCCAGCGGCTCGTTCATATCCGTCAGCAGCGCCGTTGTTCTCAGACCCGCACCGTTGGCGACCTCCACCAGGCTGCTCGCCAGCGCCACTGCATCGCGGCCCCGCTCCATGAAGGCGCCGTTGCCCACCTTGACGTCGAGCACCAGCGACTGCAATCCGGCGGCGAGCTTCTTCGACAGGATGGAGGCGGTGATGAGCGGAACGGACTCCACCGTCGCGGTGACGTCGCGAATGCCGTAGAAGCGCTTGTCGGCCGGCGCCAAATTCGCGGTCTGGCCGATAATGGCGCATCCCGTTTCCAGCACTGCCTTGCGAAACAGCTGGTTGTCGGGCTGGCTGACATAGCCGGGGATAGCGTCCATCTTGTCCAGCGTCCCGCCGGTATGGCCAAGGCCCCGTCCCGATATCATCGGCACATAGGCGCCGCAGGCCGCGACGATCGGCGCCAGCATGAGCGAAACATTGTCGCCCACCCCGCCGGTCGAGTGCTTGTCGGTGACCGGTCCTGGCAGGTCGGACCAGTCGAGCACATCGCCGCTGTCGCGCATCGCCAATGTCAGCGCCACCGCTTCGTCGCGGCTCATTCCGTTGAAGAAGACCGCCATCGCGAGCGCCGCGACCTGGCCCTCGCTCACAGCGCCGGGGGCAATGCCGGCGACGAACTCGGCAATCTCCTGGCCGGACAGCGGCTGGCCGTCACGCTTCTTGCGGATGATTTCCTGCGGGAGCATGGCTAGCTCCCTCCCCCTTGAGGGGAGGGAGCCGAGCGTAGCGAGGCGGGTGAGGTAACCTCCACCTGCACGGCGCAATTGCAGCGGTGCAGAAATAGCGTCCCGCTCTGCCGCGACCCCACCCGGCCGCTTCGCGGCCACCCTCCCCTCAAGGGGGAGGGAGCGGCGTCTGTTCTAGACATCCGCCAGGCCGTCCTCGAACATGCGGCGCAGCACGGTGGCGAGGCGCTTCCCGCCCAGCGGCGCGACGTCCTTTGTTTCCTCGTGCGAGAGTTCGGCGCCGGTCATCCCCGCGCCATAGTTGGTGATCACCGAGCAGGCAGCGGCGCGCAGCCCACAGAAACGCGCCAGGATCACCTCCGGCACGGTAGACATGCCGACGGCGTTGGCGCCGAAGCTTCGCGCCATGCGGATTTCCGCCGGCGTCTCGAAGGATGGTCCTGAAAACCACATGTAAACGCCCTTGTGCAGGGTGGTGCCGGTTGCCATCGCAGCCTTGTGGAAGGCATCGCGCAGCCGCGCGTCATAGGCTTCCGTCATTCCGACGAACCGCCGGTCCGTCGGTTCGCCGAACAGCGGATTGGAGCCGGAGAAATTGATGTGGTCGGTGATCAGCATGATCGAGCCAGGCCCCATTTCCTGGTCCAGCGAGCCGGCGGCATTGGTCAGGATCAGCTTCTCGATGCCGAAGCCAGCCAGCGCCTCGATCACCGGGCGCATCACGGCAGCGTTGGCATGTTCGTAATAATGGGCACGACCGGCCAGCATCAACACCGGCACGCCGGCGAACGACCCGGCCACGACCTGACCCGCATGGCCGGTGACGCCGCTGGCGGGAAAGCCAGGCAAGTCGCCATAGGGTACCCGGACCGCGTTCTCGACCTCTTCCACCAACGCGCCGAGACCCGAGCCGAGCACCAGCGCTATTTTGGGGGTGAGCCCGTTCAGGCGCTCCACAAGCACATCGACAGCGCCGGCCATTAGACGACCTCTCTCATTTCAGGATGTCGCCGCGAAATCCGTATGGCAGCAGATCGCCCATGGTAACAGTCTCGACGACGCCGGTTTCGTCGCACAGATGCAGCTTCGCATCAGGCCCGGCGAATTCCGCCAGCCGCTGCCGGCAGCCGCCGCAGGGCGTCACCTTAGCCATCCGTTCGGCAACGACGGCTATCTCGGCGATCTTGCCGCCGCCGCCCATGATGTAATGGCCCAGCGCGGTGGTCTCCGCGCACCAGCCTTCGGGATAGGACGCTACCTCGATGTTGCAGCCGGAGTAGACCCGCCCGTCGCTAGTCCGGATCGCCGCGCCAACCGGAAACTTCGAGTAGGGCGCATGCGCCTTGGCCATGGCGGCAGTCGCGGCCTCGAACAGGTCGCGTGACATGCTCAGCGTTCCTTCACATATGGCACGCCGCCGGCGCGCGGCGGGATGGCCTTGCCGATGAAGCCCGCAAGCAGGATGACGGTCAGAATATAGGGCAGCGCCTGGATCACCTGAACCGGCACGACAGTCGACAATTGGCTCTGCCAGCGGATCGCCGCCGCTTCCAGGAAACCGAACAGCAGGCAGGCGAACATGGCCGGTACGGGACGCCATTTGGCGAAGATCAGCGCGGCAAGGGCAATGTAGCCGCGACCCGCACTCATGTCCTTCACGAAGCCCGCGCCCTGCGCCATCGACAGGTAGCAGCCGGCGATGCCGCACAGCACGCCGGTGCAGATGATGGCGCGGTAGCGCAGCCACGCGACCGAAATGCCGGCCGTGTCGACCGCAGCCGGGTTCTCGCCGACCGCCCGCAGCCGCAAGCCGAACCGCGTGCGATACAGCACCCACCAAGTGACGGGCACCATCAGGAAGGCGAAATAGGTCAGCAGCGTCTGGCCGGAGATCACATTGGAATAGAGCGGTCCGATGATGGGCACCCCACGCACGGCGTCGGCAAAGGGCCAGACGATCGGTTCGAAGCGCTGGTCAGGGCCGAGCGCCGGCGTGCGGCCGCCTTGCTGGAACCAGGCTTGGCCCAGAATGATCGTAGAGCCCGCCGCCACGAAGTTGATCGCGACGCCCGAGACTATCTGGTTGCCGCGATGGGTGATCGAGGCAAAGCCGTGCACCAGCGCCAGAGCAACGGAAATCAAGATGCCCACCAGAAGTCCGATCCAGCCGGAATTCAGCACCGCGGCAGCGGCCGCTCCGGCAAAAGCGCCGGCCAGCATCTTGCCCTCGAGGCCGATGTCGAAAATGCCGGCGCGTTCGGAATAGAGGCCGGCGAGGCATGCCAGGAGAAGCGGCACGCTGACGCGAATCGTCGAGCCGAGTACCTGGACGAGTGTGTCGACGAACTCCATCTCAAGCCCCCTTTGCGACGCCGAGGTTCATCGACTTGGGACTGAGCGTCGCGAACAGGGTCTGTATCCACGGCCTGAACATGTGCTCCAGCGCACCGGCGAAAAGGATCACCAGGCCCTGGATGATGACGATCATGTCGCGCGTGATGTCAGGCATCTGGAACGACAGTTCGGTGCCGCCCTGATAGAGCGCGCCGAACAGGATGGCCGCGACGACGATGCCCGCCGGATGCCCGCGCCCGATCAGCGCGACCGCGATGCCGACGAACCCGGCGCCGGCGACGAAATCGAGCGAGACATTGTGCTGGTCGCCCATCACAGGATTAAGCGCCATCATGCCCGCCAGCCCGCCGGAGATTAGCATGGTGATGATGACGATCCGCTTTTCCGACATGCCGGCATAGCGCGCCGCCTTGGGGCTGTGCCCAAGCGTACGCAACTCATAGCCGAAGCGGGTGCGCCAGATCAGCAGCCAGATCAGGAAGGCCGTCACCAGTGCCAGCAGGAAGGTGATGTTGAGCGGCGAGGAGCGCACCTGCATGCCCAGCAAGCCGAAGATCCAATTGAGCTTCGGCAATTGCGCGCCGGCTTCGAACATGCGGGTCTGCGGCGCCATCGAGCCGAGCGGCTTCAGCGGATTGTTCAGCATGAACACCATGAGGCTGCCGGCGATGTAGTTGAACATGATCGTCGTGATGACGATGTGCGATCCGCGATAGGCTTGCAGATAGGCCGGGATCAGCGCCCACAGCGCCCCGAACAGGGCGGCGGCGGCGATCGCTACGGGAAAGGTGATGTACCAGGGCACGTAGCGGTCCAGCGCGAGCGCGACGATGCCAACGCCGAGCCCGCCGACGAAGGCCTGTCCCTCGCCGCCGATATTGAACAGGCCGGCATGCAGCGCCACCGCCACAGCGAGCCCCGTGAAGATGAAGAAGGTCGCGAAATAGAGCGTGTAGGCGATGTTTCGGCCGGACCCGAAAGCGCCGTCGATCATCGCCCAGGCGGCGCGCAGGGGATTTTCGCCCACCAGCAGGACGACGATGCCGGCGACGATAAACGCCATCAGCAGATTGACCACCGGTATGACGCCGTAGTCCACCCAGCGCGGCAGTTTGGCGAATGGCGTGCTCATTCGGCCGCTTCCTTCTGCTCGACGCCGGCCATCAGCAGGCCAAGCTCGCCTTCGGTCGCATCGGAACCGCGTTCGCCCACGATGCGGCCCGCAAACATCACCAGGATGCGGTCGGACAGTGAGCGTATCTCGTCGAGTTCCACCGAGATGACCAGCACTGCCTTGCCGGCGTCGCGCATGGCGATGAGCCGCTTGTGGATGAACTCGATGGCGCCGACATCGACGCCGCGCGTCGGCTGGCCCACGATCAGCACGCCGGGATCCTGCTCCATTTCGCGGGCGAGCACGATCTTCTGCTGATTGCCGCCGGAGAAATTCGCCGTCTTCAGATGTGGATTGGTCGGCCTGATGTCGTAGGCAGCGATCTTCGCCTTGGCGTCCTCGACAATCGCATCGAGATCGAGAAACGCGCCCTTCAGATATTGCGGCTTGTCATGATAGCCGAGGATCGAGTTCTCGTTCTCCTCGAAGGGCAGCACCAGCCCGACATGGTGGCGGTCCTCCGGCACATGCGCCAGCCCGCGGTCGCGCAGCTCACCAGGATCGGCGATGCCGACCACGTCAATCGGCTTGCTATCCAGCATCACCGAACCGGACACGGCGCGGCGGATGCCGGAGATCGCCTCGATAAGTTCCGATTGCCCATTGCCCGCAACGCCTGCAATGCCGACGATTTCGCCGGCGTGAATGTCGAAGGACACATCGTCGACCATCGTCACCTTGCGCGAATCCTTCACCGTCAGGTTCTTCACCGACAGCTTCACCGCACCGGGCTTCGCCTCGCCCTTCTCGACGCGCAGCAGCACGCGGCGGCCGACCATCAATTCGGCCAGTTCGCCAACCGTCGTCTCGCTGGTCTTGCGGGTGGCCACCATCGTGCCCTGCCGCATGACGGAGACATTGTCGGTGATCGCCATGATCTCGCGCAGCTTGTGCGTGATCAGCACCACCGTCTTGCCTTCGTCCTTGAGCATTTTCAAAATGCGGAACAGATGGTCGGCCTCTGGCGGCGTGAGCACGCCAGTAGGCTCGTCCAGGATCAGGATATCCGCGCCGCGATAGAGCGCCTTGAGGATCTCGACGCGCTGCTGCAACCCGACCGGCAGCTCCTCAATCAACGCGTCCGGATCGACTTCCAGCCCGTATTCATGTTCCAGGCGCGTCAGTTCCGAGCGGGCCTTGGCGATGGACGATTTCAGCAGCGCCTCGCCTTCGGCGCCCAGGATGATGTTTTCCAGCACGCTGAAATTGTCGACCAGCATGAAGTGCTGGTGCACCATGCCGATGCCCACCGCGATGGCGTCGTTCGGCGTCTTGATCGAGGCCGTTTTGCCGTTGACTTTGATCTCGCCGCTGTCGGCCTGGTAGAAACCGTAGAGGATCGACATCAGCGTCGATTTCCCCGCGCCGTTTTCGCCGATGATGCCGTGGATGGTGCCCTTCGGCACTTCCAGATTGATGTCGCGATTGGCGTGTACGGGACCGAAGCTCTTGTTGATCCCGATGAGCTGGATTGCAGCTTCCGGCATTCTTGTCCCACCTCTTATTGCGGCGAAGCTCATTGGCGCGGCCTGCCGTCAGCTGCGCTCCCGGACGCAACCAATGCTGCACTCTCGACAATTCGTAGGGCGCTTGTCAATTTCCAACGCTGCCCGAAAGACCGGCAGTCCTCAAAGCGTGTGAATTGCACTGGCCGAGCGGTCTGATAGGAGTTCTGCCATGACCATTCCCGCAGACCGGCTCACGACATTGGAAATTCGCAACGCTGAGCAGGAGAAGATAATCGACGAACTGTCGGGCCAGCTAGCCGAGCAGTGGAAGGTGATCGAGCGGCTGGAGAAGAAACTGACCGCGCTGACCAACCGATTTCTCGCACTGGAAGAGCAGACCGCACCGGGCCACGAAGCGACAAAGCCGCCGCATTGGTAATGCGGCGCTATTCCTCCAGATACCGGCGCACCAACCGGGTCAATTCGCCTCTCACAGCTTCCGAGCCAAGTGCCCCACGTCGCGCGGCGTTGTGGATGATGCCGTCGATCGCGTCCTTGACCCATTGTTTCGATCTCTGCAGCAGAGCCTTGGCGATAGGCAGCCACCACGCGACTGAAATGGGAGAGGTACTCTATCTCGAACGCGCTGGTCGGATCGCGAAATCGCTCGGTGGTTGGTGCCTCATCAAGCAACACCGGATGTAATGTCGGATGAACGCTATGGGCGGCTATGACCGTGCTCACAAGCTCCCGGGCAAAATCCGCCGCACTCCTGCCATCAGTCTCCAATTCACGCATCCGTGCGATGCAATCGTCCAAGTGCCGGCGTCGAATAGCGTCAACCAGAGAAAGCTTGTCTGGAAAGTACTGATACAGGGAGCCGACGCTCACACCGGCAACGTCGGCAATCTTGTTGGTGTTGAGCGCGGTCCAGCCTTCTTTCCCCAGAATGCGAGTACCCGCTTCAACGACAGCCTCGACCATGGCGCGGGAACGCGCCTGGCGAGGCTCCTTCCGCATGGCCGACCCTGACTTTTGGATGCGAGTAGACAAATGCAACTCCCGGCTGAGAATCCGAACCCGCACAACATTCCCTATCGACGAGCGAGGTTCAAGATGAGCGCCCTATTTCACACCCTCTACGGCTATCACGCCTGGGCAAATGAAGAGCTGTTCGAGAAGCTGGCGACATGCGATCCAGCGCATTATCAGGCGGAACTTCACACAGCCTTGCGCCTGCTCAACCACGCCTTCGTGGTGACGCGCATCTTCGCCGCGCATCTGACCCACACTGTGCACGGCTACGCGGCCGACAACACGGAAGCGACGCCATCGCTGGCCGAACTGCGTGCGGCGACGGTCGAGTCTGACCGATGGTATCTGGACTATGTTGCTCGAGTGTCTCGGAAGGACCTCTCGGAGATCATTTCCTTCACTTTCACTGACGGCGACGAAGGCCGAATGTCGCGGGAGGAGATGTTGATGCACGTCGCGCTGCACTCCGGCTTTCATCGCGCCGAGGTCGATCGTATTCTGTGGCAATTGTCCATCACGCCGCCATGGGACACGATGGCCGTCTATCTTCATCAGATCGGACCGGCGCGTCGTGTCCGGCATTCTGCAACCGCGTGATGATGGAGACACGGGCCACCATCGGCAACCAGGCATTGCGCGGGATATCAGGCGCGCTGCGTCCTCTCTGTGACCAACGGCGCGACGCATACCAATCCGGCAAGGGCGGCGACGGACAGGAAGGCGCCTAGACCCCACCAGGAATAGCGCTCGATAATTGCGCCGGCCAGCGGCGGCCCGAGCAGCGTGCCGATGCCGCCGGCCTGCGCGACCAGCCCTATCGCCATGGAGACGGAGCCGCCGCGCGGTACGAAGACCGGGATCGCGGCGAACAGCGCCGAGGCGATGATGCCGCCGGCAATGGCGATGGCAATGGCGGCGGCGGTGGCTACAGCGGTGTTGACCGAGGCGAAGGCCGGCACCGAGAACAGCACGGAGATGACGAAGCCGAGGCCGGCCAGCATCGCTGCCGCGCGTGCATCCCTGCCATGCAGGAGAACCCCGGCAATCAGGTTCCCGACCGGCACCATGAGAGCGATAAAGCCCGCGGAGACGACGAAGCGGTCGCCGGTTTCCTGAACGAAGGCCGGCATGAACGTGAAAAAGCCGATGGACGAAATGACATAGGCGCCGAAAGCGAGGGAAAGCAGGACGATCGGCAGGCCGAGCGATTGCTTCAGGTACGCGCCGTTCGATTGTGCACTGTGCGAGCCGTTGGCATCGCGTGTCCGCAGCACGAGGGGAATCGCGGGAACCGCAAAGACAGCAAAGGCCAAGGTAGCGATGAGCAGGAAGCCTCGCTCGCCGGCCGCCGGTATCACGGCCGCCGCAAGGTAGTTCGCCACCGCGAAGCCAATCGGCACGAAGCCGCCCCAGACCGCCATCACTGAAGCGCGCCAACCGGCCGGCGACATGTCGGACAGCAAAGCGGGCACGGCGATGACGAGCGCCAGATAGCCGATGCCTTCCAGCAGCCTTGCGAGGAGCACCGCCGCAGGCGTGTTTGCGAAAGCCAGCGCCACGCCGCCCGCGGCCAGAAGGATGAATGACAGGATCGATGCTTGGCGCGTGCCGAAGCGCTGGATGGCCCAGCCGGCTGGCAGCGCTGCAATCGCCACGAAGACCGCGATCAGCGCAGTCAGCCAGCCGATGCTGACCAGTGAGAAGCCGGCCTCGCTGCGATACCATGGTACCAGCGGCGCGATTTTGCCGAGCTGCGCGCCGGCCATGATGCCGGCGGCGAGCAGGGCGACGATAGCGGCAGTTCTCATGCTGGTGGGCTTCTCATGTCGCACAATGAAAGGCCGCCGAACCAAGGTTCGGCGGCCCGAAATTCGCTGCCGTTAGGGATGGCAGCCTGTCGCGTCAATACGGGCAGGCGTTGTCCGACATGTAGTCGTGCACCTTGACGGTGCCTGCGATGATCTCGGCCTTGGCCTTCTCGACAGCGGCGGTCATCTCAGGCGTGACGAGCGGCTTGTTGTTGTCGTCAAGCGCGACGTCGACGCCGCTCTCCTTCAGCCCGAGTATGTTGACGCCCGGCGCGAACGCTCCGTCCTTGGCCGTCTTGAACGCGTCATAGACCGCAACGTCGACGCGCTTCAGCATCGAGGTGAGGATCTTGCCCGGCAGCAGGCCGTTCTGGTTGGAGTCGACGCCGACGCCAAGCTTGCCGGCATCCGCCGCCGCCTGGAGAACGCCGACGCCCGTGCCGCCGGCCGCCGCGTAAACCACATCGGCGCCCTGGTCGATCTGCGACTTGGCGATCTCGCCGCCCTTGGTCGGATCGTTCCATGCCGCCGGCGTGTCACCCGTCATGTTCTGAATCACCTCGGTCGCGCCGGCGGACTTCGCCCCGCCGACATAGCCGCAGCCGAACTTGCGGATCAGCGGAATGTCCATGCCGCCGACAAAGCCGACCTTCTTGGACTTCGACGCCATCGCAGCCATGATGCCGGCGAGGTAGGAGCCTTCCTCTTCCTTGAAAACCACCGACTTCACATTCGGCTTCTCAACGACCATGTCGATGATGGCGAACTTGGTATCCGGGAACTCCTCGGCCACCTTGGCCAGCGAGTCGGCCCAGGAGAAGCCGGTCATGACGATGGGATTGCGCCCGTCCTCGGCGAAGCGGCGCAGCGCCTGCTCGCGCTGCGAGGCGTTGGACACTTCGAATTCGACATACTCGGTGCCGGTTTCGGTCTTGAACTTCTCCGCGCCGTTGAAGGCGGCTTCGTTGAACGACTTGTCGAACTTGCCGCCCAGATCATACAAAAGCGCCGGCTTGTCCTGCGCATAGGCCGATCCAGCCAGCGCTACCGTGGCCAGAAGGCCGAGAACGTATTTTTTCATGTGATCCACACCCTGTAGGTTGTTGTTGTCTTCCTGCCGCCCGCCCGGAATGCCGAACGGCGGCGCAGGCCTTTTGGATGCCCGCATGCAGGCACTGTGGCACGGCCAAATTGAAAATTCACGGGAAATTTTGACCTGTTGGAAAAGTCTCCTCAGGCGCTTCCCGAGGAGACCTGTCGACCGCTAGTCAGGCGTCGGCAGCGGCCGGAATGGCGCAGGAAACACCGGTGCCCTTCAGCCCGCAATAGCCGTATGGGTTCTTGGCAAGGTACTGCTGATGCTCGGCCTCGGCGAAGTAGAACTCCGGTGCTGCCGCAATCTCGGTGGTGATCTTGCCCATGCCGGATTTCTTCAGCGACGCTTCGTAGGCGTCGCGCGAGGCAAGCGCCGCCTTCATCTGCGCCTCGCCATAGGTGTAGATCGTCGAGCGATAGGTGGTGCCGACATCATTGCCCTGGCGCATGCCTTGAGTCGGGTCATGCGCCTCCCAGAAGATCTTGAGCAGCGTGTCGTAGGACACCAAGCTGGGGTCGAACACCACCAGCACGACCTCGGCGTGGCCCGTCAGGCCGGTGCACGTCTCCTGATAGGTCGGGTTGGGCGTCAGCCCGCCGGCATAGCCGACAGCAGTCACCCACACACCGTCGATCTGCCAGAACAGCCGCTCGGCGCCCCAGAAACATCCGAGCCCGAACATTGCCGTTTCCAGCCCCTCGGGATAAGGGCGCTTCAGCGGCCGCTTCGAAACGAAGTGCTTTGCGGCGGTCGGGATCGGCTGCTCGCGCCCCGGCAGGGCTTCGCCGGGCTTCGGCAGATGCAGCTTCTTGTTCAGCATGTCGCTCAGAAAGAACATCGAACTTCCTTTCTTTCGGCCCCTGTCCAGTTGCTTGGCGGCGGCGGGCACGGTCCATCGATTTGGTTTAGCACAGGCGGCGGCCCCGCCGAAATATCGCCGAGGCAGCCACTCCATCCCTATTTCGCTGGCCGGCCCTCAACGTTACCTCAGAGCTTCAACTGTCGATGACAAACCTCCCGATACGCCGGCGCGGCTTGCGGCCGATCGCATACAGCAAAAGCGCCAGCAGCCCGAATACGACAAAGCCGGGCATCGAAAGAATGGTGACCGTTAGCGGGTCCCAGACGACCGCCGACAGACGCTGCTCTATAAACTGGCGCGCACGCGCCGGCCCCTCCGGCCAGGTCGCCTGCCAACTCGTCATCAGAGGCGTCAGCACCACGGTCTTGGCCGCCACCGTGCGCGTGGCGTCCAGGACCGCCATCACGACCGCCGCCGCCAGCGCCAGCGTCGCCGCAAACCTGAACAGGAAGCGTATCATCGCAGTGTTTTCCGCATCCCGCCTTAGATAGGTCAAGCACGCCACCCGGGCAATCGCCTGGAACCTTTATACCCCTTCACCGCCTTGGGCGGTCCCCCTTCTACTATCTATCTCCCGAAAGCGTGACCGCGCCTTCCGGCCGCATAACTTGACTATCTCACTCTTCAATTTAAAGAATGCCCCGTCAGCGCGTGAACCCAAACGGGACCGCGCGATCGATCTAACAATGAGGCTTTCACATGAATTTTGCGGTCAGAATGGCGGGCTTTGCGCTCGGTATCAGCGCAGCTATGGGAGGTGGCGCGCTAGCGCAGGACGCCGAGGGCATCGTCGTCTACAATGCGCAGCACGACAGTCTCGCGAAAGAATGGACCGCAGCCTTTACCGCCGAAACAGGCATCAAGGTGACATTGCGCAAGGGGTCCGACCTCGACATGGCGAATCAGATCGTCGCCGAGGGCGCTCAATCCCCGGCCGATGTCTTCTTGACCGAGAACTCCCCAGCGATGGATCTTGTCAATGCCGCCGGTCTTTTCGCGCCGGTCGACGCCGATACGCTGGCGCAGGTTCCGGAGGTTTATCGCCCTGCCGATGGAAAATGGATCGGCATCGCCGCCCGCGCCACTGTCTTTGTCTACGACAAGACCAAGCTCACGGAAGACAAGCTGCCCAAGTCGATCCTCGACCTGGCCGATGCGAGCTGGAAGGGCCGCTGGGGCGCCTCGCCGAGTGGCGCGGACTTCCAGGCTATCGTCGGAGCCATGCTGGCGCTGAATGGCGAGGAAGCGACCGGCGCCTGGCTCAAGGCCATGAAAGAGAATGCGACAGCCTATCGCGGCAACAACAACGCCCTGAAAGGCGTCAACAATCATGAAGTCGAAGGCGCGGTGATCTATCACTACTACTACTTCGGCGATCAGGCCAAGACAGGCGAAAACAGCGCCAATGTCGCCTCGCACTATTTCCGCAATCAGGATCCGGGCGCCTTTGTCAGCGTCTCGGGCGGTGGCGTACTGGCCTCCAGCAAGAAGCAGAAGGAAGCTCAAGCCTATCTGAAGTGGATCACCGGCAAGGGCGGCCAGAAGATTCTGCGCGAAGGCACATCCTTTGAATATGCGGTTGGAAACGGCGAAGCGTCGCACCCGTCGCTGGAGCCGCTGGACAAGCTGCAGGCTCCTGCCGTCGACCCATCGAAACTTGATTCCAAGACCGTATCGCGGTTGATGACCGAGGCTGGCCTGCTCTAAACGATCGCAATCCGGCAAGCCACGCCAGAAGGCCAGCCAGCTACATGTCTTCAGCCGCCGACATCCATCCGCTAGCCGCCGCATCGGCCCGCCCCTCCGGGCGGGTGGCTGGTGGGCGGCCCTATGCGCCGGTTGTCGCCGCTGCCGCCTGCGTGTCGCTGGTCAGCCTCATTCCTCTTGGCTTCATCGTCTGGGTCGCGATACAGACCGGCTGGACGCGGATCGTCGAACTGGTGTTCCGGCCGCGCATCGGCGAACTGCTGGTCAACACCGCGCTTCTGGAACTCTTCACCGTGCCGATCGCCATTGTGCTTGCAGTGGCGCTTGCCTGGCTGATCGAGCGGACCGATCTCCCAGGACACCGCTGGTGGAGCGCACTGGCGGTCGCACCCTTGGCCATTCCCGCTTTCGTGCACAGCTATGGCTGGGTCAACGCCGTGCCGTCGCTGCACGGCCTGCCGGCCGCTGTGCTGATTTCTGTGCTTGCATATTTTCCGTTCATCTATCTGCCGGTCGCCGCCCAGCTGCGCCGTCTCGATCCCTCTGTGGAGGACGCCGCGGCATCGCTCGGAAAGACGCCGCGCCAGGTCTTTCTCCAAGTCGTGGTGCCGCAATTGCGCTTGGCTGTCCTTGCGGGCTCGTTGCTGGTCGGCCTGCATCTGCTGGCGGAATACGGCCTCTACGCAATGATCCGCTTCGACACATTCTCGACCGGGATCGTCGATGTCTATCAGTCGGCCTACAACAGCCCGGCGGCCAATATGATGGGCGGGGTGCTGCTCTTGTGCTGCTTCCTCCTGCTTGGCGCGGATTCTTGGCTGCGCGGCGGTGAACGCTATGCCCGCGTCGGGCCCGGCGCCCAGCGGCCGCCGATCCGCCGCAGCCTCGGAGCGCTCGCTTTGCCCCTGATGGCGCTGCCGCTCGTCACGGCCATCCTGTCGCTCGGCGTGCCCTTGGCCACGGTCGCGCGCTGGCTCACCTTCGGCGGTGCGCGCGTCTGGCCCGTGGCGGACATCGCTTCGGCCTTCGTTCAAACCCTGGCTCTTGCCGTCGCGGGCGGCCTGCTTGCCACGCTGGCCGCGGCTCCTGCCGCATGGCTGGCGGTGCGCGCGCCGTCGCGGCTGCAGCGCCTGTTCGAGGCCGGCCACTACTATGTCGGCTCGCTGCCCGGTGTGATCGTCGCGCTTGCGCTGGTCACGGTCACGGTGCGACTGGTGTTCCCCCTCTATCAGTCCTACGCGACGCTCTTGCTTGCCTATGTGATGCTGTTCCTGCCGCGCGCGATGGCCGGCCTTCGCGCCAGCCTTGCGCAGGCGCCGTTGGAACTCGAGCAGGCCGCGATGGCGCTCGGCAAGTCGCCCTTTGCCGCTGTGCGGAGGATCACATTCCCGCTGGCCGCGCCCGGCGCTGCTGCCTCCGTGGCGCTGGTCGCCCTCGGCATCACAAACGAACTGACGGCAACCTTGATGCTTTCTCCCAACGGCACCCGCACGCTGGCCACCGAATTCTGGGCCATGACGGCAGAACTTGATTACGCGGCCGCAGCGCCCTATGCGGCAATGATGATCGTTTTGTCCCTACCGCTCAGCCTGGCCCTTCACAGCCAATCCGAACGGTTTGCCGGCCAATGAGCCTGCTCGTCGTCGAAGGCGCGTCCAAGCGCTATGGCAATGTCGTCGCCCTCGACGGCGTCAGCCTCGAGGTCGCGGCCGGCAGCCGCACGGCGATCGTCGGGCCGTCCGGATCCGGGAAGTCGACGCTACTGCGCGTTATCGCCGGTTTCGAGGCGGCCGACAGCGGCAAGGTCGTCCTCGACGGGACGAAGCTCTGCGATGACGGCTTCGCCACACCGGCGCATCGCCGCCAGATCGGCATCGTCTCGCAGGATGGCGCGCTGTTTCCTCATTTGAGCGTATCCGACAATATCGGCTTCGGGCTGAATGGCGATGCGCGCGACCGCAAGGGCCGCATCCTGGAACTGCTGCAGACTGTCGAGCTCGAACCTTCGATGGCCGAGCGCCGTCCGCACCAGCTTTCCGGCGGGCAGCAGCAGCGCGTCGCACTAGCTCGCGCGCTGGCGCGCAAGCCCAAGCTGATGCTGCTGGACGAACCGTTCTCGGCCCTCGACGCCAGCCTGCGCGAGCACATGCGGCGGGCCGTCGCGCGCATGCTGCATACGGCCAACATGACGGCGATCCTGGTCACGCACGACCAGTCGGAAGCGCTGTCCTTCGCCGATCAGGTTGCCGTGCTGCGCGGGGGAAAGCTGGTTCAGGCCGGCACTCCGCAGGAACTCTATTTCCGACCCTTCGACGGTGAGACCGCACATTTCCTTGGCGAAGCCGTGGTGCTCGATGCCGATATCGATGGCGCCATTGCCGAATGCGTCCTCGGCCGCATTCCGCTCGACGCACCCTACCCGCCAGGCCGCGCGCGGATCATGATTCGTCCGGAACAATTCTCCATGTCGGATGCCAAGACCGACAAGTATGGCTCCGTTGGCTGTCCCGGCCAGATTACCTTTGTGGAGTTCGGCGGCGCGGCATGGACAGTCGCCGTCTCCGTCGCCGGCGGCACGCCGGTCACCGTCAAGGTCAACAGCGCGCTCGCGCCCGCCGTAGGCGACCGCGTCCGCATCGACGTCGCCGGCCGGGCGCATGTGCTGCCGGGCTGACGTCGGACGCGAAATACACAGGTGCCTTTCTGCGTTGCGTCGTTCCACAGGCTTCACGCCGGTAGCTTTCTGCAAATTGAAAGCGCAGCTTTCGTTATGCGCGGATCGGTTGCGGCCTACAGAAGCCCCGCCTTCTTCGCCTCTTCCAACAGGTTTTCCCTGGGACGGGGGCCGATCTGCTGGATGACCAGCCCGGCGGCCAGCGAACCGAGGTCGCCGCAGCGCTGCAGGTCAAGCCCTTGCGTATATCCATGCAATACGCCGGATGCGTAGAGATCGCCGGCGCCGGTCGTATCGACGACCCTGCCGACCTTGATCGGCTTGATTTCGAAGGTCTCGTCGCCATGGATGATGACCGAGCCCTTTTCCGAGCGCGTCACCGCGGCGATGCGGCAATCCTTGCGCAAGAGGTCGACCGCAGTCTCGAAGGACGAGGTCTCGTAGAGCGATTTGATCTCGTGGCTGTTGGCGAAAACGATGTCGACCGTCTTCGAGCGCATCAGATCGAGGAACTCGTCGCGGTAGCGTCCCACGCAGAACGAATCCGACAGCGTCATCGACACTTCGCGTCCCGCCGCGTGGGCATATTGCGCCGTCAGCCGGATGGCGTCCTTGGCGCGCGGCGGATCCCAGAGATAGCCCTCGAAATAGGTTACCTTCGCGCCTTTCGCCTTCTCTTCCTCGACGTCTTCGGGACCCAGTTCGATGCAGGCGCCGAGATAGGTGTTCATCGAGCGCTCGCCATCCGGCGTCACGAAGATCATGGAGCGCGCAGTGGGCGGAAGCCGCTTGAGCGGTTGTGTGTCAAAGGCAACGCCGATGGCCTGGATGTCGTGGGCGAAGATCTCGCCCAACTGGTCCTCGGCCACCTTGCCGAAATAAGCGGCGCGGCCGCCGAACGAGGCGATGCCTGCCGCCGTGTTGCCTGCACTGCCGCCGGACGCTTCGATGGCCGGTCCCATCCTGGAATAGAGGTCGACCGCGCGATCCATGTCGATCAGGTTCATCGCGCCCTTGATGATGCCGTTCTCGACCAGAAACTTCTCGTCGCTCTGCGCGATAATGTCGACAATCGCATTGCCGATGCAAAGCACGTCGTATTTGCTCATCAAGCGGTCCCCGACCTTGCGCTCCTGTGTCCGGTTCGGACAGCCGCGGGCGGGTCTAGCGGTTCAGGCGGCTTTTGCAACCTGAAATGTCGCGGCCGGCAGCGCTCACGGCGGTGGTGGATCGAAGTTCACGACAATCTCGCGCCACCGATCATGCGGATAATCGAGCAGCACCCCATAGGGTTGGCATCGCTCCACTGCCCGTATCGTGCTCTGGGTGAAGGCCTCGGCATTGCCGCCCTGTGCGCTCTCGGCAACCTCCGGCTTGCCAAGGAGTGCGCCCTCCGCGCTCAACCGGATCTTCAGCTGTACATGCGGCCGCTCGCCTTCCGCCAGCTTGGGCATGCTCCAGCATTTCTGGATGGCCGCGACCACCGCCGCGGCGATCTTCGGGCCTGTGGTGTCGTGGGCATGTGCGGCGCCGGTCAAGCTCGCCAGCAACAGGCTGGTCGTGAGCGCGCGGGTGGTGGATCGTGTCATCGAAGCAAGAACCCTTGTCCCAAGCCGTCCCCCTCCTCCAGCGTAAACTCGGCACGGCCGGTGTAAAAAGCGCGGCCGGCGACCCGCGCGACAATAGCATCATAGGGTCCGCACCGCACCGTCTTTGCCACCGCGCCGGTGAAGCGCGAGCCGACGATACTCTCGAAGACCCGCTGCTCCCCGATGGCAACGCCGCCCTTGGCGTGCATCGCCGCCAACCGTGCAGTGACGCCCGAGCCGGTCGGCGACCGATCCACCTCGGCGTCGGCGAAGACGCAGATATTCCCGGTCGGCTGCGACGAGCCCTCGCCCCCATCGGTCAGGATCGAGCCATAGAGAAAGCCGAGGTCGGCGGCATCCGGATGAACGATGGCAAACTGCGCCTTGACGGCGGCGCTCAGCGCCGTCGCCGCATCGACGAAATCCCTGACGCGCGACACCCCGAAAGCGAGCCCCCACTGCCGGCAATCGGCAATCGCATAGAAAGCGCCGCCATAGGCAACGTCGAAACGGATCGACAGCCCGTCGAGCAGCACCACCTCCCGGTCGGCCTCATAGAGAAACGCCGGTACGCTCTCGAAGGATACGGACCCCGCGCGGCCGTTTTCGATCTCGACATGGGCGACCACCATGCCGCACGGACACTCGATATTGACGGTTGTGACTGGCGCCATGGCCGCCACCAGTCCGTGGTCGACGGCGTAGCGGCCAAGGGCGATCACGGCGTGGCCGCACATGGTTGAATAGCCCTCATTGTGCAGGAACAGCACCGCGAGATCCGCGCCCGGCAGGCTCGGCTCGACCAGCAGCGCGCCATACATATCGTAGTGGCCGCGCGGCTCGAAGATCAGCAGTTTCCGCAGATGGTCGAGCGTGTCGCGCGCATAGGCGCGTTTCTCCAAGATCGTTGCGCCAAGCACCGGCGGATAGCCGCCGGTCACGATGCGCACCGGTTCGCCGCCGGTGTGCATGTCGACAACCGTGAGGGTCACGCGGTCTTGCCTGCCAGTATATCGGCGATGCGGGCAGACGGCATGACATCGCGGTTAAACTCGAACGTGCCCGCCTCCAATATCTCCCGCGCGGCCCGCTCGACCGCCCCATAGGCGTAGTTCGTCAGGCGCGGCCCGAGCGAAATGCGCTTTACGCCTGCTTCCGCCAATGCGGCGACGGTAAAATGCGGCCCGCCCGCCAGCACATTCACCGGACGTGTCAGCGCCGCGCAAATTTCCTTGACCTGACCCATATCGGAGACGCCAGGCGCAAACAGCACATCCGCGCCAGCCGCTTCGAAGGCCTGCAGCCGCTTGATCGTGTCGTCGAAATCCGGACGGCCCCAGAGAAAATTCTCGGTCCGCGCGGTAAGCACGAAGTCCCGTTTCAGGGCACGCGCGGCTTCCGCCGCCGCCGCGACGCGTTCCACTGCGTGGTTGAAATCGTAGATGGGCCGTGCGGCCTCACCCGTATGGTCCTCGATCGAGCAGCCTGCCAGCCCCGCTGCCTCGGCGGCGAACACTGTCTCGCCCGCGCTTTCCGCGCTGTCACCCTTGCCCATTTCCAAATCGCCCGAAACGGGCAGATCGGTCGCGGCGGCCATCTCCTTGCAATGGGCGATCGCCGCCTCGAAGCCGACGCCGCCATCCTGCAGGCCGCGGGTCCAGGCAAAACCGGCACTCGATGTCGCGAGCGCCTTGAAGCCGCAATGAGCCAGCAGCTTGGCCATGCCAAGATCTGAGGGGTTTGGCATGACGAAGATCGTGTCGTGAAGCCGTCGAAACGCTGCGCCCTTGTCCATCGTTCGGCCCTTCTAAACTTCCGCGATACTATCGCTGCTCCGCTTCGGTAACAAATGCTTCCTAGGGGTGAGATAGAGCAGATCGGTGAGCTCGCGCATGTCATCGAACACCATGCCGCCCGCCGCCGCCAAGCCTTCACGGTCCGCCATTGGATCTCCTGCATAGGAATAGACGGGCATGCCAGCCGCCACACCAGCCTGCGTGCCGGCAACGCTATCCTCGATGACGACGCAGTCGGATGGGGCAAAGCCCATCGTCCTGGCCGCGTAAAGAAAAACGTCGGGAAATGGTTTGCCGCGCGCGACCATCGAGGCGCTGAACATCCGGTCCTTGAACCAGGGCAGCATGCCGGTAACGCCAAGCGTAATGTTCATCTTGGTCACGGGTGCCGAGGACGCTACGCAATAGGCGATACCAGAGCCGCGCACCAGTTCGACAGTTCGCGGACATGCGGGATAGGGTCTACCCCCTGTGCGAGCAAGGCTGGCAAAGCTTCGTTCCAGCGATCCGGAAAATCCGCGCCCAGCAATACCCCGGCAGCCTCGACTTCATCCCGGACGGACGCCATTGTGCGGCCGTTGAAACGGCGGCGGCAGGCTTCATAGCCGATGGGAAAACCAGCCTCGGTCAGCCACTTTGACAGTTCTCTGTTGCACAGCCCTTCGGTGTCCACCAGCACACCGTCGCAGTCGAATATGATCAACTTTGGCGGGAGTTTCATGCTATGCCGGTCGACCCGTATCCGCCGCCGCCACGTGACGTCTCGCTGACTGCGGTGCGTTCGTTGAGTACCATTTGGGCTACCGCAGCGAACACCATTTGCGCGATGCGCATGCCGCGCGTCACCACAAATTCCGTGTCGCCATGGTTGATCAGCAGCACCTTCACTTCGCCGCGATAATCGCTGTCTACCGTCCCCGGTGTGTTCAACACCGTAATGCCATGCTTGGCAGCCAAGCCCGAGCGCGGCCGCACCTGGCCCTCGTAGCCATCGGGAATTTCCAGGACCAGCCCGGTCGGCACCAGCGCGCGCTTGCCTGGCAGAAGGTAGAGTGGGCGGTCTTCCGGCACCGCCGCGCGCAGGTCCATCCCGGCAGCGCCAACCGTTTCGTAGGCCGGCAATTCGATGCCCTCGCCATGGGGCAGGCGCATCGCGCCGATCATGGGGACTGAGTTCGGGCGGTCTTGGTGAAGGGTCATGGACACGACGCTATCCTGCAGCCACGCGGAAACCTGGCGCCGCACGGATGCGGCTGAACAAGGGTGGAGTAGCCATCCGGATCTGGCCGGATGCGGAGCCACCCTATCCGCCAGGACGGCCTGCCGGTCAACGCCCATCGGCCTTGATTGCCGGCTTTTCTCTCGTTCCAGTCGAGCGCGGCAGCTTGGTCCAGTGACCGATTAACCTTTCATTATCCATAGTTCCGCATGCTTTCCGGCGGTGGGTTTGTGTGGAAGGGCGAAGCATGTGCCGCTGGGCGGCCTATATCGGCGAGAGCATGTTTCTGGAGGAGATCGTGGCATCGCCATGCCATTCTCTCATTGCGCAGAGCCATCACGCGCTGGAGGCCAAGACGCCGACCAATGGCGACGGCTTCGGCGTGGCCTGGTATGGCGCGCGGCCGGAGCCCGGCCTTTATCGCGACATCCTGCCGGCATGGTCCGATCCGAACCTGAAAAGCCTGTGCCGGCAGATCGCCTCACCGCTGTTTCTCGCCCATGTCCGCGCTTCGACAGGCGGCGCGACGAGCCGGATGAACTGCCACCCCTTTGTGTCGGGCCGCTGGTCGTTCATGCACAATGGGCAGATCGGAGGCTTTGAGCGGATCCGCCGCCGGCTGGAGAATGCCATCGACGACCATCTCTACGATCGCCTGGAGGGAACCACCGATTCCGAGCTGCTTTTCCTTCTGATGCTGCAGGAGGGGCTGGATGCCGATCCGGCCGGCGCCATCGCCCGAACCGCGGCACGTGTGGTCGAGGCATCGCGGCAGGCCGGGATGGACCCGCATTTGCGGCTGACCGCGGCCTTGTCGGACGGCGAGACGCTCTATGCCGTCCGCTATGCCACGGATGCTTTCGCGCCGACGCTCTATGCCGGCGCGACCCGGGCGGCGGCGGGACGTTGCCTCGTCTCCGAACCCTTCGACCGTGACGGCGGTGGCTGGAAGCCGATCCCACCCGGCAGCTTTGTCACCGTGACCCGCGACGCAATGAGCGTGACACCCTTCGTGCCAACAAGTTCCTGACGTTCCGGGTCCAGGCGAACGCAGCAGAGACAGTTGCCCGGCGAGTTGCATGCGGCCATCGCCTTGGGTCAGGGCAGAGGGATTGCCCTGGCCGGCTCCAACACCCCTCCCGTCGAGACTGTCGATCCCCTCCTGGCAACCTGCCTTGTACTTCATCCTGGAAACATAGCCGGTATGGAGTCTTAGGGCTTTCCTGCGCCAATACGTAGATTTCATCGTATCTTTGAGAATAGAGCTATTGTACACTGCGGCATTGCTATTCTTTACCCCGCAGACAGTGCTTGAAGCAGGCTCAGTGGTGTCGATCACCGCCGAGGGCCAGCAAATCAAAGGAGACGGATCATGGCGCAGGTCGTGGTAAGCTTGAAGACGCTGGACCTTCGCAAGGCCGGGCAGCAGCCGGTAACGGATAAGGACGTCAAGACGCTGCAGGCCCTGCTGAATATCTTCCTCACCGCTGGCGACGTCGGCGAGGACGGCACGCCAATTCTGCCTCTGGAGTTGGACGGGGAAGCCGGCGCCGAGACCAAGCAGGCGGCGCTCGCTTTTCAGACGGCGGCACATCTCTCCACGGACGCGATTGTCGGCCCGATGACATGGAAGAAACTCATCGAGCAGACCTTCTGAAGCATTTTAGGAGCCAGGTGGATCACTTGGCGTCGCACAAAGGCGGCTAACCCAACCACCCGAGCCGCGGAACGATGGCAGGACGGATATGTCAACGACCATTAGACTGGGCGATACCGGCGAGGATGTGAGACGGCTTCAACGGGCTTTCGCCCGCATAAAGGTGCTGGGGCCGGAAAAGGTTGACGGCGTATTCGGTCCGCAGACGGACCTCGCCGTGAAGGATTTCCAGCAGTCGAACGGGCTGCAGGCGGACGGCGTTGTCGGCCCGCTGACATGGAGCCAACTGCCTCCATACCGCGAGGCGTCCCCCGCGCTTCAGGCAGGATCGCTCGGGCCGGTGGTGGCAATGCTCCAGAAGGTGCTGAAGACCGGCTTCGGCTACGCCGGTGCGATCGACGGGATTTTCGGCCCCGGCACTGAGGCCGCAGTGCGCCAGTATCAGGCAGATTCCGGGCTGCCGGTTACGGGAGCGATGGACGAACGAAGCTGGATGGCCCCTGCCGGCGCAGCCGGCGCAACGCTAGAGAGCCTCGCGGGTCTGATCCTTTAGACTGGTTTGCGACCGCGTGGAATCGGACGACGGTTCTTAGCTCTGGCAGAATGGCTTCCAGGAAAAGCGCGTAGCGGTTTTCTCAAGCCGCTGAACGATCCGGTCGTCCCTACTGACTCCGGTTGCCACTGAACCGTCGCCCCGCGTGCCCTTGTGCGGCCCCCGAGAATCGACGCGCCCACAGCATCCTATGAGGACACAGGCAGGCTCAGCTCACGCCGCCTTCATCCTCCAGGGCGTCGACGACCTGCCAAGTCTTGGCTCCAACGACGCCGTCGACGCTCAGCTTGATATCCTGCTGCAGTTTCCTGACCGCCGTTTCGGTGGTAGCGCCAAAGCGCCCGTCGACGCCGCCGGTGTTGAAGCCCACCGCGCTCATCCGGCTCTGCAAACGGCGGACGGGCAAACCCGTCGAGCCGACCTTCAGCACGGGATGGCTTTGGTCGGCCTCGTCGATGTTGAGCCATGTTAGTCGGCCAACCACGCCATCCACCGCGATTTCCTTGTCCTGCTGGAACTTCTTCACTGCGCTCTCGGTGGTCGCTCCGAAGACACCGTCAACAGGCCCGGCATCATATCCAAGCGCCTTGAGCGCCTCCTGCAAATCTTTGACGGCGGGGTCATTGGAGCCTTTCTTAAAGACAGGTTCTGCCACGGCACTCCCCTTTGCTGGACGATAAACACGACTGGCGCGATAGGCGCCTTATTGATCACTTACCTGGATCTGTATCTCGGCATATGAGCGCCGAGATGCCGGCCCGCCGGCGTAGATCTAATTCACTGGCACGTTCGGCGCCGTCGGATCGCCGCATCGGCTCCGCATACTCGAGATGCAGCCAATCTGAAAGATCGAGGCCCGTCAACGCTGCGGTGTCGCCAATGTATTCCCTGAAGATGTCATCGAGAGCACACCGGACCGGGGCCGACATCTGTCCCAAAGAAAGCGTCTCGATTGGAACGACATAATCCTGTTTGGCACGTTGCCCCAGTTGCGCTTCAAGTTGCAAAAATCGCTCAATGTGACCAAGTGTTTCGGCGGTGGAGTTCCAGAGATCGTCCGTGCGAAAGAAATGCACCTGAGAGCGAGGGTAAAGCTCAAATATTCTGCGTATTTGCTCCCGGTAGAAACCACGCTCTATATACGAGAAGACCCGGTGACTTCCTTCGGGAGCTTCTCGAACGCGTTGCCGCCCCCGGTCTGCAATCGCGTCTTCGAATGACAGCGTATCATAGCCCCGTTTGGCTTCCATCCGCCAATGAGAGAATGCTCTAAACGTCGGGTGACGAAGTGCGACGACGAGTTTTGCGCGGGGATTGTACTGTGCGATCCGCTCTAGGGAACGAGGCCAATAGCTATAGATTGGTGTCGATTCACCACGGATAACGCCTGGAACTGACCAGTCGAACAATCCATGCAACCCGTCATGATGGGGATTTGACCAGTCGATGCGCGCTTCATCGTCGAAATGATGAGCCTCTTTGACAGAAGCCATCTGTATTCGGGAATGCTGTCGCAGGTAGTGATCGAGAGCGGTTGTGCCTCCCTTTTGAACGCCTGCAATGAAGAAATCGATCGTTCGCGACAACATCAACCTTCCGTGCTTTCGCCATCCAAGATGATTGGGGCCCATGGTGGGTCACAGGCCCGGCACGCCAACACTCTCGGTTCGAGTGCGGTCGATTTGGATGGCAGAAGAATTCCGGTCTAGTCAACTTCTGTGTGTGATGTGGAGCCGCCGTTAAAATCAGGTCGACAATTTCGCCGCGTTCATCGTCACAGTCACGATGATGCCTTCGTCGGACCAGTCGGTTCTAATGGAACCTCCGAGTTGGCCGGTGACGCTGCGGTTGAGGAGCTTGCTCCCATATCCTTCGCCCCCCTTGGAGTGCACGAATGGACCACCACGCTCGGTCCATACCATGCAGACCTCGTCATCCGTCGAACTCCCCGAAACATCCAGCATCCCGGATGTCACCGACAGGGCTCCATATTTGAGGGAGTTCGTCGCCAGTTCGTGGATGACCAGCGCCAGGCTCGTCGCAGACT
>Ga0190271_10000310_pt1 | contig 23962 bp, 16 predicted proteins | sample Popmic356T_FD_133747 | JGI IMG/M metagenome (GOLD analysis project Ga0190271, IMG submission 133747) | Populus adjacent soil microbial communities from riparian zone of Weber River, Utah, USA - 356 T | ecosystem: Environmental > Terrestrial > Soil > Riparian zone | place: USA: Utah | collected...
GGTCAGCATGATGGCCGGCTCGGAACCGATATTGGCGAAAGCCTTGATGCGCGCGCGCGGCTTCAGGCCCATCGACTTGCCGGCTTTCTTGGAGCCGAGCAGAACGGCGGCCGCACCATCGACGATACCCGACGAATTGCCGGCATGATGCACATGGGTGATTTCCTCGAGCTCCGGATAGCGCTGCACCGCAACAGCATCGAACCCCCCCATCTCGCCGGGGATGACGAAAGACGGGTTGAGCGAAGCTAGCGACTGCATGTCGGTCGAGGGACGCATATGCTCGTCATGATCCAGAATGATCAGGCCGTTTTCATCCTTCACCGGCACGACCGACTTCTTGAAATAGCCCTTTTCCCAGGCATGCGCGGCGCGCTTCTGGCTTTCGACTGAGTAAGCGTCGACGTCGTCGCGGCTAAAGCCGTATTTGGTGGCGATCAGATCGGCGGACACGCCCTGCGGCATGAACCAGGCAGGCAGGCCGACCGAAGGATCCATGAACCATGCGCCGCCGGAAGCGCCCATGCCAACGCGCGACATCGACTCGACACCGCCCGAAATGACGATCTCGTCCGCGCCCTGCGCGATCTTGGCCGCACCAAGGTTGATGGCATCGAGACCGGACGCGCAGAAGCGCGACAACTGCAGGCCGGGCGCCTTCATGTCGTACCCTGCCTCGAACGCGGCCGAGCGCGGGATGACCGAGCCGGCTTCGCCGACCGGATCGACGCAGCCGAAGATGATGTCGTCGACCGTTGCGGTGTCGAGGCCGTTGCGGTCACGGATGGATTCCAGGACATGCGCGCCGAGGCGAACGGCCGGCACCTCATGCAGGGAGCCGTCTTTCTTACCCTTGCCGCGCGGCGTGCGAACCGCGTCATAGACAAATACGTCGGCCATGGTTGTTCTTCCTCTAGCTCTTGAATCTGATGTCGATCGAAACATCCGTCTTGACCGAATTGGCAATGAAGCAGGCGTCGTGCGCCTTGTGATGAAGGTGTTCGAGAACCGTGACGTCTGCATTACACTCAACGAGCGGCCGCAGCGTGACCTTCGTGATCGATACCTTGCCGTCCGCGTTCTTTTCCATCACGCCTTCGGCTTCGTCAGCATAGGCACGGACCTCGATCCTGGCCTGCCTGGCGAAATCGAGGAACCAAAGCATGTGGCAGTTCGACAGCGACGCCACGAACAGTTCTTCCGGGTCGATCGCCGCCGCATCGCTCCAGGGTGCGGGCACCACATGCGGGGAGGCCGAGGCGGTGATCACGGCGCCGCCGTCGAAGCGCAGTTCGTGAACGCGGGAATAGCGGCCGGCGAGAAAGTCCTCGCCGTCCCCGAGTGTCCAGACCGTCCTGGCGACGTGCTTCGCCATCAGTTGCTCACAAGCTCCTCGAGATCAGCACCTTCATTATCTCGTTGGTACCGCCATAAATTCGCTGCACGCGGGCGTCCCGGTACATTCGCGCGATCGGATATTCGTTCATATAGCCATAGCCGCCAAACAGTTGCAGGCACTCATCGACGACTTTGCATTGCAGATCCGTCAGCCAATACTTCGCCATTGAGGCGGTAACCGGGTCGAGCCCGCCATTCAGATGGCGCGCCACGCAGTCATTGTAGAAGACGCGGCCGATGGTCGTTTCGGTCTTCACCTCGGCCAGCTTGAACTGGGTGTTCTGGAACTCGAGGATCGACTTGCCGAAGGCCTTGCGGTCCTTGACGTAGTCGATGGTGAGCGCCAACGCGCGCTCGGCCATGGAGATCGCCTGCGAACCGACCAGAAGCCGTTCCTGCGGCAGTTGCTGCATCAGTTGGATGAAGCCCTGGCCCTCCTCATGGCCCAGCAGATTGGCGGTCGGCACACGTACGTCGTTGAAGAACAGTTCCGAGGTGTCGTTGGCCTTGAGGCCGATCTTGTCGAGGTTGCGGCCGCGCTGGAAGCCTTCCACCTCGTCCGTCTCGACGACGATCAGCGACGTGCCCTTTGCGCCCTTGGAAGGGTCGGTCTTGGCAACGACGATGATCAGATTGGCGTTCTGGCCGTTGGTGATGAAGGTCTTCGAGCCGTTTATCTTGTACTGGTTGCCCGATTTCTCGGCCCGCGTCTTGACGCCCTGCAGGTCGGAGCCGGCACCGGGCTCGGTCATCGCGATAGCGCCGATCAGCTCGCCGCTCGCCATCCTCGGCAGCCAGCGCTTCTTCTGCTCTTCCGAGCCGTAATGCAGGATATAGGGGGCCACAATCGCGTTGTGCAGCGCGATGCCGAAGCCGTCGGTGCCGACATGGCCGAGCGCTTCGGCGATGGCGCTCTCATGCGCGAAGGTGCCGCCCGATCCGCCATATTCCTCCGGCATTGAGGCGCACAGCAGGCCGTTGGCGCCGGCTTTTTCCCACGCCGACCGCTCGACGATCTCTTCCTTCTCGTAGCGGTCGTAATGCGGCGCGATTTCGCCCTCGAGAAACTTCACCGACATGTCGTAGAGCATGGCCACGTCGTCGGCGGCCCATGCTGGCTTCGGCAGGCCGAGGATTTCAGCGGGGTTCACTTTGGTCCCTCCCACTCGAGGGGAGGGTGGACGGCCGAAGGCCGGCCGGGTGGGGTACCCTCCATTGAGTTGACGTCAATTTAAGTTGGCGCGTTGCCGCAGCGACCCCACCCGGTCGCTTCGCGCCCACCCTCCCCACAAGGGGGAGGGATCGCGCCGCGCCCGTCATCAAAACGCCTCTGCCGGCAGCGCCATCATCGTCTCGGCGCCCGTCGAGATTCGAGCCAGATGCGCCTGGGTCTCCGGCATCACGCGCTCCATGAAGAAGCGGCCGGTGGTCAGCTTGTTCTGGTAGAAGTCAGCCGATCCATTGGCGCCGTTCGCCAGCCTGTCCTGCGCGGTCTTCACCATGCGGGCCCACATATAGCCGAGCGAGACCAGGCCGAAGAGGTGCATATAGTCGGTGGACGCAGCGCCGGCATTGTCCGGGTTCTTCATGCCGTTCTGCATCAGCCACATCGTTGCGGCCTGCAGATCGTTGAGGCCCTTCTTCAGCGCCTTGGTGAACGGAGCCAAGCTCTCGACCGCCCGATTTTCCTCGCAGAATTCGCCGACTTCCTTGAAGAAGGCCTGCACCGCCCGGCCGCCGTTCAAGCCGAGCTTGCGGCCGACAAGGTCGAGCGCCTGAATGCCGTTTGCGCCTTCATAAATCATGGCGATGCGGGCATCGCGCACGAACTGGCTCATGCCATGCTCTTCGACGTAGCCATGGCCACCGAAGACCTGCTGCGCCATTACGGCGTGCTCCAGGCCCTTGTCGGTCAGGACGCCCTTCACGATCGGCGTCATCAGGCCGAGGTGATCGTCCGCCTGCTGGCGGTCCCCATCGTCGCCCGAGCGGTGGGCGATGTCGGACTTCAGCGCGGTCCACAGCATCAGCGCGCGGCCTGCCTCGTTGAACGATTTCATCGTCATCAGGCTACGCCGTATATCAGGGTGGACGATGATCGGGTCGGCCTTCTTGTCCGGCGCCTTCGGTCCGGTCAGCGAACGGCCTTGGATACGGTCCTTGGCGTAGTTCACGGCGTTCTGGTAGGCGACTTCCGAAATCGCAAGGCCCTGTGCGCCAACGCCCAGGCGGGCTTCGTTCATCATGGTGAACATGGCGCGCATGCCGCCATTCAGTTCGCCGATCAGGTAACCCTCGGCGTCGTCATAGTTCATGACGCAGGTCGAATTGCCGTGGATGCCCATCTTCTCTTCGATCGAGCCGCAGGTCACGCCGTTGCGCTTGCCCGGATTGCCCTCGGCATCGAGTACGAACTTCGGCACGATGAAGAGCGAGATGCCCTTGATGCCCTCGGGCGAGCCTTCCGCGCGCGCCAGCACCAGATGCACGATGTTGTCCGACATGTCGTGCTCGCCGGCCGAGATGAAGATCTTCTGGCCGGAGATCTTGTATGCGCCATTGCCGTTTGGAACCGCCTTGGTCCGCAGCATGCCGAGATCGGTGCCGCAATGCGGCTCCGTGAGGTTCATGGTGCCGGTCCACACGCCGTCCACCATCTTCGGCAGCCAGGTGTTCTTCTGCTCTTCCGTGCCATGCACATGGATCGCGGCGATCGCGCCATGGGTGAGGCCGGGATACATCATCAAAGCCATATTGGCGGAGACGAAATACTCGCCAACGGCCTGGTTGACGGAATAGGGGAGACCCTGACCGCCATACTCGGCCGGTACGGCCAAGCCCATCCAGCCGCCTTCGCGGTACTGGTCGTAGGCCTGCTTGAAGCTCTTCGGAGTGGTGACGGAGCCGTCGGCGTTGCGCACGCAGCCCTCCAAATCGCCGTCGCGGTTCGTCGGCTGGATGACGTTCTCGGCCAGCTTGGCCGCTTCGCCGAGGATGGCGTCCAGCATGTCGCCGCTCGCATCCGCAAACCCGGGAAGATTGCTGTAGCGCTCGAAGCCGAGTACCTCGTTGAGGACGAAAAGCGTGTCTTTTACAGGCGCCTGGTATGTCGGCATCGATTTCCTCCAACCCGATTCAGATCACCACCGACGTGGGAACGCCTCGTGGCACGTCATCCTTCCGCTAGGCAGTCTATTGACGTTGCGTAAACGTCAATTGATCTAGAGTGCGGATTACCTTTCCCCCAGGTATCCCGCGCAGGTGCCGAACGGCAAAGGCGCGGAGAGTGCCGCGCCGGTCAAAATCAGTTCGCCAGGTTCTGCCCGGGCAGACGCTCGGTCAGCTTCTCGCGAACGATGGCCATGGCGGTCTGCAATTCCATGATCGATTCCTCGACCGCCTGGCGCTGCTTCTCAAGCCTGCCCAACTGGCGGTCGGCTTTGTCGAGAGCGACCTTCAACTGCTTGATGTTGGTGCCGGCCGGATCGTAGAGGTCCATCATCTGCTTGACCTCGCGCAGCGAGAAGCCAACCTTGCGGCCAAGCAGCACCAGCCTGAGCCGTGCGATGTCGCGCCGTGAATAAAGCCGCGTGCTGCCGTCGCGCTTGGGCTTCAGCAGGCCCTTGTCTTCGTAAAAGCGCAAGGTACGCAGGGTGATGCCGTAGCTGCGTGCAATCTCACCAATGCGTAGAAAATCGTTCGGCGCCGTGCTCGAGAGCTCTTCAACTGCCCCCAGTTGCGTGGTGAGATTCGAAAATCCAGTCATGCTCCTGCCCCGATAGAATGTTGACTCTCGAACACGTGCCGATCGTAACGCCGCACACCCCGAGCATTACGTTTACGTAAACGGCATATAGCGCATCCGTTGACGTCTCGCAAGAGCCCAGTGTGGACAGCCGAGACGGCCCGACTATAACTCCAAAACGGACAATCTTAAGGTTGATTAATCGCTTATTTACCACGTTCGGAGAAAGGTGCGTTCGTCGGTCTCCGTGGTTGTTTTCTATAGTTTTCACGGTTTTCGGAACGAGGCGGCGCCGCATTTTCGCAGGCAAAAAGCACAGCGTTCCCTTCCCGGCCGAAGAATAGGGCGAGGCGGCTTTGCCGGCTCGGTGGCGTCGAAACGGGCATCGCGATGGAAAGCAGACGGTCATACCTTGATTCCCTGAACGCAGGACGCGTTCGTCGCCCGCAGATGACGCTCGATCAGCTCAACCGCTCGCTGGAACAGCTCGAGCGGCAGCTTGAGGAACGGGGCGCGCAGCGGCTCGAGCGGGAGACATTGAGGCAGGGCCAACACCGCCTGGCGCAGGAGGCCGCCTATTATGGCGAAGAACACGCCACGGCCTCTCAACCCGCGCGGAAATTGCCGACTGCAAGCCCTGACGATGCCCAGCGCGACAGCCGCGCGACCGAGCCCGTTCCAAGCCGCATCAACGAAGAGGCGACGATCGCCAAGGAACTGCAAGCCCTCCGCATCGAGCTGACGGCTGAACTCAACGCGGTCCGGGACGAGAAGGCTGACCGCGAGACCGATCATCGCGCTCATATTGGCCAGACGCAGCTCAGCCAGTTGGCGAAGGAGCTTGAAACGCTGCGCGAGGAAATGCGCCAGCAACTGAACGCAGCTCGCCGCAGTCTGGCCGACCGGGAGCCGGTGCGCGGCCTATCCCAAAGCCAGTCGGCCGAAATTTCAGAGATGCGGTCGGAGATCGAGCGCCTGACCGATGCGGTTCACAGCCTGGGACAGCGAACGGATGAGCGGCCTTTCAATGTCTTGCGGTTGGAACTCGAGCAGGCGCGCGCCGCGATGGAATTGCTGGCCCGCGAAGACAGCGTTCGCTCGATTGGGGCGCGTTGGGACGCTTTCGAGCGCCGCATAGACGTGCTTCAGGAGACGGTGACATCGGACCTTCGCGAGCGACCCGCCGATGCTGCCCTTGAGGCCCTGGCGGATCGCGTCGAACAGATGAATGCGGCGCTGCTCGGCCTGCCGGATACGCTTCCCCTGAGTTCGCTTGACGACAAGATGCGCTCGCTGTTGATCGCGGTCGAACAGTTCGTGCAGCAGCAGGACAAGCGCCATCCGCAATTGCAGGCGTCCATCGAGCATCGGCTGGACGAGATTTCGCGGGCGATTGTTGCTTCGACGGTGTCGGCAAGCTCCAACCCCGATCCCGAGCAGTCAAGGCGGATTGAGGCGCGTATCGTAGCCTTGTCGAACCAGATCGAAGCGTTTTCTTCGGGCACCCCGCTTGGGGAGGCGTTCGACCGGATGGATTCGATCTCCCGTCAGGTCCACGGCATCGCCAGCCGTCTCGATGAACCGCTGCAGGCAGTCAGCGATACGAGCGCGCTCAGTGCGATGGAGTCCCGCCTGGCCGAGTTGGCGCAGCGCATCGAGACCATGCACGCGGTTATCGAAGCGAAGGACGCCGACGGAGCGTTTCTCGACGCGATGGATGGGCGCTTCGCCGACATTGCCAGCCGGCTGGATGCGATGCGCGCCAGCGATGAGGCGATTCTCGGTCTGGAAGACCGCCTCGCAACGATTGCTTCCCGCCTTGACGAGCATGGCGACCGCGCCTTCCCGGCGTTGGATCCAACTCTTGTCGGCAGTCTCGAAGCGCATATTGCCGGCCTGTCCGAGTTTCTTTCCCGCACGGAGTTTTCAAATGGGCGCCTTGACGCGCTCAGCCCCCGGATCGACAGGCTAGAGGAAACTGTGCTCGTCGGCCGGGACGCAGTGGTCGAGACCGCCCGTGAAGCCGCTGAGCGTGCGGTGCAGTTGCTTGCCGGCGGCCCGCGCGGCGAGGTGGAGGCCGTTGCCGGCCTGGCCGGCGATCTGAAGCAGTTGGAGAGCCTCACCCGCCGCTCGGACGAGCGTAACGCCAAGACGTTCGAGGCTATCCACGACACATTGCTGAAGATCGTCGATCGGCTGGGTTCGTTTGAAGACACCAGGCGTGCCGATAGGGACGCCACTCCACGCCGCGTTCTTGACGGTCCTAAAACGCCTTCGATCGATCCGCTTGGATTGGAAGGCGGGGATTCCGAGGAAGACGAAGAACCTGCGTCCGGCGCGGAAATTGATGTGCAGCGGAGCCCGGCCGAGGCCGCTGTCGCTGCCGCCGAGGCCGCGCTGGAGGATGTCGGCCAAGCGCCTGCCGCCGGAGCTGCGATCGCAAGGCGGTCGGTGCTGCGCGGATGGTCCCGCGCCTTCTCGCGCAAGAAGAGCGTGAACAAGGAAATCGATCCGCGGAGTGAGACGTCAACCGCCATCGATAATCTGGAAGCGCCGGTGGAGATCGAGGAGCCGGTCGCCCTGGAGCAGCCGCTTGACCCGAAGGTTGCCAATCGTCCGCTGGAGCCAGGGTCCGGAGCCCCCGATCTCAACGCTATCATCAAGCGCGTTCGCGATGAGCGGGCGCGCCCGGAACTGCAGATTGAAGCCGAGGCCGCGAAGACCGATTTCATCGCGGCGGCGCGCCGTGCCGCCCAGGCCGCGGCAGCGGAAGCGGAGATCCTCAAGCGCAGCGCGCGCACGGTCAATCCGGGCGGCGGCGCCTCTTTCGCCAACAGCTTGAAGGCAAATCGCAAACCCATCCTGCTGGCGGCCGCGGCCGTCATGATCGCCATTGCCGGCTTTCAACTGGGCAAGCCGCAGTTCCGCGCAAATGGTTTGACGTCGACCGATGCCGAGCCTGCTCCGCTCGCGGGTCAGAAACTCGCCGGCCAGAAACTATTGGGCGAGAAACAGGGGATACAGAAGGCAGTGGAAAGCAAACCGGTTGCCAAGCCTGCCGCTGAAACCGGCGCGTCTGCCGCGACCCCCGTCAAGGTCAGCGCTGCTGCCGAAATAATGCAGGCGGCCGCCTTGGGCGCTTCTGCGATGGATATCGATCCACAGGAAAGTGCAGCCCTGTCGCCCGCTCCTGCAGAGCCGGCCCCGGCAGCAGCACTGATCGACATACCGGCCGATGCGGGGCCGCTGGCGCTGCGCGAGGCGGCGGCGGGCGGCGACAGCAAGGCTCTCTTCGAAGTCGCCGCACGCTATGCGGAAGGCCGGGGCGTTAAGGTGGATTTGGCGCATGCGTCGGCTTGGTACGAGAAGTCGGCCGAACTTGGATTTGCCCCCGCGCAATACCGCATCGGCAACATGTACGAAAAGGGCAACGGCGTTGCACGCGACTTCGCCAAGGCCAAGAACTGGTACCAACTGGCGGCAAAACAGGGCAACGCTGCGGCGATGCACAACCTCGCCGTTCTCTTCGCGATGGGCGCCGACGGCACCACCGATAGCGAGGCAGCCGCGCGCTGGTTCATCGCGGCTGCGAATCTCGGCGTCAAGGATAGCCAGTTCAACCTGGGCATTCTTTCCGCAAAGGGCGCCGGCGTGCCGCAAAGCCTTGAGGAGTCCTACAAATGGTTCGCGATTGTCGCCAAGACGGGTGATCAGGATGCCGCGGCCAAGCGCGACGAGGTCGCCAGATCGCTGCGGCCCGAACAGCTCGAACGTGCGCGTTCGGCCGTGGAGTTGTGGCAATCCGGGGAAATGAACGCGGAAGCCAACACGGCCGAGATCCCGTCGAGCTGGCAGGGAGACCGGGAAACGACCGCCGGCATCGACATGCACAGGGCAATCAGCAACGTGCAGGCGATCCTCAACCGCAACGGCTACGACGCGGGCGGCCCGGACGGTGTGATGGGTGAGCGCACCGCCGAGGCGATCAAAGCCTTCCAGAAGGACAATGGGCTGCAGCCCACCGGCTCCGTCGACAGGGCGCTGGTCGAGGCGTTGATCGCCAGGAAGTAGGGGCTTGCGGCGACGCTGAATCTGAAGGTCGCGCCGCTCCGTTGGCGCGGCATCTCGTAGCGGCATGGCTCCTTAACCAGTTGTCCCTATCCTTTGTGTGGAATAGCTCAGCGTGCCGTATTGTCGGCGCATCTGGGTCATATGGGCCGTTGCGGTTCTTCACGCCGCACAAGCAAAGTTCGAGTCTGTCGGGTGGGTATTTATCTTCCGATCGCCGAAATGTCGGTCAACGCCCTCGTGCTGCTCGCGATGGGCGCGGCCGTCGGCTTTCTCTCGGGCATGTTCGGCGTCGGTGGCGGCTTCCTGATCACCCCGCTGCTGATTTTCTACAACATCCCCCCGGCGATCGCGGTGGCGACCGGCGCCAATCAGGTCATCGCCTCGTCCTTCTCGGGAGCTCTGGCGCATTTCAAGCGCGGTTCCCTCGATTTCAAGCTTGGCTTCGTGCTGCTGGCGGGCGGCATCGTCGGGTCCAGCATCGGCGCCTATGTCTTCGCCATTCTGCGGGCGGTCGGCCAGCTCGATTTGTTCATCTCGCTGCTCTATGTCGCGCTGCTGGGAACGGTCGGCGGATTGATGCTGATCGAGAGCGTGAACGCACTTCGCGCCACGCGTGGCGGCGCCACCGTGACGATGAAGAAGCCCGGTCAGCACAACTGGATCCACCGCCTGCCGCTCAAGATGCGCTTCCGCGCCTCGAAGCTGTTCGTCAGCGTCATCCCGGTCATCGGCATTGGCGCTGCGATCGGCTTTCTCGCTTCGATCATGGGTGTGGGCGGCGGCTTCATCATGGTGCCGGCGCTGATCTATATGCTGAAGGTGCCGACCAATGTCGTTGTAGGCACGTCTCTCTTCCACATCGTCGTTACCGCGGCTTACACGACAATCGTGCACGCCACGACCAACCAGACGGTCGATGTCATATTGGCGATCCTGCTGATGATCGGCGGCGTCGCCGGCGCGCAATATGGCGCCAAGGCCGGCCAGCGGCTGCGGGGCGAGCAATTGCGGGCGCTGCTTGCGCTGCTCGTGCTCGCCGTCGCGCTGCGCCTGGCCTTCGACCTGTTCGTTCGGCCGAACGATGTCTACTCGCTGACCAATCTTTAGGCTGGCGATGAGGCGTCTTTTCCTCTCATCACTCGGTGCATGTTTGCTGGCTCTGGTCCCGCAGGCCTCCTCGCAAACCGGCGTGACCGAGAATGTGCAGATCGGCCTCTCCACCGACAAGGTGGTGCTGACGGCCGGGTTTTCCGGGACGGACCTGACGATTTTCGGGGCGCTTGAGAACATCGATCCCCTGCTCGCCAGACAGGGCCGCTATGACGTCATCGTCGTGCTCGAAGGACCGGCAAAGCCGGTAGTGGTGCGGCGCAAGGAGCGCGTACTCGGCATGTGGATCAACACCAAGTCCGAAACCTTCGTCAATGTGCCGATCTCCTATTCCATGGCGACGACGCGCATGCCGCAGGACATCACCGATCCCAAAAGCTATCGGCAGTTGTCCCTTGGGGTTGGGGCGATCCATATGGAGCCGCTCAATCCCCGGCAGAGCCCGGTGACGCTCCAGGAATTCACCAGGGCGCTGCGCGACCGCAAGCGCGCGACCAATCTCTACAGCACAAATTTCGGCGGCGTTGAGTTCCTGTCCCAGACCCTTTTCCGCGCCACGCTGAAGCTTGCGCCGAACGTGCCGGTCGGCACCCACAAGGCGCGCGCTTTCCTGTTTCGCAATGGCGCCTTCGTGAAAGAGAATTCCGCCCAGCTGGCCATCCTCAAATCCGGTTTCGAACAGTGGATCTACCGCTCCGCACAGGTGCACGGCTTTTACTACGGCTTGGCAGCCGTCGCGGTGGCGATGGTAATCGGCTGGCTCGGACGCATCATCTTCCGCCGCGATTGAAGCAGAAGCCGATCAGCCCGGTCTGAGCAGGGACCCGGCGATGGGGAAGACGCCGCTGTCGCCCATCATATAGGCCATCAGGCTTTCGCGCCGGAACAAGCCCGCATACGCACGGTCGAGAATATTGAGCGAACCTGTATAGGCGCCGAAGGCCGGCATGATGAGCCGAGCGCCATCGCCGGCAAAGCATCGCCGGCGCAACGACCGGCCCCGCTGGAAGATGCGCGCGCAGGGATGCAGATGACCGGCGATCTCGCCGTCCGGTGCGCCGGCTTGCGGCTCGTGACGAAACCGCAGCGCGGCAATCGCCAGTTCCGCGACTGTGGTTCCGGGCAAATCCGCCGGTGGCCTGGGATCGTGGTTGCCGGCGATCCAGAACCAGTCGCGCCCTGCCATCAGCGCGAGCAGCATCTCACGGAACGCGCCGGGCAACCTCTCGGCGCCCCAGCTGTCATGGAAGCTGTCACCCAGGCTGATCACAATGCGCGGATCGTAGCGCGCGATGACGGCCTGCAGCGCCAGCAGCGTGGCGGCGGTGTCGTAGGGCGGCATCAGCATGCCGCGGCGCGCGAAGGCGGAGCCTTTCTCCAGATGCAGATCCGACACCGCAAGCAGCCGCAGCGCCGGGACGTAGAGCGCGCCGCCATGGTCGCACACCGCCTCTTCGCCGGCGATGTCGATTTCGTTGGTGCGGGGAGACCTCAATTTGAGAGCGGGGGAAAAAGTCACGCGCTGCTACCCATCGCCTCTTCGACCAGGGACGTTTCGTCAAATGCGCTGGCGGCCTCCGCCAGCAGCGAGTCATGCGCCTCGCCCTTTACCCGCTCCTTGCCGATTTCCAGCATGACGGGCACGGCAAGCGGCGAGATGCGCTCCAGCGGCTTATGCACGATTCGCCCGCGGATGCGCGAGAGCATCTCGCCCAGTCTCCTGACATCGAGCAGGCCGGTCGCCGCGTCGGCCCGCGTTGCCTGCAGCAGGATGTGGTCCGGCTCGTGCGAGCGCAGCACATCGTAGATCAGGTCGGCGGAAACCGTCATCTGCCGTCCAGTCTTCTCCCTGCCGGGATGGCGCTTCTCGATCAGCCCGCCGATCGTGGCGCAGGCGCGAAAGCTGCGCTTCAGCAGCCAGCTGTCGGCCAGCCATGCTTCGAGGTCGTCGCCCAGCATATCCTCGTCGAACAGCTCGGAAAGCCTGATCTTCCCACGCTTAATCATATGGCCCAGATCGCCGAGGCTCCAGACGGCCAGCGAATAGTCGGTCGCCACGAAGCCAAGCGGACGCGCACCCATGCGCTCAAGCCGCCGTGTCAGCAGCATGCCCAGCGTCTGGTGGGCGAGGCGGCCTTCGAAGGCATAGGCGACCATGTAGAAGCGCTCGCCGCGCGGAAAGGTCTCCACCAGCAACTCGCCCTTCTTCGGCAACACGGATTTCTCCTCCTGCGCCCGCAGCCAGTCAGCCACCTGATCGGGCAGCGCCTTCCAGCGGCTGGGATCGTCGAGCATTTCCCGCACCTGCTCGGCAAGGTAGGTCGAGAGCGGAAACTTGCCACCGGCATAGACAGGAATGCGCGGATCATTGCCCGCCGCGTTGGACACGAAGGCTTCGGTTTCGCGAATCCCTTCCAGCCGCAGCACCTTGCCGGCAAAGATGAAGGTATCGCCCGCCGCGAGAGACTCCAGAAAGCCTTCCTCAATCTTGCCGAGCGTCGGCCCGCCGCGCCCGGCCATGCCACGCCCGGCCCGCGCATAGCGCAAGGTGAGATAAGGCTGCTCGATGATGGTGCCGACATTGAGCCGGTATTGCTGCGCGACCATCGGATTGCTGACGCGCCATTTGCCCTCCTTGCTGCGGCGGATCTTGGCGTAGCGTTCGTAGCTGCGGAGTGCGTAGCCGCCGGTCGCCACGAAGTCGATCACGCGGTCGAAGGTTTCGCGCGGCAGCCTGGCATAGGGTTCGGCGCTGCGCACCTCGTCATACAGGTCGCCGGCATCGAACGCTTCGGCGCAAGCGCAGCCGAGAATATGCTGCGCGAGCACGTCCAATGCGCCGTCCACCAGCGGCGGCGTGTCCTGCGCGCCGAGATAGTTGGCGTCGAGCGCCGCGCGGCACTCCAGAACTTCGAAGCGGTTCGCGGGCACGAGGATGGCGCGGCTAGGCTCGTCCATGCGGTGGTTCGAACGGCCAATCCGCTGCGCCAACCGGCTGGCGCCTTTCGGCGCGCCGACATGCACCACCAGATCGACGTCGCCCCAGTCGATCCCGAGGTCCAGCGTGGAGGTGGCGACGATGGCGCGCAGGCTGTTGCTCTCCATCGCCTTCTCGACGCGCCGCCGCTGGGCAACATCGAGGGACCCGTGATGCAAGGCGATTGGCAGCGAATCCTCGTTGACCCGCCACAACTCCTGAAACAGCATCTCCGCCTGGCTGCGCGTGTTCACGAACAGCAGCGTTGTCTGATGATCGCGGATCTCACGGTAGATTTCCGGAATGGCGTAACGCGCCTGATGCCCGGCCCAGGGAACGCGCTCCTCGGAGTCGAGGATTGTGATGTGCGGCTTTGCCCCGCCGGTTACGGTGATGAGGTCGGCCATGGGACGTGGGGACGGTGTGTCCCTCAAGGGCTGGACATCGGGATCGTCGAGTGGGGGCATGTCCGCCTGCTCGTCTCTCAAAGGAGAGGCAAACGCCACCTCTCCGCCCTCTGCTCTCAGCGGCACGAGCCAGCGGCGCAGCCCCTCGACATCCGCGACGGTGGCGGACAGTCCGATGGCCTGCACGGTGGGCACGAGCTTGCGCAGCCGCGCCAGATCGAGGGACAGGAGATGTCCGCGCTTCGACGTGACCAGCGAATGCAGTTCGTCGAGCACGATGTAGCGGAGGTCCTTGAAGAAGCGCCGCGCATCGTTTGCCGATGTCAGCAGCGCCAACTGCTCCGGCGTGGTGAGCAGAATATCCGGCGGGCTGTGCTTTTGGCGCTGCCGCTTGTGCTGCGGCGTGTCGCCGGTGCGCGTTTCCATCGCGATCGGCAGGTGCATGTCGGCGACTGGACGGCCGAGATTGCGCTCGATGTCGACCGCCAGCGCCTTGAGCGGCGAAATGTAGAGCGTGTGGATGCCGCGAAACGCTTCGCCGGCCTTGCGGTTGGGCCGCTCGGCGAGGTCGGTAAGGCTGGGCAGGAAGCCGGCCAGCGTCTTTCCCGCCCCTGTTGGCGCGATCAATAGTACCGAGCTCCCAGCCTGCGCCTTGGCAAGCAACTCGATCTGATGGGCGCGCGGCGACCAGCCCCGCTCGGCGAACCAGTCGACAAATGTCTGCGGCAGACGGGCCAGACCGCTGTCGGGTGCGATATGAGTTTGCGTAGTCACGCCAAAGAGCTAGCGCGGGAGCGTGGCCAAGTTCAAGAAAATAGAACAAAGCAAGAATAAATTCTTGCTGCAAGCGCCGTCAGTCACGGCGAGCAACCAGCACCAGCCCATCGATGGGCTCGTTGCGATCCATGCGGATGATATGGCGGTTCAGGGACATGACAGAAAATCCATTCGCTCCCAACTGTCCCCGCAGATAGTCTTGCGAATGTGCGTAGCGGCGTGAGGCGCGCAGAACGAAACCTTCGGGCCCGTCATGCGCCTCCACCGAAAAGGCAAACAGTCCGTTCTGCACCAGCATGCGGGCGACGCTCGAGAAAATTCGCCCCAGCGCACCGAGATACATCAGCACATCCGCCGCCGTCACAAGATCGGCGTTCATGCCTGAGCCGTCCAGCGTCTGGAGGTCTGCCTTTTCGAGATGGTCGTAGACCGTCTTGTCAGCGGCCTTTTTGAGCATGGCAGCGGAGATGTCGTAGCCAATCAACGTGCCGGCCCGGGGCCGCAGGCGCTCACCCATCAGCCCGGTGCCGCAGCCGAGATCGATCGCGGTTCCAAAGCGCCGCTCGTCCTGCGCACGGATCGCATCGAGCAAAAGGTCGGGCACGCGATATCCAAGCTTGTCGACCAGCGAGGTGTCGAAGGTCGGTGCGTACTGGTCGAACAATGCCTCGACAAAGGCGCTGGGCGGCGCTTCCGGCGCGGGCGCCGCGCCGGCCAGCGAAAGCTTCAGCGCCACGCCCGCGCGATCGTCGGGGTCGAGCTTCAGCGTCATGCGCCAGGCCTCGATCGCTTGCGGGGTCGCCCCCGCCGCCTCATGAAACTCGCCGAGGCGGAACCAGCCCAGAGCCCAGTCGGGGGCCATCTCCATGGCTCCCATCATCAGTTCGGCGGCGGCGGCCGGCTCACCATTGCCGAACAGCATCTCTGCATAGTCGGCGCGGCGATCGGCAAGCAGGTCGCCGGAGGAGCGGGGTAGCGGTTTCAAATGGATATGCACCTTGCACTGTCGCGCTGCACATACCCGCTGTCAGCAGACAGTATCAACAGGACTTTGCATCGTTCCCGAAAGCCCTATCTTGACGGGATGCGCGCTCACGACCTCCTTCGACCCCGCCCGGAAGGATTGTACTGCCCGCCGGGTGATTTCTTTATCGATCCGGTGCGGCCGGTTCCCCGCGCCCTGATCACGCACGGCCATGCCGATCACGCGCGCGCCGGACATGGCTCGGTGATGGCCACCCGCCAGACGCTGGACATCATGGCGCTGCGCTACGGCGAAGACTTCGCCGATCAGGTGCAGGCGGCGAAGCTCGGCGAGGAGACCACGGTCAACGGTGTCACGGTGAGCTTCCATCCCGCCGGGCATGTCCTTGGCTCGGCGCAAATCCGCGTCGCGCATGGCGGCACCTGCATCGTCGCCTCGGGCGACTACAAACGCCGCGCCGATCCCACCTGCCCACCCTTTGAGCCTATCCAATGCGATGTCTTCATCACCGAGGCGACCTTCGGCCTGCCGGTGTTTCGCCATCCGCCGGATGCCGAGGAGATGGCGCGGCTGCTGAAGTCCGTGGCACAGTTTCCGGAGCGCTCGCATCTGATCGGCGCCTATGCGCTGGGCAAGGCGCAACGTGTCATCCGTCTCATCCGCGATGCCGGCTACGACCAGCCGATCCATATTCATGGCGCTTTGCAGAAACTCTGCGACTATTACCGCAGCCAGGGCATCGATCTCGGCGAATTGCTGCCAGCGACGGTTGCGCCCGGAGCGAAGAGCGACTTTGCCGGCGCGATCGTGATCGGCACGCCGTCGGCTTTCGCGGATCGCTGGGCGCGCCGATTTCCCGATCCGGTGTCGTGTTTTGCCTCCGGCTGGATGCGCATCCGCCAGCGCGCCAAGCAGCGCGGGGTCGAACTGCCGCTGATCATTTCCGACCATGCGGACTGGAACGAGTTGACGGACACGATCCTGGAGACCGGCGCCGGTGAGGTATGGGTCACCCACGGCCGCGAAGAGGCGCTGGTGCGGTGGTGCGAACTATCCGGCATCGCCGCGCGGGCGCTGCATCTGGTCGGCTTCGAGGATGAGGGCGACTGATGGTGCGCTATGTCTCCTCCCTGGCCGGGCCGGGTCGTCGCCAATGAAGCGCTTCGCCGAACTGCTCGACCGCCTTGTGCTGACCCCGTCGCGCAACGGCAAGCTGACGCTGATGACGGATTACTTCCGCACGACCGAAGACCCCGACCGCGGTCTCGCGCTCGCCGCGATCACCGGCGATTTGAACATCGCCGCGGTGAAGCCCGCAATGTTGCGCGCACTGGTGACGGAGCGCCTCGATCCGGTGCTGTTCGGCTACTCCTACGACTATGTGGGAGACCTTGCGGAGACGGTATCGCTGGTGTGGCCTGAGACGGACGCTGCTCCCGATCACGCCATGACGCTTGGCGGAGCGGTGCACGCTTTGCAGTCCGCAAGCCGCTCCGATGGCCCGAAAGTGCTGGCGCGCCTGCTTGACGCGACCGACATTCCCGGCCGTTTCGCCATCATCAAGCTGGTGACCGGTGGTTTGCGCATCGGCGTCTCCGCCCGCCTGGCCAAGCAAGCGCTTGCCGACCTCGGCCAGGTCGACGTCTCGGAAATCGAGGAACTCTGGCACGGGTTGGCGCCGCCCTATCGCGAACTGTTTGCGTGGCTCGAGGGAACCGCGCCGAAGCCCGAGAGAACGGCCAAGGCTTTGTTCCGCCCCGTCATGCTCTCGACGCCGGTGGAGGACGGCGACCTCGTGAAGCTGAGCCCGGCCGACTATGCCGCCGAATGGAAGTGGGACGGCATCAGGGTGCAGGTAGTCGCCGAGGGCGGCCTGCGCCGGCTCTATTCGCGCACCGGAGACGACATATCCGGCGCGTTTCCCGATCTCGTCGAGGCGATGGATTTCGATGCGGTGCTCGACGGTGAACTCTTGGTCGGCGATCCGCGCGACAAGACAGGCACTTTTTCCGATCTGCAGCAGCGGCTCAACCGAAAGACCGTCTCTCCTAAGATGCGTGATCGCTATCCGGCCTTCGTGCGCTGTTATGATCTGTTGCAGCGTGGGCCGGATGACACGCGCGCGCTGACCTACCGGGAACGCCGCGTGGCGCTGACGGATTTCCTGCGGAGCGCCGATCCGGCGCGTTTCGACCTGTCCCGCAACATCGACTTCGACGATTGGGAACGGCTTGAACAGTTGCGCCGCACGCCGCCGCATCCGATCATCGAAGGGGTCATGTTGAAGCGGCGCGACTCGCCCTATCTGGCCGGCCGGCCGAAGGGTCCGTGGTTCAAGTGGAAACGTGACCCGCACACGGTAGACGCGGTGCTGATGTATGCGCAACGCGGCCACGGCAAGCGCTCCAGCTACTATTCCGATTACACATTTGGAGTCTGGTCGGGGCCGGATGGCGGTGAGGAACTGGTGCCTGTGGGCAAGGCCTATTTCGGCTTCACCGACGAGGAACTGCGCCAGATCGACAAATATGTGCGCGACAATACCGTTGAGCGTTTTGGCCCCGTGCGCTCCGTGCGCGCGGATCGCAAGCAGGGCCTCGTTCTCGAGGTTGCCTTCGAAGGCTTAAACCGGTCGACGCGCCACAAATCCGGCGTCGCCATGCGTTTCCCACGTATCTCTCGGCTGCGCTGGGATAAACCGCCGGCTGAGGCCGACCGGATCGAGACGCTGACGGCGATGCTGGACTGACGCGTCCCGACGACCGCGAATGCGTATCGGCCGGGCTTCAAGGCACGACGGAAACCTTGATCTCGTACACGTCGACCGCCTTGCCTGAATTCGAGAAGTCGGAGTTGATTGCGATGGTCCCCCCGGCGCCCGGTGTTGCAGCCGGCACGTCGATCTCGAACAGGTAATCCGCCTTTGTCCCCCCGACGGCGTAGCGCTTGCGGCCGCAGTCGCCGAGTTCGCTGAAATTGCAGGCAACGGACATTTCCGTGTAGCTGCCCTCTTCGGCGCGGGCGACCACGTCGAACGTCGCCTTCTTGCCCGCGATCTGCTCCAATATGCCTTGACCCACATCGAAAATGATCGCGGATCCGGATGTGCCGGAGCGGATGCGCATGAATTCGCCGGACGCTTCCTTCAGCACGTCAGCGGAGGTGTCGCCCGGCGCGCTGACCGTCGTTGGATCCGTTGGCGTGAAGACCGAAATCCAGGTTCGCTCGGGCTCGGGCGTGCCGGGCTTCGCCGGCTCGCCTTCTGTGCCCGGTTCGAAATCCTCGGTCTCCGACGCCGGACCCTCGATGCCGGTGATCTCCTGGCTCGGCGGGTTGATCAGCCCGGTCTGGATCGCCCACCACACGCCGATTGCCAGGAGGCAGAGCAGCGTCACGCCCAGAAATATTGCCGCAAAAGGCCGCCGCTTCTCGGCGCGGGCGGTTCTGCGATCTGCTATTTCGGCAACGCCGCTGGCAGTCGGCTCCGCGATCGGCCGTACGTCCGGCTTGGTCTCCAGCATGATATCCGGCACGGCAGGTGTCGGCCCCGCGGCGGACTCGACGCGTATCTCGGGCGCAACCGGTATCGTCTCCACGGAGGCCGGCGTGTCCGGCCGCATCTGGATATGCCCGGTGAAAGTCGCCTCGGGACGCTCGGCGGGAGGGTCCACCGCCACAGAGACGGCTGGCGCGTCCGCAGGAGGCTCGCCTTCGGACTCGGAGGGTTGATGGTCTTCCCTTTCCGCGGCGGTCTCTGTCACCGGCGGCAGGAACTCTTCTTCGATTTCTGTTATCTTCGCCTGCAGGCCCTTGCGACGACGAATTGCCGTCTCGACCGTCACGGACGGGTTTGCCTGCAAGGCGCGCTCAAGCGCGGCGAACGCCTGCCGGTAGACCTTCTCGCGAAAAGCCCTGTCTTCCGCTGCGCCCTTTTCGAGCGCGTTGCGTATCGCGCGTTCGATAGCGTCCAAGCAACAACCCCATCCTGCAGGCTCCGCACTCCAGGAGCGCGCGCCAAATCCCGCGCAGCCAGTGATTCGCACTCGATTCACCGGCCACGACACAACGGATATTCCCGCATTTCCCGACAATTGCAAACCTGCCTCGTCAGGCGGCGAATTCCGGGGTGGGCTGCACATTGCAAAGGCGCGGCAATTTGCTAAGGCTTACGTTTACGAAAACGTCAAAATAGACTGAGGTTATGTGCATGGCCCTGCCGGAAATCCTGCGAAAGAACGTTCGTGTCCCGGTGGTTGCGGCGCCGCTGTTCATCATATCGCATCCGCCCTTGGTGGTGGAGCAGTGCAAGGCGGGCGTCGTCGGCTCATTTCCGGCGCTCAACGCGCGCCCCGAAGCACAGCTTGACGAATGGCTGGCCGAGATCACCGAAGAACTGACTCGCTACAACGCAGCGAATCCGGAGCGTCCGGCGGCGCCTTTTGCCGTCAATCAGATCGTGCACAAATCCAATACTCGCCTCGAGCACGACCTTCAGATGTGCGTCAAATACAAGGTGCCCGTGGTCATTTCCTCGCTCGGCGCGGTCGAGGAGGTCAATCAGGCGGTGCACTCTTACGGCGGCATCGTGCTGCACGACATCATCCACGATCGTCACGCGCGCAAAGCCATCGAGAAGGGCGCCGATGGCCTGATCGCGGTCGCTGCCGGCGCCGGCGGACATGCCGGAACGCTGTCGCCTTTTGCGCTGGTTCAGGAGGTCCGCCGCTGGTTCGACGGGCCGCTGCTGCTTTCGGGCGCCATCGCCACCGGCCGCGCGATACTTGCGGCACGGGCGATGGGTGCGGATATGGCCTATATCGGCTCGCCCTTCATTGCGACGGAAGAGGCTCGGGCGGTCGACGCCTATAAGCAGATGATCGTCGACTCCAATGCCGCCGACATCGTCTATTCCAACCTCTTCACCGGCGTTCACGGAAATTATCTCAAGGGCTCGATCGTCGCCCAGGGCATGGATCCGGCGAACCTGCCGCAGTCCGATCCGACCAGCATGAATTTCGCGACCGCCGAAGCGAAGGCCTGGAAGCAGATCTGGGGCTGCGGCCAGGGGATTGGCGCGGTTCAGGCGGTGGTTCCCGCTGCCGCCCTGATTGAGCGGCTGACGCGCGAATATGAACAGGCGAGGGCAGAACTCCATGCTGCGTAGGCGGGCGCATGCACTCGAACCCGAATGACATGGCATTCTAAGCGATGGACATCCCTTCATCAGCAGGCTACACCGGACAGGCATATTTTCCTCTTGGAAGGAGCGCAGCATGCTGTCGCATGAGCGCGTCTGGGCCGCGATCGATGCGCTCGCCGCGCGCAATTCGCTATCGGCCTCAGGCCTTGCGAAACGCGCGGGACTGGACTCAACCGCCTTCAACAAGTCGAAGCGGCTGTCGGTGGACGGGCGCCCGCGCTGGCCGTCGACCGAGTCGCTGGCGAAGATCATCGACGCTACCAATTCCTCGCTTGACGAATTCATGAGCCTGCTGGGCGAGGGTGCTGCGTTGCGCCCAGCAAAGCGTGTCCGCCGCCGCGCGACCGTGCCGCTGCTCGGCTTTGCTCAGGCGGGCGGGGGCGGGTTTTTCGAGGATGCCGGCTTCCCGGTCGGGCAGGGGTTCGACGTGATCGAACTGCCCGACGGGCAGGCGGAAGGCTCCTACGCCTTGAAGGTGCAGGGCGATTCCATGCTGCCGCTTTACCGCGACGGTGACGTGCTGGTGGTGCGCCCCGAGGCGACCCTTCGCAAGGGCGACCGTGTGGTGGTGCGCACCGTGGGCGGCGAGGTCATGGCGAAAGTGCTGGCGCGCCGCTCGACGGAGGAAGTCGAGCTGCAGTCGCTCAACCCGGAGCACCCCAACCGGCGCTTCGCCGCGCGCGAGATCGAGTGGGTCGCGCGCATTGTCTGGGCCAGCCAGTAGCGTGCGCATGAACCGCTTCGCAGCCTCCGCCATTGCGGTTGTCGGTGTACTTGCGGGAGTGGCCGGAATCCATGCGGCCGGCCGCATCCTCGCCGCGCAACAGGATGCCATTGCGGCAGCCACCAGCATCGAACTCGACGCTGACACGGAAGAGCTTGCACTGCGCGCTGCCGAGGGTGAGAGCGGCGAGGAGACCGCCGAACCGGACCAGGCCGATGAAGCCGAAGCTTCCGGCGAGCCGCCCGCCGGCGATGACCTACAGCGCGTCGCGCCGCGCGCTCCGCTGAGCGACGTGGACGGCGCCCAGAGCCCGGAGCCTGGACACCAAGCGTGGAAATCGCTGCGGCTGTTCAATCCGGTCGCGGTTTCTGCCGGCGTGATCGAAGCGCAGGGCTATCGCGTGGCGCTGGAAGGGGTCGATCCGGTGCTGGTCGACGACGAATGCACTTTCGAGGGCCGCACATGGCCCTGCGGTGCGCGGGCCAGAACCGCGTTTCGCTCCTGGTTGCGCGCCCGCGCCGTGCAGTGCGTCGTCCCGGCGAAGCCGGAGTCGGAGTCCATCACCACCGACTGCCGCATCGGCAATACCGACCTTTCGGCATGGCTTGTCGCCAATGGTTGGGCGCGCGCCGCCGAGGGTGGGGATTATGCGGAGGCTGCGGAGCAGGCAAGAAGCGCGAAGAAGGGGATTTTCGGGCCGCCGCCTGTGCGGGTCGATGCCATGCCTTCCCCGGGTACGCCGGAGCCGCTCGACCTTCAGGGCGTAGACCCCGCGCCGGCGGATATTCCCGAACCCGCGGCTCCGCCGACGGCCAATGGGATTTTCCCACCCGCGCCGCCGGCCGATATACCGCAAGTCACGCCGTAGCGCCTACTGCGATCCGGCTACCCTTTGTCTTCGAAGGGATCAAACACCGAACTCGCGGACAAAGACGCGGCCGACCCAACGCCACAGCCGTGCGGCCAGGCTTTCCGGTCTGGCGTCGATCAGCAGCGTTCCCCGCACCGTCTGATTGACCGGCGGCATGTCGCCGACGACGTTGCCCCGCACCGCATAGTGCGCGGTCACCGGGCTCAGCGTGTGGTTGGCGAGTTCATAGACCGCAACAGGTCCGCCATGCACCGACGCGAGCTCGGGCAAATCCACCCGTGTGACGCCATAGGCGCTGATCGCTTGCAGTTTCACGGATATTTTGGACCGCGTCAGGTCGTTGGGGACGAAAATTGCGCTGGCATCGTCCGCGATGCGCGCCCTGTCATCACCTTCGACATAACCTCTGATCGCCAGCGTCCCGCTGCGCGCCAGATAGCCGAGTTGTTGCGACCGGCCGATCCACCGGCCGGGCACTACGGATGCGCTGATGTCGGCCATGCGTCCATCGAAGGGCGCGCGGACGATCAGCCGCTGCTCGCGTTCCTCCAGTCCCGCGCGCTGCGCCTGCAGGGAGGCGAGCTGACGCTCGATCGTGCCGCTTGCCGTCAGATCGTCTGTGTCGGCGCCGATGCGCGCCAGCCGCAGTTCTGCCAGCGCTATTTCGATATCCGCCAGCTTGCGCTCCTGCGCGCTGGCGGGAGAGCTGATCTCAAACAGGATGTCTCCCTGCCTGACCTCCTGGCCGCGTTCGACCCGGACAGCCGTCACACGTCCGGGCTCCTGCGGAAACAGCCTCGCGAACAGCTCGGGCTGCAGCACCGCAGGCGCGGAGACCCGGGTGGAGACAGGGATGAAAACCAGGGCGATGCCGACACCGAGGGCGGCAAAGGTAATGTAGCTGCGCGGGCTCGCCAAGATATCCTGACGCATGGCGTACCATTCCTTCAGTTCGTGCCACGCCGGGCGGGTGATAAAGAATCCGATCTCGACCGCGAAGAGCATGATGCCGACGATCTTGATGAAGAAATGATAGACCAGAAGCGCGATACCCAAATAGAGCATCAGCCTGTAGATGGCCGTGGCGATCGCATAGAGCGTGAGAAAAGCGTCGACGCTACGCGGAAAATATTCCGGTGGGGGTGAGCCTGTCGCGAACAGAAATTCTCTCAGCCGCCAGCGCATGTGGCGAAACGCGCGCGGCTGCAAATTCTCGATGCCGACCGCGTCGGCGAGAATGTAGTAGCCGTCGAAACGCATGAACGGATTGGTGTTGACGATGATGCTGAGCACCCAGCCGACAGCCGCGATAACGAACACCGCGCTGCGCAACGGCCCATCCGGCAGGAACGACCAGAGAAGCAGCGCATAGGCGGCAACCGCGAATTCGACCAGCATTCCGGCAGAGTCGATCGCCAGCCGTTGCTTGCGCGACTTCAGACGCCAGGCGTCTGAAACGTCCGTATAGAGCAAGGGCATCAGAACCATCATCGCCACGCCCATCGTCGGCACGCGGCATCCATACCGGTGAGCGACATAGGCATGGCCGAGCTCGTGCAGCGATTTGATCAGGGTAATCGACAGCAGGGAGATCGCGGCACCTTCAAGGGTGAAGACATAGGGGAAGGTTCCCTTGAACGCCTCCCACTGCCGCGACACGAAGTAGAGCCCGACAATCCCCGCCAGAGCGGTGATGA
>Ga0190271_10000311_pt1 | contig 23921 bp, 24 predicted proteins | sample Popmic356T_FD_133747 | JGI IMG/M metagenome (GOLD analysis project Ga0190271, IMG submission 133747) | Populus adjacent soil microbial communities from riparian zone of Weber River, Utah, USA - 356 T | ecosystem: Environmental > Terrestrial > Soil > Riparian zone | place: USA: Utah | collected...
CGGGAAGAAGGAATGTGGCGCGGCCCGTCGCGAGCGAACCGGAGCCGCGCGGCGGAACGGGCCTGTCGAGCTGCTCGAGCGCCCAACTTTCGCCTGACTCGAGCCGCAGGCTGACCTCGACGGTGTCGCCGTGGACAACGTGCACGGGAATCTCGCGCTCCGCACCGAGCCGCAACACGGTGATAGGCGGGACGATCCTCCGCCACGCCTGATCCTCGAGCTCCTCGAGCGAGCGCTCGCAGGCCTCGTCGCTCGAGCCGTCGAGCTCAAGGGCCGTGACGGCCGCGCGCATCGACGCCGCGGAACACGTGTGCATGTGTCCGTCGTGGCCCCAGTACTCGGTGGAGATGCCGCACGCGCTCGCCAACGCAACCAGTGCGTCGGACGGCGATTCGGACTCGGGGCTCACGGCTCAATCCTGCCAGAGCGCGGGGTCGTCGCAACCCGCCCGACGCTCGGTAGTCTGGCCTGATGATTCTTCCCGGCACTACAGCAGGTGACGAAGCGAAATCCACATGGGAAACGCTGTCCGACGGCGCTATCGCTATCGGCATCTCCCTCGTAGCGATCGTCATCGCGTGGGTGATCCTGCGGCTCGTGATCGTGTGGGTCACGCGAGGCATCGAGCACGGCGCGGACCTGACGGACAGGCAGAAGCGCAAGCTCGATCGGTACGGCAAGTCGGCGCCGACACTCGCGGACGAGCAAGAGCGCCGCCTCGACAAGGAACGGCGCCACAAGCGCGCGACGACCATCCGCACGGTCCTCACCTCTCTCGTGTCCGTGCTCGCCATCACAACGTTCCTCTTTGTGGTGCTCTCGGTGCTCGGCGTGCCCGTCGCGGCGCTGCTCGCAAGCGCCGGTGTGCTCTCCGTCGCGGTCGGCTTCGGCGCGCAGTCCCTCGTCAAGGACCTCATTAGTGGCGCGTTCATGCTCATGGAGGACCAGTACGGCGTCGGCGACATCATCGATGTGGGCGAGGCGATCGGCACTGTCGAAGAGGTGGGCCTGCGGTGTGTCCGCCTGCGCGCGCTCGACGGCACCGTATGGTACGTGCCAAACGGGCAGATCATCAGGGTTGGCAACATGACGCGCACGTGGTCGCGCGTGCTCGTCGAGCAGCGGTTTGCCTATGACACCGATCTGGACGCCGCGCGCCAAGCGATGCTCGACGCCGTCACCGAGGCGCGCAAGGACCCCGACGTCGACGCCGCGATTCTCGGCGAACCGGAGGTTCCCGGCATCGAGGCGATTGCGTACAACTCGGTGACAGTGAGGGTGCTGATCCAGGTGAACCCTGCAACGCAGTGGACGGTGCAGCGCGAGATCCGCAAGCACCTGCGCCGCATCCTTGTCGACAGGGGCATCGAACTCAGCGCCCCGGAGAGCGTGCCTATCGTCGGGGTTCACGTGCCGGGCACCAAGGTCGATACGAAGAAGCCAGGCCCGCGCAAGAAGGCCGACAAGGCCGACGTTCCCAAGGTGCCATCTGACGCCTTGCCCCCAGCCAATGAGGGCGGCGAGGAGTGACCCAACCCGGCATGAGCGTCGGGCAGGGGCCTACGCACAGAGAGAACCAGAGCTTCTTCGATGCCGTGGGCGGCCACGCGACCTTCGAAGCGATCGTGCGCGAGTTCTACGCGGGCGTAGCCGCGGACTCCGTGCTGCGGCCCATGTACCCAGAAAATGACCTCGAAGGCGCGATCCAGCGCCTCACCCTCTTCCTCGAGCAGTACTGGGGCGGGCCCACAACGTACTCGGACACGCGCGGTCATCCGCGACTGCGCATGCGCCATCAGCCGTTCCGAGTCAATCCGGAGGCGCGCGATCACTGGATCGACCACATGCGCCACGCGGTCGCCAAGCAGGACCTTGCGCCGCTTCACGCGGTGACACTCATGGACTACCTCGAGAGGGCCGCATACTCGATGGTGAACACCTTCGACGACACTGGGGAGTGACAATGCAGCACTACGAGGACACGTGGGCGGAGGCGGCCGTCGCGTCGGGACTGGCAGCGCTTGACCTTCGCCAGTCCGGGCCCACGAGCTTCGAGGGCGACTCGTTGCCTATGCCGGGCGGAAGGGTCTTCGGTGGCCAGGTGCTCGCGCAGGCGCTCATCGCGGCAGGGCGCACCGTGACAGAGGACCGCCACGCGCATTCCCTCCACGGCTACTTCTTGCGCGCGGGCGACGCCTCGCTGCCGATCCGCTTCGAGGTCGAGGAACTTCGCGACGGTGGCTCGTTCTCCGCGCGCCGCACCCACGCGTTTCAAGGCGACAAGCCGATGCTGTCGATGATCGCATCGTTTCAGGAAGTGCAGGACGGTCCAGAGCACCAGGTCGCGATGCCGGAGGTTCCGCCTCCCGACGCCGTGGCGTCTGGCATCGACGTGCTCGCGCCGTTCGAGGGGCACCCGTCCGCCGACTTCTGGCTCCACAGCGCGCCGTTCGACGTGCGCCACGTCGAGGGATCGATCTTCCTGGGGCCCGACGCACAGCCCCGCCCCTATCAAAGCGCCTGGATGCGGGTGCGCCAGCCCATCGGCGGCACCGAGCTCACCCACCGCGCACTGCTCGCGTTCGGATGCGACCAGGTCATGCTCGAGCCGCTGCTTCGGCGCCACGGGGCCTCGTGGGCGTCGCGAGACATGGCGTTCGCGAGCCTCGATCACGCGATGTGGTGGCACAGGCCCGCGCGCGCAGACGAGTGGCTGTTGTTCGTGCAGGACGCGCCCACGGCGCAGGGGGGCCGCGGCCTCACCGGCACGTGGATCTTCTCCGAGGACGGGCGGCTCGTGGCTTCCGCCTCGCAAGAGGGGATGTTCCGGCTGAAGTAGCCGCCTACTTGGGCGACGTCTCTTCGTCAGGCGCGTCCGGCGTCGGGCCGTCGTTATCCGCCTGAAGGACCGGACCGTCGTCTTCCCAGCGCCCCTTCTTGTCGAGCTTCGAGAGGTCGATCCACTCCGTGGGACCCTTAGCGGCCTTCGCCTCGCGCTCGTACATCACGGAGCGGCGCCACATGATGATGAGCGTGATGACCACGAGCCCGACGACCACGAGCATGATCATCACGGCGGGGAAGAGCCAGCTCGGAGCCTCTGGCCAGATCGTGACATCGGGGTTGAACGGATCGTTCGAGTACACCGGTTCCGGCGACGGCGAGGTCTCTCCCCCAACCCTCACTGCTAGCTCCTCGTCAGCTTGCGGTACGTGACGCGGTGCGGACGCGCGGCCTCGGCACCGAGCCTAGCGACCTTGTTTTCCTCGTACGCGGCGAAGTTTCCCTCGAACCAGAACCAGTTCGCGGGGTCGTCCTCCGTGCCCTCGTAGGCGAGGATGTGGGTCGCGACGCGGTCGAGGAACCAACGGTCGTGGCTGACAACCACGGCGCAGCCGGGAAACTCGAGCAGCGCATTCTCGAGCGAGCCGAGCGTCTCGACGTCGAGGTCGTTCGTCGGCTCGTCGAGCAGCAGCACATTGCCGCCCTCCTTGAGCGTGAGCGCAAGGTTGAGGCGGTTTCGCTCTCCACCGGAGAGGATGCCTGCGGCCTTCTGCTGGTCCGGGCCCTTGAAGCCGAACGCGCCAACATACGCGCGGGACGGCATCTCGACGGCGCCAACCTTGATGTAGTCGAGGCCGTCGCTCACGACCTCCCACAGCGACTTGGTGGGGTCAATGCCTCCACGGCTCTGGTCAACGTATGACACCTTGACGGTCTCGCCGATCTTAAGGTCGCCACCGTCGAGCGGCTCGAGACCAACGATGGTCTTGAACAGCGTGGTCTTGCCAACGCCGTTGGGGCCGATGACGCCGACGATGCCGTTGCGCGGAAGCGTGAAGCTGAGATCCTCGATGAGGACGCGGTCGCCAAAGCCCTTCTTGATGCCCTTGGCCTCGAGCACGATGGCGCCAAGTCGCGGGCCCGGGGGAATCTGAATCTCCTCGAAGTCCAGCTTGCGGGTCTTCTCCGCCTCGGCAGCCATCTCTTCGTAGCGGTTGAGTCGCGCCTGCGACTTGGTCTGACGCCCCTTGGGGTTCATGCGCACCCACTCGAGCTCGTCCTTGAGGCGCTTGGCGAGCTTGACGTCCTTCTTGCCCTGCATCTGCAGCCGCTCTTGCTTCTTCTCGAGGTACGTCGAGTAGTTGCCCTCGTACGGGTACAGGCGGCCGCGGTCGACCTCACAGATCCACTCCGCAACGTGGTCGAGGAAGTAGCGATCGTGGGTCACGGCAAGCACGGCGCCGGGGTACTTCGCGAGGTGCTGCTCGAGCCACAGCACGGACTCTGCGTCGAGGTGGTTGGTTGGCTCGTCGAGGAGCAGCAGGTCGGGCTTTTCGAGGAGCAGTTTGCACAGCGCAACGCGGCGGCGCTCTCCGCCAGAGAGCACCTTGACGTCGGCATCCGCCGGCGGGCAGCGCAGCGCGTCCATGGCCTGCTCAAGCTGGGAGTCGAGGTCCCATGCGTCGGCGTGGTCGAGCTCGTCTTGGAGCTTGCCCATCTCCGCGAGCAGGGTGTCGTAATCGGCGTCGGGGCTCGCCATCTCCTCGGAGATCTCGTTGAAGCGCTCGAGCTTGCCGTAGATCTCCGCGACGCCCTCGCGCACGTTGCCGATGACGTCCTTGTCCTCGTTGAGCGGCGGCTCCTGCAGCAGGATCCCCACGGTGTAGCCGGGGCTGAGCCGCGCCTCACCGTTAGAGGGCTGCTCGAGTCCCGCCATGATCTTAAGAATCGTCGACTTACCAGCACCGTTGGGCCCAACGACGCCGATCTTCGCGCCCGGGTAGAACGACATCGTGACGTCATCGAGGATGACCTTGTCGCCGTGCGCCTTGCGCGCCTTGTGCATGGTGTAAATGAACTCAGCCACTGCTGCTCCGTTGTTGAGGGGGTTAGCGGCAACTAGCCTACGCGGTCGCGGGCGCGCGAACAGGCCCCGGCCATGACGTCGAGGCCCCTCCGCGCGGGTGCAGGAGTCAGGCCGTGGTCGAGACCAGTTCCTCGTCGTCCGCAGGCGCCTCCTCGACCTCGCCCTCGCCGATCAGCGCATCGGCCGGCGGCTCCTCTGGCTCGGTGGCGGCGGCGTCGTTGAAGGTCACGTGCTGGCCGTCGACGACGGCCCTCCGGAAGTCACCGATGCCGCGCGTGAGGTCGTGCCCCACGGTGATCACGTCGATCACGAGGTCTGTGCGCGTTCCGGTGTCGGCCTTCCACTCGTTGCTGTGAAGCCTGCCAACAACAACGACCGGTTGCCCCTTGCGCAGCGAGCGCTCGACGAGGACCGCGGCGGCACGGAAGACTCGCACAGTAAACCACTCGGTTTCGCGGTCGACCCACTCGTTCTTCGAGCGGTCGAAGTATCGCGAGGTGCTCGCGAGGCGAAAGCTCACGAGGTCGGTGCCCCCAGGCACAACGTGGAGCTTTGGATCGGTGGCCACCCAACCGGTAACCGTCACTGTCAGATCATTCATGGCGCCCTCCTGACGCGGGCCGCACGATGCGGCGCACGAGCAACGCTTGCAGGATTGCCCGACGCCGTGGCTGGGTGGCGGCCCAGGCTGTGGACAGAGCGGGCCGGGCGGGCACCTGTGGACGCTAGTCGCGCGGAGACTCCGAGTTGGACAACTCCGTGAGTTCGTCGAGGTTGCGATACGCCTGGTGGATGAGTTCCGTTGGCTCGACAACGAGCGGGCCGAGCACAGATCGCACTGCCGCGTTTCCCCTCAACCGCACTGTCTTGGCCGCGGCGTGGGAGCGGGCGACGCGCGTCATGGCACCCTTCAACCCAGAGCCGCGCTGAATGTATGGCCACTCGATGGCCGCGAGCGCAGCATTGATCTCCTCGGCGAGCAGCGTCGCGGGCGCGATCGCGTCGGCGACAACGCGGTGCCAGGCAACGGGGAGGTCGTGCGTCGCGGCATCGACCCAGTCGAGGCGTTCGCGCTCGACCGCCTCGACGCGCAGCCCGAGGAGGTCCGGCACCACCTTCGTGCGCCCCGCGGCAACGGCCGCGGAGGCGTCGGCGAGCGCCTCGATTCCAGCCGCGGTGGCGAGCGAGGCGACGAGTTCCTCGACGTCTGGCAGGTGGGGCTCTGCATCGCGCGCGAGGGCGCGTTCAAGGGATCTACCAGCGGCGACGAGGTCCGCGCGCACGGCTTCTGCCGCCACGGTGCGAGCCTGCGCGGCCCCCGCGAGCTCCTCAAGGAGCGTGTCGACCCCTTGGCCCGTGCGCGCGCTTGTCGGCATCACGGGAACCCCGTGCAGGCCGTCCTCCGCGAGCAACTTCTGGAGGTCGCGGACGACCTCCCACGCTGCCTCGGTGCCAAGCCGGTCAACGTGGTTGAGCACAACGAGCGAGGGCTGCCCGTTGTCGGAGGCCACCGAGAGGTAGGCGGAGTGCACCGCGTTGTCCGCGTATTTCTGCGGATCCATGACCCACACCAAGAGGTCGGCCATGGGCACAACGCGATCGACGATCGCGCGATTGCGCTCGTTGATCGAGTCGTGGTCTGGAAGGTCGAGCAGCACGACGCCGTCGAGCTGCCCGTCGCCTATGAGCCCCAACCTGCGCGGGCGTTCAACATCAAGCCAATCAAGCAGGGCCGACGCTGAGTCGCCCCACGTCGCCGCGCTCACCTGGGAAGTGGTCGGGCGGGCGACCCCGGGCACCGCGAACTGCGTGCCCGTGAGTGAGTTGAAGAGGCTCGACTTGCCGGATCCCGTACCGCCAGCGAGCGCCACCACGGTGTGGTCGACTCCGAGCGCGAGCCGGTGCTCGCAGCGCTCGATCGTCGCCATCACGTCGGCGCGCACCGAGGGCTCTATCGCCTCCGATGCCCACTCCATCGACGATCGAAGCCTCGTCACCCTGTCCTTGAGCGCGGAGGTCTCGTCTCGCGGCCCAAGGTCTTGGAAGGACAGCGTCACAGGAGTCCCCGAAGCTCTGCCCTGCGGAGCCGCACCTTGGCGGAGGCATCCGGCATGAGCGAGGCCACGTCTGTCGGCGCGAGCACCTCCAGTGCCTCGCGGTTAATCGCATACCGGCGCGCGGCGGAGAGTTCCTCGCGCGCGGACGCGAGCGCAGCATCAACTTGTGGGCCCGCGAGCAGCTCGAGCGCCTCGTGTGCGGAGCCAACGCCAAGCGCGGCCGACGCAAGCGTCGCGCGCAGCCCCGTCTCCCCCACGACGTCTACCGCGCGCTTCGCGAGCGGCAGACCCATCGCGAGCTCATCGCAGCGGCCAAGCCACGCGCGCGTCGCATCCGCGGCGGTGCGCTCCCTGTGCTCTCGCGCATCGCGAGGGTCGCGCTGAGAGGCGAGCCAGGTTCCGGGCCCCTCTCCGCCCATGGCGAGGTCGGCGACCATGCCCTCCGCAGCGACGGAGGCCGCGTACGTGAGCGTCGCCTCGACAGCCGAGATGACATCGCTCTCGATCGCGCGCAGTGCGTCGTCGCGCGCCTCCCTGGCCACGCGACGCTTGACCCACAGCGAGTTTCGCAGCTTGAAGAGCGCTCCGCCCTCGCTCGTCGCCTGCCGCCACCGGGTCTCGAGCGCTCCCGTGGCGACGCCCTGGTACCAGGTCTCCCCACCGTCGGACTCTGCTTGGGCGGCACGACGCCGCACAACGGCCCGAACCTCCTTGGCGACGGACGCCTGGTCGTCCATGTGTTCTGCGAGGCGTTCGAGCCACTCCTTGAGCGCCTCCGCAGAGCCGTGCAGGGTGCGCTCAACAATGGTCGCCGCCGATGCCGCGGCGACGGAATCGAGCCAGCGACCGAGGCCTCCAACGACGTCCGGCGGAACCTCGCCGCGCGCCGCGGTGTCCTCAGGAATCACGAACAGCGGGAGCATCTCGAGGCCCTCGTTGTGGAGGCGAGAAACGAGGTCGCTGCGCACCTGCGCCGCGACGTCCATCGTGACGCGGTTGAGCACGATCGCGATAGATGCCCCGCGCTCCGCGCCGGATCGCAGCGCCTCCCACGGAACCGCGTCGCCGTAACGCGCGGCGGTCGTGACGAAGATCCACAGGTCTGCGGCGTCGAGGAGTTCGCGCGCGATCTCGCGGTTGTCGCCGCGGATCGAGTCAAGGTCCGGAGAGTCGACGATCGCGAGGCCGCGCGGAACGGCTTCAGTGGCGGCGACGGTTGCCCGACGCTCCACACCAGTGAGCACTTGGGTGTCGAGTGGGTGGTGGAACAAGTGGGGAATGCGCGTGGTGGGGCGGAGCACACCGGCGGCCGTGAGCTGTTCGCCGAGGAGCGCATTGACGACCGTCGACTTGCCCGAACCGGTAGACCCGGCAACTACGACAATCGCGGGAGAAGCCTCCTCGCTCACGCGAGGAATCAGGTGATGGTCGAGCTGATCGAGGGTCTGCGCCACCAGCGCGCGCCCCTCGTCGGCCCCCTCGACGGGGATCGGCAACGCGACGTCGGCTACCGCACGGCGCGTGTCCACGAGAGCGTCGAGGAGGGCGCCAGGGTACGACCACGTCTTGATGGGCTTTATGCTCATCCGCGCCTCCTCGCTACCAGCGGCTTTAGGCTACCGTTCCGCAGCGCCACCCGTCCGCACTAACCTGGTGCGCAGCCCCCGTAGCTCAACGGATAGAGCAACGGCCTTCTAATCCGTAGGTTGCAGGTTCGAGTCCTGCCGGGGGCACGTTATGGCCGCTGGGTCGAGTCGCGGACCACGAGTTCGGTGGGTAGCGGCGTGTCCACGGTCTCGTCTTCGGATTCCTCGAGGGCGAGCAGCACCTTCTGCATCATCTGCCTGCCGAGGGCCGCGAAGTCCTGCCGCACCGTCGTGAGCGGAGGGTTGAAGAAGGCCGCCTCGGGCACGTCGTCAAAGCCGACGATGCTCACATCCTCCGGCACGCGCAGGCCTCGCTCGCGCAGCGCGGAGAGCAGCCCGAGCGCGGAGAGGTCGTTCGACACAAACACTGCAGAGCCCGGCTCGATGTCAAGCGTGAGACCCGCGCGATAGCCGCTCTCTGGGGTCCACGCGCCGTTCACGAGATCCGGCGCATCGAGGCGGTGCTCCGCGAGCTCGTCGCGCCACCCGCGGATGCGCTCGGCCGAGTCGGGCGCCGCTGCCGGGCCGGTCAAATGGTGGATGCGCGTGTGGCCTAGCTCCGCGAGGTGCCTCACGGCGGCGCGCGCGCCGCGGTACTGGTCGATCGAGACCACCCTGGGCGAGCGTCGGGGAGTCGAGGCCGAGGCAACCACCGGGATGGCGATCTCGAGGCCGCGCACGAGCTCGAGCACCCCAAAGTCCGTGACCACGGCCACGACCGCGTCCACTCGCTGACGCAGCAGGCCCTCGACAGCCATGCGCACTGTGTCGGGATCTTCATCGACAGTGCTCACGGTCTCGACGTTGTACCGCGCCCGACGCGCCGCGATGTTGAAGTGCATCGCGATCGAGACCGGCCCATGATCCGATATACCAGGGGTGATGAGGCCAATGGTGCGCGTGCGGCGGGTCACGAGGGCGCGTGCGGCGGGCGACGGGCTGTATCGAAGTTGGGAGATCGCCTGCTCGACCCGCTCCTTGGTCGCGGGGCGCACATTCGGAAGGCCGTTGAGCACACGCGACACTGTCTGGTGCGAGACGCCCGCGAGTCGCGCGACGTCGAAGATGTTGGCGGCCTTGGGCGGCTTCTCGTCGGTCACGCGAGTGCCTCGTCCTCTTGGCTGGGCCGAGCGACAAGCGCGAGGACTTCGTCGACGGAGGTCTCTGCCGTGGCGAGTGTGTCGACGATGCGTCCGTCTCGGAGCACCGCTACGCGGTCGCTGACTCGCAGCACCTCTTCGAGTTCCGCAGAGATGAAAATGACAGAGAGTCCGTTGTCGGCGAGCTCTCCAACGAGGTTCTGGATCTCCACCTTGGCGCCGATGTCGATGCCGCGCGTCGGCTCGTCGAGCACGAGCAGCCGCGGCGATAGCGCGAGAAGCCTCGCGAGCATCACCTTCTGCTGATTTCCTCCCGAGAGCGTCCCCGCCTGGCGGTCAAGGTCCGCGGGCCTGATCCCCAGCGCCTCGACCCAGCTCGCAGCGAGCTCGCGCTGACGGGCGGGGCGCATGCGATGCCAGATCCCGCGATCCGCCTGCACCGCGAGCACGATGTTCTCGAGCACGGTGAGTTCGGCAACGATGCCCTCGGTGCGGCGATTCTCAGACGAATACGCGACGCCCTTGTTGAGCGCCTTCCGTGGGCTCGTAAACACCTGATCCGCGCCCGCGATCATGATGACGCCGCTATGAAGGTGGTCGATTCCCGTGACCGCGCGCGCGAGTTCGGTGCGTCCCGAGCCCAAGAGCCCGGCCACCCCGAGCACCCTGCCCTCGAAGATGTCGAGATCCGCGCCGATAATGCGGGGCGCGTGGGTGAGACCACGCGCCGTGAGGAACGGCGCCGCCCCGTCCCCGTCCGCCGCTGGCGCTCGACTGCGTGACTTCAGCGCCGTCTCTTCGTGGCCAAGCATCTTGTGTACGAGGTCGATGCGCAGCAGCTCGCGGGTGAGGTACTCCCCCACGAGCTTGCCGTCCCGCAGCACGGTCACGCGGTCGCAAATCTCGTATACCTGGTCAAGGAAGTGGCTTACGAACAGAATCGCGACACCGCGCTGCTGAAGCTCGCGGATCACACGGAACAACTCGGCGACCTCGTCGACGTCGAGGCTCGAGGTGGGCTCGTCGAGCACAAGCACGCGCAGGTCGGCGGAGATCGCACGCGCGATCGCGACCAGCTGCTGGACCGCCACCGAATGCGAGCCGAGCAACGAGGCGGGATCGATATCTAGGCCGAGTTCCGCGAGCACGCGGCTCGCTTGCGTGCGCATCGTCCGGTTGTCGATCATCCCTAGCCGCCGCGGCTCCCTGCCGAGGAAGATGTTCTCTGCCACGGAGACGTTGGGCAACAGTTCGATCTCTTGGTAGACCGTGGAGATGCCCGCGCGCTGGGCGTCGACGGGCGTATGGAGGTGTAGCTCCTCGCCCGCGAGGGTTAATACACCAGCGTCGAGCGGGAGCACTCCCGTGATGGCCTTGATGAGCGTCGACTTCCCGGCGCCGTTCTCTCCCATGAGCGAGTGCACCTCGCCGGGGAACATGCGGAAGTCGACCCCGTCAATGGCCGCGTCCGCGCCAAAGAACACCGTTGCGCCGGTGATCTCAAGGAGCGGTCGTGCCTGGTCCACGACGCCATTATCTAGGTGTGGACCAGGCACGACCAGCAAGCGCGCGTTAACCGCGTCGCTCGGCCCTCGCGACGATGGCACGTTGCACCACGATGAACACGAGCAGCAGGAAGCCGACGATGATGCGCGTCCACGACTGTTCGGCACCCATGAACGAGATCACGGTGTTGATCGTGCCGTACACGAAGACGCCCACCATGGAGCCGAGGACGTAGCCTCTGCCGCCCGTGAGCAAGGTGCCGCCGATGACCACGGCCGCGATGGCGTCTAGCTCCGTGCCAATGCCGTTGCGGGGATAGCCGGCGCCGGAGTAAGCGGTGAGAACGAGGCCCGCGAGGCCCGCGCACACACCAGAGATGACGTACACAGCCACCTTGGTGCGCGCGATGTTGAGACCCATGAGCCTGGCGGACTGCTCGTTGCCGCCAATCGCGTAGATCGTGCGCCCAAACCGCGTGAAGTGCATGACGAGCGCGCCGATGGCGACGACGGAAAGCGCGAGGACCCCCGTGGGAGTGATGTACCAGCTACCCAGATGCCAGCGCGTCGACTGCAGCCAGAGCACTGCCTCGTTCTCAACCTTGATCGACGACAGGCTCACCACGTAGGCGAGGCCCCGAGCGAGGAACAAGCCAGCGAGCGAGGCGATGAACGGTTGGACATCGAAGTACTGCACGAGCACGCCTATCAGCAGGCCGATGACCGCACCACCGAGAACGATCACCGGGATCGCGATGACGGCAGGGGTGCCTCCCGCAAGCAGGCTGGCAAGCCAGATTCCTGTGAAGGCCATGACGGAGCCGACCGCGAGGTCAATCCCGCCCGTGATGATGACGAACGTCATGCCTACCGCGAGGATCAGCAGATACGCATTGTCCAGCAAGAGCGACGAGATGTTTCGCGGCGTCACGAAGTTGCCGAAGTAGATCTGCGCGCCTACAAAGATGACGATCAGGATCGCAATAGCGGCGAACGTCGGCATGAGCGACGCGTGGCGGCTCATGAACGTGTTGTACCTGCTCGCGAGCGAAGGTCGCTCGGGCGCGGGGGCGATGTCGAGGGTTGTCATGCCGCGACCTCCACGTCGCTCGAGGGCTTACTGGAGTCGCGTGAGCGCGACCCCCCAAAGAGTTTTCGGCCCCATGTGTGCACTCGTGGGGACTGGATGAGCACAACGATCACGACCACGAGCGCAAAGAACACGGGGCTCTGAGCTGACGGCACGCCGAGGAACAAGATGGTCGATTCGAGGGTCTGGATGATCAGCACTCCAATCACGGTGCCCGCTATGGAGAACTTTCCGCCCATGAGCGACGTTCCTCCGAGTACCACGGCGAGGATCGCGTAGAGCTCGATGAGTAGGCCCGCCGCGTTGGCGTCAGCTGCGCGAATGTTTGACGAGTAGAGGATGCCCGCGATGCCCGCAAGCACGCCGCTCACGATGTATGCACCCCACACGATCCCGCGCGAACGCACACCCGCGAGACGGCTCGCCTCAGGGTTGATGCCCACGGCCTCAGTCAGCACGCCGAGCGCGCTACGGCGCTCAACGAATCCCACGACCGCCACGATCACCATTGCCAGCACAAACGCGAAGGGAAGCAACAGGAGGTACCCGGTCGCGATGAACTCGTAGGGCTCGGAGTTCACGGTGGTGATGAACCCTCCCGTGATGAGCAGGGCGACACCTCGTCCCGCGAGCATAAGCACCAGCGTCGCGATGATCGGCTGAATGCCGACCACAGACACAAGGAAACCGTTCCACGCGCCGAGCACGAGGGACACGCCGAGTGCCGCGAGCACCGCGGTCGCGACAACCCCGATGTTGTCCGGCTCGTCGGATCCCGCGATGATCTGCAGCGACACCGCTCCAGACACCGCCATGATCGCGCCTACCGAGAGATCGATGCCGCGGGTCGCGATCACGATCGTCATGCCGAGCGCCACGAGCATGAGCGGCGCAGAGTTGCGCAGGATGTCGATCAGCGCGCCGTACAACTCGCCGTCGCGCACGGTGATCTTCACGAATGAGCCGCGCGCGATCGTGTTGATCACGATGAGCGCGAGCAGCGAGGCCGACGGCCAGAACAGCCGATGCTTGACGATGGTCTTCACGCTGCGGTTCCCTTGCCTTCGTTCGCGATGTAGTCAACAAGCCCGTCGAGATCGACGGCACTCGAGTCGACCTCGCCGATGCGCTTGCGATCTCGCAGCACGACAACTCGTTGCGCGATCCGGAGCACCTCTTCGAGCTCTGATGAGATGAAGATTACTGACAGTCCCGCTGCGGACAACTCCGCGACCTTGCGCTGGATGTCTGCCTTGGCTCCAACATCGATGCCACGGGTGGGCTCGTCGAGGATCAGCAGTTGCGGAGCGGTAGCGAGCCAGCGCGCGAGCAACAGCTTCTGCTGGTTGCCTCCAGAGAGATTGCGCGCGAGCGCGTTGGGGTTCGCGGGCCGCACATCGAGCGACGCGATGTACTCGCTGACGATCGCGTCCTGCTCTGCCTTGCGGATCTTGTGGACCCACCCCTTGCGCGCCTGGATCCCGAGCACGATGTTCTCGGCGACCGTCAGGTCGCCGATGATGCCCTCTGCCCTGCGGTCCTCGGAGGAGAAAGCGACGTGATTGTCGATCGCGTGCCGCGGAGACGTGATCTTGACCGGGCTCCCCGCGATCTCGACCGCGCCAGAATCTGCTCTGTCGGCCCCGTAGAGGAGGCGCACCAACTCGGTGCGGCCCGAGCCGAGGAGCCCCGCAAGGCCCACGACTTCCCCCTCGTAAACATCGATATCCGCGGGCTCGAGCAGGCCGCGCTTGCCGAGTCCCTCCGCCTTGATGACGGGCGTTCCAGAGCGATCAACGGCGCGCTCAGCGGAGTCCGCGATGGCGTCGAGTTCATTGAGAGCGCGACCGATCATCTTGGTCACGAGTTGATCGCGCGCAAGGTCTCCGATGGCGTACTCGCCAACGAGCTTTCCGTTGCGCAGCACGGTGATCCGGTCGGCGATTTCGTAGACCTGATCGAGGAAGTGGCTCACGAAAAGTATCGCCACGCCCTTGTCGCGCAGGCCGCGAACAACGCCAAAGAGGTTGTCGACCTCTCCGCGGTCAAGGCTCGACGTTGGCTCATCGAGGATCAGCACCTTGGCATCGAGCACCATGGCGCGGGAGATCGCGACGAGCTGTTGCACGGCGATCGAGTGGCTCGACAGCATCGACCTCGTGTCGATCGTGAGCCCAAGGCCCGCGAGATGCTCTGCCGCGGCGCGATGAGCGGCGGACCAGTCGATGCGGCCGCCCTTGCGCGGCTCGTGGCCAAGCATGACGTTCTCGCCAACGGTGAGGTTGGCGCACAGATTGACCTCTTGATACACGGTCGAGATTCCCGCGGCCTGGGCGTCGGCTGTGGAGTGGAATGACCGCTCCTCGCCGCCCACGGAGATTGCTCCCGCGTCGATCGCGTACACGCCCGTGAGGGCCTTGATAAGCGTTGACTTGCCTGCGCCGTTCTCGCCCATGAGCGAGTGCACCTCGCCCGCGCGGAGCGTGAAGTCCACGTCATCGAGTGCGAGCACGCCGGGGAACGAAATGGTGATCCCACGCATCTCGATCATCGGGGGGACAGCGCTGTCCTGAGTCAGGGTCACGACCTCTACCTTTTCGTTGCTTGGGTGGCACACACCGAGGGGCCGACGCTGGGTCGACCCCCCGGTGTTGCGCTATGTGTCGTACGGGTCCGGTTGGGGATTAGTACGGACGGGAGTCGATGACCTCTGCGGCCTGCTCCTGCGTGAACGAACCGTCTTCCACGTAGTAGGCCTTCTCGACTGCCGTGCCAGCAAGCACGTCCTTCACAAGGCCGGCTGCCAGCTCACCGAGGAGCGGGTTGCACTCGACGATGTAGTTGATCTTGCCGTCCACGAGGGCCTGCATGCCGTCGCGCACAGCGTCGATCGACACGATCTTGATGTCCTCGCCGGGCTTTGCGCCCGCCGCCTCGATCGCCTCGATGGCGCCAAGCGCCATGTCGTCGTTGTGCGCGAACACCAGGTCGATGCCGTCGACGCCGTACTTCTGGAGGAAGCCCTCCATGACGGACTTGCCACCATCGCGGGTGAACTCACCCGTCTGGGAGTCGATCTTCTCGATCTGGCTACCGGCGATGGCCTCGTCGAAGCCAGCTGCACGGTCATTGGCCGGAGCCGAACCCGTGGTGCCCTCAAGGACAACCATCTTGGTGGGCTCGGTGCCGATGTTCTCTGCGGCCCAGGTGCCCGCGGTCACGCCTTCCTTCTTGAAGTCGAGGCCAACCCAGCTAGCAAACAGGTCGTCAGATGCGGAGACGGTGCGGTCTTCGAGGATCACGGGGATGCTGGCATCCTTCGCCTCCTGAAGAACGTCATCCCAGCCGTCGGACACGATGGGCGCGATGACGATGGCGTCGACGCCCTGGTTGATGAAGCTGCGGACGGCAGCGATCTGTGCGGCAGGGTCGTTGTCTGCCGCGTTGAAGATGAGCTCGAATCCGTTCTCCGCCGAGAACGCTTCCTTCATCGAATCGGTGTTGGCGCTGCGCCAGCCGCTCTCTGAGCCGGTCTGTGCGAAGCCGACGGTGATGACTTCACCGGGTTGTTCTGCCCCATTGGTGGGATCTCCGCTCGAGCTGGGGTCCTCGTCAGACGAGCATCCAGCCATGGTGAGCGCGGAGGCTCCCACGAGCGCGAGGGTTGCAAGCATGCGCTTGTTCATTCCCAAAACCTCCTTGTTTTGGTCCGGCCTTACGGCCACTCGGGTGCGAGCGCCTCGGAGACTCCGGACTGCCCGTGATTGGAATATTAGCCTTAACATTTAGCGCTAACGCAACCGCTACGAGGTCACAGTTTTGTAACGCCAGACTCAACTCGTCACGAGGGGATCCAAGTCGAAACGTTACGTGTTACGGAAAACCGTTATCGCTAACAATTCGGCGCACGATCCGACCCCCTCGTCGGCCCGGCGCACTACCCCGAACCGCCCAGGGGAATTGCCCGCGGTCGGCACTGGTTTGTGAGAGGTACCGCCCGCGAGAGGATTCATCCATGCCCAGCGCCCTGTTCAGCCCGCTCACCGTCCGTGATGTCACGTTTCGCAACCGGCTGTGGGTGTCCCCCATGTGCCAATACTCGGCGGAGGGCAAGGACGGCGTTCCCACGGACTGGCACCTCGTGCACCTTGGATCGTTCGCGCGCGGCGGCGCGGGTCTCGTGGTCGCCGAGGCGAGCGGAGTGCTCCCCGAGGGGCGCATCACGCCCTGGTGCACGGGCATCTGGAGCGACGAGCAGACGACCGCGTGGGCGCGCATCGTCGACTTCATCCACAGCCAAGGCTCGGCGGCGGGAATCCAGCTCGCGCACGCCGGGCGCAAGGGCTCCACGCATCGCGAGTGGAGCGGGGAGGGAAGCGTTCCCGTGCCCGACGCTGGGTGGCCCACAGTCGCCCCCTCGCCTATCGCGTTCCCCGGGTACGCGGAGCCGCGTGAGCTGACGGCGGACGAGATCCGCGAGCTGCCCACGGCGTGGGCGGCGGCCGCGCGGCGCGCACTCGACGCCGGATTCGACGTCCTCGAGGTGCACGCTGCCCACGGCTACCTTCTCCACGAGTTCCTCTCGCCCCTGTCCAACGTGCGCACCGACGAGTGGGGAGGGTCCCTCGAGAACCGTGCTCGCCTGCTGCTCGACGTTGTTCGCGCGGTTCGCGCAGAGGCCGGCGAGCAGGTCCCCGTGTTTGTCCGTCTCTCAGCCACGGACTGGGCCGAGCCAGAGGGATGGACAGTCGACGACACCGTCGCCGTCTCCGCATGGGTCCACGAGGCCGGCGCGGATCTCGTTGACGTGTCGTCCGGTGGACTCATCGCGGAGGTCCGCATTCCTACAGGCCCCAGCTATCAGGTCGGGTTCGCGTCCGCCGTACGGGCGGGTGCCCACATCCCGACGGGCGCGGTGGGCCAGATCGTCGGAGCGCACCAGGCAGAGGACATCGTCGCTGCTGGCGAGGCCGATGCCGTGTTCGTCGGCCGCGAGTTCCTGCGCGACCCCCACTTGCCGCTGCGGATGGCTCACGAGCTCGGCGAGGACCTCGACTACTGGCCTCTGCCCTACACCCGCGGCACCTTCACGCATCGCCCCGACGTCGACTGATCAGCCCTTCGGCGTCGCCCTGCTCATCAGCAAGAACCCTGCCAGCCCACCAACCAGGGTCACGGGGATGGTGTACGCCGCTAGTCCCAGCATCGAGTGGGTCGTGAAGAACCTCCCCACGGCCTCCCATCCGCCGTTCACGGTGATCGCGTAGACAACGCCAACAATCAGTAGCGCCAACGCCCCAAAGAAGATGATGATGCCGTTGGCTCCCCACCGCACAAACGTGGCCGCCACCGCACTACCCACGAAGAACATCAGCAGCAGAAGTAGGGTGTACATGACCGCGAGCACCCAGATCGGCTCCGTGCGAAGGGGACCCGGAGCGAAGAAGGCACCGCGAACGCCCCATCCGTCCGTCGCGCGCTCGACCCAAGCCAGCAGCGAGATGCCGACGCCGAAGACCACCGATAGCGCCCCGAATACCAGGACGGTTCCGCCGAAGTAGTCGCGCCGCGTCGCACCGAGTCCCACCACGAAGCTAAACGTCTGGTTCATCGCCTGCACCGCAACGACGACCATGTACACAAAGATGTATGTCACTCCGCCGTTCGTCGTGAATGCGTCAGGAGCGAGCGGCCGATCGCCGGCCCCGATGAGCACCGCGTGCCAGATCGCGAAGTTGAGTGCGAAGACGCCGAAGAGGATCAGCCACGGCGTGTAAAGGATGGTCCACGGGTTCGCGGCATGAATCCGCGCCGTCGTTGCAATGCGGTGTATGGGTGCCGTGGCAAGGGCGGTCATGAGCGTGCCTCCTGTGCGCTGCGAGTCCGACTGACGATGAGTTGCTGAAGCGAAACCGGGGCCAATTCCAAGCCCGCAGCCGCAGCGTCGGCCTTGTCAGCGTCGGACAAACCGGTGAGCGTGACGGAAGAAATGCCGCCGATCGATTCCCAACCGAGCACCGGCCTTCCCGACGCGAAGCGCTCAACGGCGTTGTGGCCGCCAACGAGGGTGACTGCCGTGCCACGCAGGTCGTCGGCGGCCGCATCCATCAACAGGCTGCCGTTGTCCACGACGAGCACGTGCTCGAGCAGGCGCGCTGCCTCGTCGATGAGGTGGGTCGAGAGCACGATGGTGCGCGGGTTCTCGCTGTAATCCTTGAGCAGATGGTCGTAGAAGAGTTCGCGAGCTACGGCGTCGAGTCCCGCGTACGGCTCGTCGAGCAGCGTGAGGTCCGCGCGGGACGCGAGGCCGATGATCACGCCGACGGATGACCGCTGGCCGCGCGACATCTTCTTCATGCGGCGATCGAGCGGCACCCTGAACTCGGCAACGAGCCTCGCCGCATAGTCCGCGTCCCAGTTGGGGAAGAGTTGCGCGGCCGCCTTGAGCACGTGCTTGCCGCGGAAGCCGTCCGGATAGACCTGGGACTCGCGGACGAAGCACGTTCGCGCGAGCACGCCCGCGTTCTCCACGGGGTCCTCTCCAAACACGCGAATCTCACCCGCGGAGGCGAACTCCTGTCCGGTCACGAGCCGCATGAGGGTCGTCTTTCCCGCGCCATTCCGGCCGAGCAGCCCGCAGATCGAGTTCTCCTCGATCGAGAAGCTCACGTCGGCCACCGCGGCGACCTTGCCGTATGTCCTCGCGAGGTCCGTTACTTCGATGACGGCCGTCATTGCGCGGCCTCCCTTCTGATGATCTCGATGAGTTGCTCTGGCGACATGCCGAGCGCACGTGCTCGCGCCACGAGGGGGCGGATGTATTCGTCGCCAAAGGTCTCGCGCCGCGAGGCGACGAGCCGCTCGCGCGCGCCATCCGCAACGAACATGCCAACCCCCCGGCGCTTGTAGATGATTCCCTGATCAACAAGGAGGCTGACGCCCTTAAGCGCCGTGGCGGGATTGATGCGGTGGAACGCGGCGAGGTCGTTGATCGACGGCACCTGCGCCTCTTCACGCATCGAGCCGTCGATGATTTGAGACTCGAGTTGTTCGGCGATCTGCAGAAAGATCGGCCGCGAGTCATCCACGTCAGCTCCCCGGTGTCAGTTGGTTAGTTAGTGCAGTAACTAACCAACCACATGCCCGACGCTGATGTCAACTCTTCGCTTCAGTACAGTTGGCACATGTCTGAGACCTCATTGGTGTGGATCGATTGCGAGATGACGGGTCTCGACACTACGAACGACGCACTCATCGAGGTGGCGTGCCTCGTCACCGACGCGGAACTGAACCTCCTCGGCGAGGGCGTATCCGTTGTCATCCGTCCGCCTGCAGGGGCGATAGACACAATGGGTGACTTCGTGCGCCAGATGCACACAACGTCGGGCCTCATCAACGACCTCGACGCCGGCGTGACGCTCGAGGAGGCGCAGGCACAAGTGCTCGAATACGTGCGCGCTCACGTGCCCGTTGCCGGCAAGGCGCCGCTCGCCGGCAACACCGTTGGCATGGACAAGATGTTCCTCGAGCGCGACATGCCGGAACTCATGGCGCACCTCCACTATCGCGTCGTTGACGTGAGCTCACTCAAGGAGCTCGTGCGCCGCTGGTACCCGAGGGTCTTCTTTCAGGCGCCACCGAAGACGGGCGGCCACAGGGCGCTCGGCGACATCGAGGATTCGATCCGCGAACTCCAGTACTACCGCCGCACGATCTTGGTTGCCCCGCCCGGGCCGGACACCGACGCGGCACGGTCCGCGGCTTCGGCAGTCGTCAACGGCGCGTAGCCCAAGACGGCCTCGGCCAGGTACACTTTTCGCTGGCCTGCATTGCGGGCCAATGGTGGCTGTAGCTCAGCTGGCAGAGCATCGCCTTGTGGTGGCGAGGGTCGCGGGTTCAAGCCCCGTCAGCCACCCTCATGAAGTGACGAGGCCCTCGGGATCATCCCGAGGGCCTCGTCTCATGTCTCCGTCAGGCGCGCTTCGGCCAGACCGCCCTGCCAACCCCGAGCAGGACCACGGCGACCGCCGCGGAAATGAGCCAGCGGATCCAATCGGGCCCGTCCGTCTCCTCCACTCCAAGCAATCCGGCGAGCCACCACCCGATGAGTGCACCGCCGATTCCGGCGATCCAGTTACCCCACCATGGCATCCCTGACGACCCCTTTTGGATGAGAGACGCGATGATGGCAAGCACGGCTCCCGCAACGAGAGCTCCGATCAGCGACATGTGTCGACTCCTCTTCTCCAGGCATCCCGACGGTCGGGCACCTCGTCGCAGGCTAACCTTGGTCCGAGCATCTCGCTGACTTGGAGGCATGGATGGAAGCCTGGGCGCTCGCCCTCCTGACCGGCTCTGGCTTTGCCGCCGCGTCCGGGCTCAATGCATTCATCCCGATTGTGCTTGTAGGCGCGCTTGCGCGCTTCACCGACATCATCGTGCTCCCTGACCAGCTCTTGTGGCTCCAGTCATGGCCCGTCATCATCGTCGGCCTGCTGTTGCTGCTGAGCGAGCTCGTTCTCGACAAGATCCCTGGTGTTGACCACATCAACGATCTATTGCAGTTCCTCGTCCGTCCCGTCGTTGGCGGCATCATGTTCGTCGCGACGGCGTCGGCAGAGGTGCAGGGTCAATCCGACTTCTGGTTCGAGCACCCGTGGCTTGCCGGCGTCGGCGGTGCGTTTATCGCGCTCGGCGTGCACACGGGAAAGGCCGTGGCGCGGCCAGCCGTCAATGCGTCCACCGGCGGAACCGGCGCGCCCGTGGCGTCCTTCGCGGAGGACGCGCTCTCTGTCGCACTGTGCCTCGTGGCTCTCTTTGTGCCGATCCTCGTGTTCGTCTTCTTCGTCTTCCTCGCCATCGCGCTCTACCGCATCGTCACCACTGGGCGCCGGCGCAGGCGCCGTCGCGCGCAGCTCGAGGCGGCCGGCAGGGCAGAGCGAGAGGCGCAGGCCGAGGCCGGCGGGGAATCGTCGTGGTGGCGCGGGCGCTGGCGCTAGCCGCTACAGCTCGCGACCAAGAACAGCCTCTGCGGAGCGAACGAATGCCGCCCGCACGTGCGCTCCCCCGTCGAGGTATCCCCCGACGAGCGCCGCATCCCTCAGCAGCACGAGCGAATCGGCCACAGCGTCGGGCTCGCCTACTCCTGCTGCCGCGGCGAGCTCGCCGAGCGTGCCTCTGAACCACGTCCTATGCCGCGAGACGACCTCGCGCACGGCGGATGCGGGGTCCGGGTACTCTGCCGCCGCGTTGATGAAGGGGCAGCCGCGCGTGTGGCTGCGCTCAATGTCGTCGGCGATGCCGTAGACGACGGCGTCGAGGAGTTGCGCGGGCGTGAGGGAGAGGTCCGACGCGGCGGCGAAGTAGCCGCGGATCGTCGCATCCTCGCGGTCAAGGTACGCGACGACGAGCGCCTCCTTGCCCGTGAAGTGGCGGTACATCGTGGCGCGCGTGACGGCGGCCTCGTCGAGGATGCGGTCGACGCCGATGCCGTGGATCCCCTCGCGATAGAAGATGGCCGACGCTGTTTCGAGCAGGCGGTCGCGCGGGCTCAGTCCTGTAGTCATGGTGTTCACGGTACGGGAACGTTCGTTCTCTCCCGGGTATGCCCAGAAGTTTTTTTGGAAGTCGGGAATGAATCGAAAGAGAACGAACGTTCTGTCTAGCAAGCGGGACAATCCGCCACCGACAAGGAGAAACATCATGAGCACCATCACCACGAACGAGGCCCAGCAGGTAGCCGCAGCCAACGCATCCGGCAAGCAGCCCGTCGTCTTCATCCACGGCCTCTGGCTCCTCGCATCCAGCTGGGACGCCTGGGCAGAGCGCTTCCAGGCAGAGGGATACGCAACCGTCGCCGTTGACTGGCCGGGAGACGCGAACTCCGTCACGGACGCGCGGTCGGGACTCGACCACCTCGCGGGCGTCGGCGTCCAAGAAGTGACTGACCACATCGCGGAGGTCATTGGTGGCCTCGACATCAAGCCGATCGTCATCGGTCACTCGTTCGGTGGCCTGCTCACGCAGCGCATCGCCGACCTCGGCATTGCCGCAGCGTCTGTCGCGATCGACCCCGCCCCATTCAAGGGAGTGCTGCCGTTGCCGCCTTCGGCTCTCAAGGCGTCCTCCCCCGTGCTCGCCAACCCTGCCAACCGCAAGAAGACCGTGACCCTCACCTTTGACCAGTTCCGCTATGGCTTCGCGAACGCGGTGACCGAGGACGAGGCGAAGGCGCTCTACGAGGAGTTCCACGTTGCGGCTCCGGGACGCCCGCTCTTCCAGGCGGCATCCGCGAACCTCACGACGGGCAAGGCGACCAAGATCGACGTCAAGAACCCCGAGCGCGGCCCGCTGCTCGTGATCAACGGTGGGGCTGACAACATCGTGCCGAACGTCATGGCGAAGGCGGCGTTCAAGCTGCAGTCGAAGAACCCTGGCCGCACCGAGTTCCGCGAGATCGAGGGCCTGGGCCACTCGCTCGTCATCGACTCTCGATGGGGCGAGGTCGCGGACGCGGCGCTCGAATTCATCCGCTCCTAGAGACGACACAAGGCCCGGTCCATACGGACCGGGCCTTGTTGTTCGTACACCCCCTGGGACTTGAACCCAGAACCCACTGATTAAGAGTCAGTTGCTCTGCCAATTGAGCTAGAGGTGCATGCGTAGCGAGAGTCAATATTACCAGCACCCTGGCGGTCACAGGAAATCGGGCTCCGGCACTGGGGAAGGTTGCAATCGCGACTACCCTTGGTGCCCGTGACCGACGACCGACTTACCCCAGGCGACACCGCCCCAGACTTCACCGCTCCCACGGACACCGGCACCTTCACGCTGTCCGAGCACCGCGGCGAGACCGTCATCCTGTTCTTTTACCCTGCCGCGATGACGCCCGGATGTACAACTCAGGCGTGCGACTTCCGTGACAGCCTCGATGCCTTGCGGGCACGAGGATTCGAGGTGGTCGGCATTTCCCGCGATGAGCCCGCCGTGCTCGCCGAGTTCCGCGAACTAGAACAACTCACGTACGAACTCGTGAGCGATCCCGACCACTCGATTCACGACGCCTATGGAGCGTGGGGCGAGAAGTCACTCTACGGCAAGTGGATCACGGGTGCGCTGCGCTCGACCTTTGTTGTGGACCCCGAGGGCGTGCTCACCTACGCGCGCTACAACGTGCGTGCCACGGGCCACGTGGGCCGCTTGCGCCGCGACCTCGGCCTCGACTAGCTCCGGGCCGCGTATTCTTGGTGCCGCGCGCGAGTGGCGAAATTGGCATACGCGCTGGATTTAGGATCCAGTGTCCTCGGACGTGCGGGTTCAAGTCCCGCCTCGCGCACTTGCAAGAATGGCTCTCGTGACTCACGACCTCCTAGTGCTCGCGCTCGCGGGCCTCGCCGCGGGCTTCGCTATCGCCATGCCCGTGGGAGCGATCGCGGTGCTGATCCTGCGCGAAGGCATGGTCCGCGGCGTCCGCACCGGGCTCGCCGCTGGTGCCGGATGCGCCACCGTTGACCTCGTGTATTGCGCGCTCGCGGTGGCACTTGGCGCGTCGCTAGCCGACGTCGTCGAGGCGTGGCTACCGACCCTAGCCTTCGTTTCGGGCCTGGTAATCATCGGCATTGGCGTGTTCCAACTGCTCGGGGCGAGGCGTGGA
>Ga0190271_10000312_pt1 | contig 23921 bp, 21 predicted proteins | sample Popmic356T_FD_133747 | JGI IMG/M metagenome (GOLD analysis project Ga0190271, IMG submission 133747) | Populus adjacent soil microbial communities from riparian zone of Weber River, Utah, USA - 356 T | ecosystem: Environmental > Terrestrial > Soil > Riparian zone | place: USA: Utah | collected...
CAAATCTCTTCCCACTTCTCATCCCACTTTCAAAGTGGGATGATAGCGGACAACGACGAACGATGGAACACACTCCCATGATAGAATCTATAGGTTTTTCAGTGCATTAGTGGACGGTGGCGGACGAGGGGAAACGATAGTTTGTCGCTTCTTCTGGGCACCATTCTCTCGCCGACTTGACGCGTGCTTTCTCCTTGTTGCTGAGATTCGCCGCACGGCATCCATCACGCCGCCCCCTCACCACCGCGACAATGATGCATTCCGTTGGGCCGCCTGATATGGCAAAGCACGCGGCGCGCAAATCATCCGAGCCAGGAGCGAAACCATGACCTATCGTCCTGCAATGCTGGCAATTCTCGACGGCTGGGGCTGGCGCGAGGAGCCGCAGGACAATGCGGTGCTTCTGGCCGATACGCCGAATTTCGACTTGGCGTGGAACGGCAACCCGCATGCGCTGCTTGACGCTTCCGGGGCCGATGTCGGCTTGCCGTCGGGCCAGATGGGCAATTCCGAGGTCGGTCATCTGAACATCGGCGCAGGCCGCGTTGTCATGCAGGACCTGATGCGCATCGCCCATGACTTTGCGACCGGCGAGATCGAGACCACGCCGGCTTTCGTCAATCTGCTGTCCGCGCTGCGTGCGTCGAATGGCGTCTGTCACCTGCTCGGCCTGGTGTCGGATGGCGGCGTGCACTCGCATGTCGACCACCTGGTGGCGCTTGCGGTCATCCTCGACAAAGCCGGGCTGCGCTCGCTGATCCATATCTTCACAGACGGGCGCGACACGCCGCCGCGCTCGGCAGCGGAGTTTGTGCGCGAGCTTGCCACCAGGCTGCCGGCAAGCGCCGCAATTGCCACCGTGACCGGCCGCTACTACGCGATGGACCGCGACAAGCGCTGGGAGCGCGTCAGCGCCGCCTATGCAGCCCTGGCGGAAGGCGAAGGCGACCAGTTTGCCGATGCGGTTGCGGCCATCGAGGCCTCCTACGCGGCCGATGTCAGCGATGAATTCGTCAAGCCTTGCGTGATCGGCGGCTATGCCGGCATGCGCGACGGCGATGCGCTGCTGTCGTTCAACTTCCGCTCCGACCGTGTGCGCGAACTCCTGTCGGCCCTGCTCGACCCGGCTTTCGCCGGCTTCCCGCGCAAGCGCACGCTGCGCTTCGCCGCGGCTGTCGGCATGGCCGACTATGGCGAGGATATTTCCCGCTTCATGCAGACCATCCTGACGCCGAAGGATCTGCGCGACGTGCTGGGCGCGGTCGTGTCCCGAGCCGACCGGACGCAGCTGCGCATGGCAGAGACGGAAAAGTTTCCGCATGTCACCTACTTCCTCAATGGCGGCGCGGAAGAGCCCTATCCTGGCGAAGACCGCATCATGGTGCCGTCGCCCAAGGTCGCGACATACGATCTGCAGCCGGAAATGTCGGCGCTGGAGCTTACCAACAAGGCTGTCGAGGCGATAGAGAGCGAGAAATACGATCTGATCGTGCTGAATTTCGCCAATCCGGACATGGTGGGCCACACCGGTAGCCTGCCGGCGGCGATCCGCGCCGTGGAGACGGTCGACGGCTGCCTGGGCCGCCTGGTCGCCGCGATCGACAAGGTTGGCGGCGCGCTTCTGGTCACCGCCGACCACGGCAATTGCGAGGTCATGCGCGATCCCGTCACCGGCCAGCCGCACACAGCTCACACGACGAACCGGGTACCCGTGATCCTGCTTGGCGTTCCTGGCGCAAACATCGCGGACGGACGCCTGGCCGACCTCGCGCCGACGCTTCTGGCGCTTATGGGGCTGGACCAGCCGGCGGAGATGACGGGCACGTCGCTGATCCGGTGAGCGAGGCCTGCTGCACCGTTGCGTGTCCACTGCCAAAGAGCGGCGAAAAGCCCGACAAACCTTGGATTCTGCCCCTTAAGCGCCTATATCTCATGCATCTGTCGGCGCACGATTCGGGGAAGATTACGAGCGCCTCCCAGCACCCTACCTGTGAAAGTATTTCATGAGCGACGAAACCGAAAACGGCAACGGCGAGCCGGCCGAGTACGGCGCGGATTCCATCAAGGTTTTGAAAGGCTTGGACGCGGTCCGCAAACGGCCGGGCATGTATATTGGCGACACGGACGATGGCTCCGGCCTGCACCACATGGTCTACGAGGTCGTCGACAACGCGATCGATGAGGCCCTGGCCGGCCACGCGACCAAGGTGACCGTGACGCTCAATCCCGATGGGTCGTGCACGGTGACCGACAATGGCCGCGGAATCCCGACGGACATTCACACCGGGGAGGGAATTTCGGCGGCGGAAGTCATCATGACCCAACTGCATGCCGGGGGCAAATTCGACCAGAATTCCTACAAGGTATCCGGCGGTCTGCACGGTGTCGGCGTCTCGGTCGTCAACGCGCTGTCCGTCTGGCTGAAGCTCAAGGTCCGCCGCAAGGGGGAGGTCCACGAAATGTCGTTCACCCACGGCGTTGCCGATGCCCCGCTGCGGGTCACCGGGACGGCCGGCAGCGAAACCGGCACCGAAGTCACCTTCATGCCGTCGAGCGACACCTTCACCATGATCGAGTTCGACTACGGCACGCTGGAGCACCGGCTGCGAGAGCTTGCCTTCCTGAATTCAGGCGTTCGCATCATTTTGACCGATGCCCGCCATGCCGATGTCAAGGTTCAGGAACTGCTTTACCAAGGCGGCCTGGAAGAGTTCGTCAAATATCTCGACCGTGCCAAGAAGCCGTTGATTGCCGCGCCTATCGCCATTCGCAGCGAGCGCGACGGCATCAGCGTCGAAGTGGCGATGTGGTGGAACGACAGCTACCACGAGAACGTGCTGGCCTTCACCAACAACATTCCACAGCGCGACGGCGGCACCCACCTCGCCGGCTTTCGCGGCGGGCTCACGCGCCAGGTCAATGGCTATGCCGAATCCTCCGGCATCGCCAAGAAGGAAAAGGTGACCCTCACCGGCGACGATTGCCGCGAGGGCTTGACGGCAGTGCTGTCGGTCAAGGTTCCGGATCCGAAATTCTCCTCGCAGACCAAGGACAAGCTGGTCTCCTCGGAGGTGCGGCCGGTGGTGGAAAGCCTGGTGAACGAGGCGCTTGGCAGCTGGCTGGAAGAGCATCCCGGCGAAGCGAAGGTGCTCATTGGCAAGGTGGTCGAAGCGGCGGCTGCCCGCGAGGCGGCGCGCAAGGCGCGTGAGCTGACGCGGCGCAAGGGCGTGCTCGACATCACCTCGCTGCCCGGCAAGCTCGCCGACTGCCAGGAACGCGACCCTGCCAAATCGGAAATCTTCATCGTCGAGGGTGATTCCGCCGGCGGCTCGGCCAAGAGCGGCCGTTCGCGCCAGAACCAGGCGATCCTGCCGCTGCGCGGCAAGATCCTAAACGTCGAGCGCGCCCGGTTCGACCGCATGCTGTCGTCGGAGATGATCGGCACGCTAATCACGGCACTCGGTACCGGCATCGGCAAGGACGAGTTCAACGCCGAGAAGCTGCGCTATCACAAGATCATCATCATGACCGACGCCGACGTCGACGGCGCGCATATCCGCACCTTGCTGCTGACCTTCTTCTTCCGGCAGATGCCGGAGCTGATCGAGCGAGGCCATCTCTTCATCGCCCAGCCGCCGCTCTACAAGGTGCAGCGCGGCAAGAGCTCGCAATATCTGAAAGACGAGGCTGACTACGAACGGTTCCTCATCGGCACCGGGCTCGAGGAAGCGTCCCTCCATCTGGCGTCTGGCGAGGTCCGCACCGGCGGCGATCTCCGCCGCGTCGTCGAGGACGCGATCATCGTGCGCGGGCTGCTCAATGGCCTGCACACGCGCTACAGCCGCGCCGTGGTGGAGCAGGCCGCGATTGCCGGCGCACTGAATCCTGAGAGCACGCTGGATCTGGGCCGCGCGGAGGCGATGGCCCGCACCATCGCCGCACGCCTCGATATCATCGCCGAGGACATGGAACGGGGTTGGGAGGGCCGCTTGTCGACCTCCAACGAGGGTCCCGGCGGGTTCATCTTCGAGCGCACCGTCCGGGGCGTGAAGGAATATGCGCATCTCGACATCGGTCTGCTGCAATCGGCGGACGCCCGCGCGCTGGACCGGCACGCGGAACGCCTCGGCGAGGTCTATTCCGAACCGCCGGTTCTCAAGCGCAAGGAAACCTCCGAACCGATCGCCGGCCCGCGCGCCTTGCTCGACGCGGTGTTCGCGTCCGGCCGCAAGGGCCTCTCGATGCAGCGCTACAAGGGCCTTGGCGAGATGAACGCCGAGCAGCTCTGGGAAACGACGCTCGATCCCAATGTGCGCTCACTGCTGCAGGTCAGGGTCAACGACGCCACCGACGCGGATTCGCTGTTCTCGCGCCTGATGGGCGACGAAGTCGAGCCCCGCCGCGAGTTCATCCAGGACAATGCACTGAGCGTCGCCAACCTGGACGTTTGATCGATAGCGGCTGGAATTCTCAAGCGTAGCAGGTTATGTGTAGCTAACTTAGCTAACCGAGGCTGACATGCAGGTTACCATTCATGCTGCGAAAACAAATTTATCGAAGCTGATCAAGGCCGCGCAGGCGGGCGAGGAGGTTATCATCGCCATGGGCAAGGAGCCTGTCGCCAAGCTTGTGCCCATTGAGAAGAAGCGGTTCAAATTTGGCCCGCTCGAGCAGTTAAGGGGAACGGAACCCGATTTCCTGGAGCCGATGTCAGAGGAAGACTTGAAGCTCTGGGAAGGTGGCGAGTGAAGATACTGCTCGACACTCATACTTGGGCCTGGACGCTTACGAACAACACCCGCCGGCTTTCAGCGAGAGCTGTAGAACTGATTGGCGCTGCAGAAGGCGTTTTTGTCAGCCCTTTATCCATTTTCGAGATCGGACAGAAAGTGCGGGTTGGCAAGTGGCCGGAAATGACGGCCTTTGTCGACGACCTGCCGTCGATCGCGCAGGATCAGGGTGCCAGCTTCGCTTCTTTAAGTCCGGAAATTTGCCTTCAGGCCGCGCGCATGCCCTGGAATCATCGAGATCCGTTCGACCGGTTGCTTGCCGCCACGGCTATCGACTATGGGCTTGTCTGCATTTCCATCGACGCTGCCTTTGACGAATTGCATGGCCGGGAAGGCTGGCTCGGCCGCAAGTGGTAGACCCGTCTCTCGCATGACCCAATTTCCCCTTTTCCTCGGCATTGATACCGGCGGCACGTACACAGACGCCGTGCTGTGGTCGCAGGCGGATGGCCCTTCGGGCGGCATCCTCGCCAAGGCGAAGGCGCTGACCACCCGTCACGATCTCGCGGTCGGGATAGGCGGGGCGGTCGATGCCGTCCTGCAAAGTTCCGGCGCTGCGCCGAGCGCCATCAAACTGGTCTCCATGTCGACGACATTGGCCACCAACGCGCTGGTCGAAGGGCAGGGCGGGCGCGCCGCGCTGGTCATGATAGGTTTCTCCGGAGCCGATATCTCCCGCGACGGCCTGAAGGCCGCATTGGGTGGCGATCCGGTGATCTACTGCGCCGGTGGGCACGACGTGCATGGCAATGCGACGGCGCTGGATCTCGGTCCGCTGGAGCAGGCCTTGCCGGAATTGGCGGACAGCGTGTCCGCCTTTGCGGTCTGCGGCTACTTCGCCACGCGCAATCCCGCGCATGAACTGTCGGTGCTGGAGATGATCCGCCAGCGAACGCATCTGCCGGTGACCGCCAGCCACCAGCTTTCCTCAAAGCTGGGCGGTCCGCGCCGGGCGCTGACGACGCTGCTTAATGCGCGGCTCATTTCGCTGATCGACAGACTGATCGAGGCCACGCAAGGCTTCATGGCCGCCCGCAACATCGCCGCACCGCTGATGGTGGTGCGCGGCGACGGCGCGCTCGTCTCCGCTGCTTTTGCGCGCGAGCGCCCTATCGAAACGATCCTTTCCGGTCCGGCCGCGAGCCTGGTCGGGGCACGCCACCTGACGGGACTGGACGATGCGGTGGTGTCCGATATCGGCGGAACCACCACGGATGTTGCCGTGCTCGACAAGGGCCGCCCCCGCCTGGACCCGGAGGGCGCCACGGTTGGCGGCTTTCGCACCATGGTCGAGGCAGTGGGAATGCGAACATTCGGCCTGGGCGGCGATTCCGAGGTGGCGCTTGAGGACGGCGCGCTCGATCCTCGGATCTTGCTTGGTCCGCGCCGGCTTGTTCCGCTTGCATTGGCCGGACTGACGCATAGCTCGGCGGTGATGACAGAGCTTGAGCGGCAGTTGCGGGCGCCAAATCCCGGGCGGATGGACGGCCGCTTCGCGCTGCGCACCGGCGCGCCGCAGCAATTGAGCGCCGGCTTGAACGCGGCCGAGGCGCGCCTGTTCGGCGCGGTGACCGGAATTCCGCAGCCGCTCGACCGCTTGCTGCTCAGCAATGCGCAGACTGCAACGCTCAACCGGCTGGTGGCGCGCGGACTGGTCCATATTTGTGGGTTCACCCCTTCGGACGCCGCGCATGTCCTCGGGCGGCAGGCGAACTGGAATGCCGAGCCGGCGCGTCTCGGCGCGGCGCTTCTGGCCCGCCGGCGTGACGGCCGAGGGCAGCCTGTCGCCGATTCGCCGGAGGATTTCTGCCGGAACGTGCTCACCGCGCTGACCCGCGCCTCGGCCGACGTCATCCTCGAAACCGCGTTCGCGGAGGATGGGCTGGATGGCGCGGCAATGGCCGGCCATGCGCTGGTCGAGCGGGCCATCGAGGGGCGTGCCGGTATCGCGCGCGTCACCATCTCGCTCGACCGGCCTGTCGTCGGGCTCGGCGCGTCAGCCGCGCTGCACTATGCCGGCCTGCCGGCGCTGCTTCACACCAGTTGCGTGACGCCGGAGGACGCCGATGTCGCCAACGCCGTTGGTGCGGTCGTGGGACAGGTGCGCGTCAATGCGCAGGCCCGCGTCAGCCAGCCGAAGGAAGGGCTGTTTCGGCTGAATACCGACAGCGGCCTGCGCGACTTCAAGAGCGAAGAAGCGGCCCTTGCGGCCGCGGAAGCCGAGGCGCGAGGCCAGGTGGCGGCGCGCGCGCTGGCAGCCGGCGCCGATAGCTACGAGGTTGACGTCACGCGCAATATCCGCACCTCCACCGTCGAGGGGCAGCGCCTGTTTGTCGAGGCGGATGTCGTCGCTGTCGCCTCAGGCAGGCCGAGAATTGCCGGGTAATCCTTTCGCAGGGGGAGGGACGGGTTGGCGTCGAGCGCATTGACCCTGCCGCGCCAACCATGCAAAACGCCCGAAATGTCCCATCCAGCCGCACAGGCGGCCCATTCCTCGGAGCAGAGCTTATGACGGATCGGATCGCGATCGACGGATTGCAGATAGATCGCGCCCTCCACGATTTCGTGGTGAGCAAGGCCATCCCCGGAACTGGGATCAAGCCGAGTGATTTCTGGTCGGGATTTTCTGCAATTGTGCGCGACCTCGCGCCGAAAAACCGTGCGCTTCTCCAAAAGCGCGAGGAAATCCAGGAGAAGATCGACCGCTGGCACCGCGACCATGGCGCGCCGGTCGACCTAGCGGCCTACAAGGCTTTCCTTGAGGAGATCGGCTATATTGTTCCGGAAGGTCCTGACTTCCAGGTGACGACCGAGAATGTCGACCCGGAAATCGCGACCATTGCCGGGCCGCAGCTTGTCGTGCCGGTGATGCATGCGCGCTATGCGCTGAACGCCGCCAATGCGCGCTGGGGTTCGCTCTACGATGCGCTTTATGGCACCGACGCTATTTCCGAGGCCGATGGAGCCGAAAAGGGCAAGGGCTATAATCCGAAGCGCGGCGCGAAGGTTATCGCCTGGGCGCGTGCCTTCCTGGATGATGCCGTGCCCCTGGACGGGGGGAGTTGGAGCGAGGTTCGTTCCTTCGCCGTCAAGGATGCCGGACTGGTGGTGACGCTGGCTGCGGACAGAACCGTGGGCCTCGCAAAGCCGGAAAAATTCGTGGGGTATCTCGGCGAGCCGTCCGCGCCGCAGCAGATCCTGCTGCGCAACAATGGCCTCGGCATCGAACTGCTGATCGACGCAACGTCGACCATTGGCAAGGACGATCCGGCGCATCTTTCGGACGTCTGGCTGGAGGCGGCGCTGACCACCATCCAGGACTGCGAGGATTCCGTCGCTGCCGTCGACGCCGAAGACAAGATCGTCGTCTACGGCAATTGGCTTGGCCTGATGAAAGGCGATCTGACGGAAGAGGTCTCCAAGGCCGGCAAGACTTTCACCCGCAAGCTGAACCCCGATCTCGAATACAAGGCGCCTGACGGCTCGACCTTCGAGGTCGTTTGCCGCTCCTTGATGCTGGTGCGCAATGTCGGCCACCTCATGACCAATCCGGCGGTCCTGCTGGACGACGGCAGCGAGATCCCCGAGGGTATCATGGATGCGGCGATCACCGGGTTGATCGCTCTGCATGACATCGGCCCCAAGGGCAGGCGCAAGAATTCGCGCACCGGCTCTGTCTACATCGTCAAGCCGAAGATGCATGGGCCAGAAGAGGTGGCCTTCGCTGTTGAACTGTTCGGCCGCGTCGAGACATTGCTCGGTATGAAGACCAACACCCTCAAAATGGGCATCATGGACGAGGAACGCCGCACCACGGTGAACCTCAAGGAATGCATCCGGGCAGCCAAGGATCGCGTCTGCTTCATCAACACCGGCTTCCTCGACCGCACCGGCGACGAAATGCACACCTCCATGGAAGCCGGCCCGATGATCCGCAAGGGCGACATGAAGCAGGCCAGCTGGATCCAGGCCTATGAGAACTGGAACGTCGATACCGGCTTGCAGTGCGGCCTGCAGGACAAGGCCCAGATCGGCAAGGGCATGTGGGCGATGCCCGATCTGATGGCCGCCATGCTGGAGCAGAAGATCGCTCACCCGAAGGCCGGAGCGAACACCGCCTGGGTGCCGTCGCCGACGGCCGCAACTCTGCACGCCACGCATTATCACAAAGTCGATGTCCACGACGTTCAGGACAAGCTGAAGAGCCGTGCGAAGGCGAAACTCGGCGACATCCTGTCAGTGCCGGTCGCATCGCGGCCGAACTGGACCCCGGAAGATATCCAGCGCGAACTGGATAACAATGCGCAGGGCATTCTCGGCTATGTCGTGCGCTGGATCGACCAGGGCGTTGGCTGCTCGAAAGTACCGGACATTAACGATGTCGGACTGATGGAGGACCGCGCCACACTTCGTATTTCATCGCAGCATATCGCCAATTGGCTGCACCATGGCGTCTGCACTGAGACGCAAGTGATGGAGACGCTCAAGCGCATGGCAGGGGTGGTTGACCGGCAGAACGAAGGTGACCCCCTCTATCGCCAGATGGCGCCCCACTACAACGGCATTGCCTTTCAGGCCGCCTGCGACCTGGTGTTCAAGGGCCGGGCGCAGCCAAGCGGCTATACGGAGCCGATCCTTCACGCGCGACGGCTCGAGCTTAAGGCGGAGGGCCGTGAAGGCTAGCTCTCTGCTTCTCACCACATGGCGAGAGTCGATCGGCCTGAGCAAGGCGGCGCTGCGTTTATCCGGCGGGCGCCCTGCATGATCCTCCTTGTCATAGACACTTCCGCGCGATTCTGTGCCGCCGCGATCTTCGCCGGCGAGACCGAATTCGGCCGTGAATCGCTTGACCTCGGCAAGGGTCACGCCGAGCACCTCATGGCCGTCATCGAGACTGCGCTGCACAAGGCAGGCAAGTCCTACGCCGACCTAGACGCCGTAGCAGTCGCCATCGGCCCCGGGTCGTTCACCGGCGTGAGGGTTGGGGTGGCAACAGCACGCGGCCTGGCGCTGGCGTTGAAGGTTCCGGCGCTCGGCGTTTCAAATCTCGAAGCTGTCGCGGCGCAAGAGGGGGACGTCCATCCTGGCCGCTTCATTCTAGCGGCCTTTGCATCAGCCAAAGGTGATATCCAGGCAGCACTTTACGATCCGCGCGGCAATGGTGTTTACTCTCCAGCCGTGATCGACCTCGCGCACGCCGTGCAACTCGCCTCCGACCATGATGCTATCATCGTCGGCTCTGCGGCGGCTGCGATCCAGGCGGAAGCCCCTGGCCTCGCAACCGGCGGCGATATGGTCACTGCCGACATCGGCGTTTATGCGCGCCTTGCGCTGGCAAAGCCGCGCGACGGCGAGCGACCCAAGCCGCTGTATCTTCGCGAGCCTGACGCCAAGCCGCAGGCGGGATTCGTCCTAGCGAGGACAAGCCGATGATGGGCATCTCGCTGTCAGGTTTGACACGCCGGCGCGACTACGCGCTCGAACGACTGGAGCCCGGCCATGGCGGTGACCTCGCGGCGCTCCACAGCGAAGATTTCACGCGGCCCTGGAGCCCGGAGGAATTCTCGGCCTTGCTGGAGGACAGCCATGTCTTCGGTTTCGCGGTCCGCGAGGTCGGTGGGCGGCGCAAGGAACCTCTCGGCTTTGTTTTGGCCAGGCTGGCTGCCGGGGAGGCCGAGATCCTCACTGTTGCGGTTGCCCGCGCTCATCGCCGCCACGGCTTGGGCTGGAAGTTGATGGATGCGGTCCTGCGCCAATTGCATGCGGAACGGGCGGAGGCGTTATTCCTCGAAGTGGACGAGACAAATGCCGCGGCGCTCGCCCTCTATCGCAGGCTCGGCTTTCATCAGGTTGGCAAGCGCGCCGGCTATTATGAGAGCGGGGCCGGCGCCCACCGCACGGCCGCGCTTGTCATGCGCCGCGATCTCCGTTAGCGCCAAGGCCTCTGGCGGGGGACTTGCCTGAAATGATCGGCTGCCTGCGCATAGCGATGGCGTTCGCCTTTGTCGGTCTGGTCACGCCGTTCGTCGCGCTTGCGCAACTGGTCGCGATGAAGACCGGCTGGTTTCCGGAAACGATATTCCCGCCGCTCTGGCACAGTGCGATCGTGCGGGCGCTAGGCCTCAGAATTCGCGTCTTCGGCGCGCCGTCGGATCAACGCCCACTTTTGATCGCCGCCAACCATATCTCATGGGCCGACATCATGGTCATTGGCTCGCTGTTCGATGTGCAGTTCATCGCCAAGTCGGAGATGTCCGGCTGGCCGATCATGGGGTTTCTGTCGAAACTCCAGCGCACCGTGTTCGTCGAAAGGGAGCGCCGGCGCAAATCCGGAGAGCAGGCGAGCGAAATCGCCACGCGCCTCAAGGCCGGCCATGCCATGATCCTGTTTCCGGAAGGGACTACGGCCGACGGCAACTTCATCCTGCCCTTCAAGACTTCGCTGTTTGGCGCAGCCTCGATGGCGCTGGACGAACACACGGTCGACAGGGTCTATGTGCAGCCGCTGGCTATTGCCTATACGCGCGTACACGGCGTCGCCATGGGCCGCAAGCACCGGGCTCTGTTCTCCTGGGCCGGCGGCGAGGGCTTGTGGCCGAGTTTGAAGCGTTTTCTGTCCGTCCGCGCCGTCGATGTCGAATTGCATTTCGGCGCGCCGATCGAATTCGCCGCATCAAGGAACCGCAAGGCGGTAGCCCGTCAGGCCGAGGACGAGGTGCGCCGCCTCATGAGCGCCGCGATTTCCCATCCGAGGTAGAGCGAGGTGCGGAGTTTGGGAGTTGATCGGGCGCATCTGGCCGGGTTTGGTGGATCAATCACACGGCGCTGCGCGCCGCATGACAACGCCCTTGGGCCACCCTATGGTCCCGCGCATGTCCGATCTGCAGCCGCCTCTTACCGATGAAGAACTTCAGCGCTACGCGCGTCATATCGTTTTGCCGGAAATAGGCGGGGCGGGTCAGCAGAAACTGAAGCGCGCCAGGGTTCTGGTGGTTGGTGCGGGCGGTCTCGGTGCGCCGGTGCTGCAATATCTTGCCGCCGCGGGCGTCGGCACGCTCGGTATCCTCGATGACGACATTGTCTCGCTCTCCAACCTGCAGCGTCAGGTCATCCACGAAACCGCGGCCATCGGCGAGGACAAGACGGAAAGCGCAGGGCGCACAGTGAAGCGCCTCAATCCTAACGTCACGGTGAAGCTGCATCGCGAGAGGCTTGGCGAGAGCAACGCATCCGGCATAGTTGCCGGTTATGATGTTGTTGTTGACGGATCGGACAATTTCGACACGCGCTACACGCTTGCCGATGCTTGCGAGACCGAGAAGAAGCCGCTTGTTGCGGCGGCGGTTGGCCGCTTCGACGGCTCGCTCACTGTGCTCGCTCCCTTCGACCGGAACGCCGCCGGAGAGCCAAATCCCGGATATCGAGATCTGTTTCCCGAGGCGCCTCCGGCAGGCCTCGTCCCGTCCTGTGCCGAAGCCGGCGTGGTCGGTGCACTGACCGGCGTCATGGGTACGCTGCAGGCCATGGAGGTCATCAAGCTTGTCACCGGCATTGGCGAACCGTTGATCGGCCGCCTGCTGCTTTACGACGCGCTCGCCGCCCGATTTGAAGAAGTGCGATACAAGAGGGCGCGATGAACGAGCAGGCGATCTTCACTATCGTGCGCCTGCCGGCCGACTTCTGCCGCTGGAACGATTTGCTGACGCTGATCACCGGCGCCTTCGCTTATATGGATGGGGTCGTCGACCCGCCGAGTTCCGCCCGTGGGCTGACCAGTCAATCGCTTGCCGAAAAGGCCTCGGTGGAAACCTGCTTTGTCGCGATGCGCGGTGACGAACTGGCCGGCTGCGTCTTCATCGATGAGCGAGACGAGCATTTCTACATCGGCAAGCTGGCGATTGCCCCGGATTGCCAGGGCAGGGGTCTTGGCCGCGCGCTCATGACGGCGGTCGAACAGCACGCGCTCTCGCGCGGCAAGCAGCAGCTCGAACTGCAAACGCGTGTTGAGCTGACCGGCAATCAGGCGGCCTTTGCCACGCTTGGCTTTCGCGAGACAGGGCGCACCGCGCACCCCGGCTATTCGCGGCCGACCTCGATCACGATGAGGAAGGTGCTGTGACGCTGGTCCTGTCGCCCGAAGAACGCGCGACAGCGAGCGGCGAACGGGGCGATGGCGCGGCGATGGCCATGCGCATCGTGGCCGAGACCGCCAGAATGCTCGGCGCGCCGCGATTGATCCCGATCGCGTCGACCCATATCGACGGCGCGCTGTACCACGGCGATTCCGGCACCTTGTTTGCCGAAAGGCTGGTGCAAGGCGGCGCGAAAGTCGCCGTCCGTTCCACTTTGAATGTCGGTGCGCTGGACCTGACCGGCTGTTCTCGCGTCAGGCTCGAAGAGCCGGCGAGGGGGATGGCGCGCCGCATGATGCAGGCCTATCGCCAGCTTGGCTGCGAGGCGAGTTGGACTTGTGCGCCATACCAGGCCAATCACCGGCCCGCAGCCGGGACCGATGTCGCGTGGGGCGAGTCCAACGCCGTGGTGTTCTGCAACTCCGTTCTCGGAGCGCGCACGAACCGCTATGGCGATTTTCTGGATATCGCCTGTGCGATCAGCGGCCGCGCACCCGACTATGGATTGCATCGTCCCGAGAACAGAAAGGCGACGCTGGTATTCGACGTGAGCGCGCTTTCGGCTGACTTCATTTTGTCGGATTCCGCCTGGCCGGTGCTCGGAAGCCTTTACGGCCGTGAAGTCGGTTCCGCCATCGGAGTGATCGCCGGCGTAGACAGCCATCCGGGCGAGGATGCGCTGAAGGCGTTCGGCGCCGCTGCCGCGTCATCCGGCGCCGTGGGCTTGATTCACATCGCAGGCGTCACCCCGGAAGCGCCGAGCCTGAGCGTCGCACTGGATGGGGCAAAGCCAAAGCAGACAATCGCGGTCACGGCCCGCATGGTCGACGATGCTCGCCGCCGCCTGTCGACTGCGCAAGTTGTGGATCGCATCGACGCCGTCGCCATCGGCAGCCCGCATCTTTCGCTTGCCGAATGCGAGGCCTTGGAGCGTCTGCTGGCGGGCCGCAGCGTCATCGTTCCGATCTACGCCTGTACAGGCAGGCATGTGCTCGCCGAACTTGAGAAGGCAGAACGACGCAAGGCAATGGAATCGCTTGGCGTGATCCTTGTTGTCGACACCTGCGTCGTGGTCACGCCTATCATGCCCGACCTGAGGGATGGCGTGCTGATGACGAATTCGGGCAAGTTCGCGCACTACGCGCCAGGCAATACGGGCTACGCGGTTGTCTATGGCTCGCTCGCCGAATGCGTCGAGAGCGCCATCGCCGGAAAGCCGGTCTTTGCGAGGCTTGCGTGACGAGCAGGCCCGAGACGCTGAACGCACACACCGAAGTGCTTGTGCCCGGCAGGGCAGGGCGCGGACCGGCACTCGTGCTCACGGCTCCGATCAGCTTCTGGGGCGGTGTCGATGCAAGAACCGGCAGGATCGCGGATGTGCGGCATCCGCAGCACGGCCTGTCTATCGCCGGTACGGTGCTGTTTCTGCCCGGCACCATAGGCTCATCATCTGCTTCGGCGGTGCTGATGGAGTTGGTGCATGCGGGCCTTGCGCCCGCATCGCTCGTGCTTCACGAGCCGGATGCGATCCTGCTGCTGGGCCTGATCGTGGCCAGGGAGATGAATTGGGAAACGCCAATGGCGGTGCGATTGCCGAAGGAGGATTTCGCCCGCTTCGAGGGCCAAACCGTTGCTGTGGCGACCGAAGGGCTCATTTCTGTTGAGAGGACGTAGGTCCAAACGGCGTTCGCGCAATCCGGTTGCCGCGCAACCAATTCGCACCCTCAAGCTCGGCGGAACGACGGCACCCTCATCTAAATCTTCTGCGGCAGCACCCGGTCCGGCGGCCGGTGACCGTCGGCGAAAGCGCGAATGTTGATGATGACCTTTTCGCCCATGTCCACCCGGCCCTCGATCGTGGCCGAGCCCATGTGCGGGATCAGCACCACTTTGCCCTCGGCGGCGAGCTTGAGAAGCGCCGGATTGACCGCCGGTTCATGCTCGAAAACGTCAAGGGCCGCTCCGGCCAGCTTGCCGGTCTGAAGCATCGAGATCAGCGCGTCCTCGTCGATGATATCGCCGCGCGCCGTGTTTACGATGTAGGCGGTCGGCTGCATCAGCGCGAGCCGCCGCGCCGACAGCAGATGAAATGTCGCGGGTGTTGACGGGCAATTGACCGAGATGATGTCCATTCTGGCCAGCATCTGGTCGAGGCTCTCCCAATAGGTAGCCTCCAACTCGTCTTCTATGCGCTGCGCCACCCTGTGGCGGTTGTGATAGTGGATCGACAGGCCGAAAGCCTTGGCCCGGCGGGCCACTGCGGTACCGATACGCCCCATGCCGACAATGCCAAGCCGTTTGCCCCAAATGCGCCGGCCAAGCATCCAGGTGGGCGACCAACCCGACCATTTTTCGCCGTCGTGCAGCACGTTCGCGCCTTCCGTCAGGCGGCGGGGCACTGCAAGCACCAGCGCCATGGTCATGTCAGCGGTGTCTTCCGTCAGCACGTTCGGGGTGTTGGTGACGCTGATCCCCTTCTTTGCCGCGGCCACCACATCGATATGCTCCACGCCGTTGCCATAGTTCGCGATGAGCTTGAGGTTCGGCCCGGCCTGCTCGATGAGTGCTGCGGTGATCCTGTCGGTGATGGTCGGCACCAGAACGTCGGCTTCCTGCATAGCCTTGACGAGATCGGCCTCGCTCATCGGCGAATTCTCGACATTCAGCCGCGCGTCGAACAGCTCGCGCATGCGTGTCTCGACCGGATCCGGCAGCTTGCGCGTGATGACGACAAGTGGCTTTTTTCGCCCGACCAAATTTTCCTCCGACATCGGCCCCAGTTAGGCCGCAAAAAGCGCCGCGTTGAGACCAAATTAACCAAGGCCGGCGACACTGACCGACGGCGCAACTTGGCGTCTGTGTATCAAGCGCCAAACGCGATGACAAAGAAAAAGGGCGCCGCCGCGAGCGAGCGTGATGCGATTGTGGGGAAAGGCACGTTGGCTTTTTTGCTTTCGCTTAGAGTAACCATCGGCGCGGCCCTGCTGGCCGGCCTTTCCGTGTCGGCAGTTGCTGCGCCGCCGCAGACAAACGCCGACGAACCCTATGTGGTGCGCGGCAAGAGCGGCCTGCCGCTGCCGCGCTTCGTCAGCTTGAAATCGGGTCGGGTGAATTCGCGCATTGGTCCTGGCGTCACCTACGGCGTGGACTGGATGTACATGAAGTCCGGTCTTCCCATGGAAATCATCCAGGAATTCGACAATTGGCGCCGGGTGCGCGATTCGGATGGCGCCGAGGGCTGGATCAATCAGTCGCTGCTGTCGGGCAAGCGCACCGGCATCGCCGCGCCCTGGCGGAAGGGCAAGAAGGCCCACATCAATCTGCTTGCCGAGCCGGACGCGAAATCCGCGACGGTGGCGATACTTGAGCCCGGCGTGATCGGCCAGATCGAAAGCTGCAATGGCGAGTGGTGCGAGATGACCTTTGAGGGTCACACCGGCTGGATCACGCAGTCCCTGCTCTGGGGTGCTTATCCGGGGGAGCAGATCGACGATTAGGGCGATTGGTGCGTCCTTCGGCTCGTCCATGAAGGACAGCCCCAATTTTCACTGCGGTGCGGCCTGGCACCTCAGGATGAGGACCGTGGGTGCCGGCCCCAGTTCTTACGCATCATTGATTGCAGCTCAGGTGCAGGCCTATCAGGACGTGGATCGCAGTTCAGCTACGGTCCTCATCCCGGTGGTGCGAGACCGCAAGATCTTGAAGAAGCTGGTATAATTCATGCGCGCTACGGTCCTCATCCCGAGGTGCGAGACCGCAAGTCGTTGAAGAAACTGGGATAATTTCATCCGCGCTGCGGTCCCTCATCCTGAGGTGCGAGACGCAAGACATTGAAGAAGCTGGCATAATTCATATGCGCTACGGTCCTCATCCTGAGGTGCGAGACCGCAAGTCGTTGAAGAAGCTGGGATAATTCTTGCGCGGGCGAGCCTCGAAGGACGCACCGCCTCGCTCAATCGCAACGCTTGGGTCGCAACCGGACGATGACGTCCACGTTGCAGATTTCCATACCCTCGGGCGGCTCAGGCAGATTGACGACGCCGACGGGCCCCTGCTCGATGTCGAAGACCCGGTTCTCGCCTTCCACGAAAAAGTGATGATGATCCGAGGTATTGGTATCGAAGTAGGTCCTGGCCCCTTCGACAGCGAGAATTCGCAAAAGCCCAGCCTGGGTAAACTGGTGCAGCGCATTGTAGACCGTGGCAAGCGAAACCGGCACGCGGGCGTGGATCGCCTCTTCGTGCAGTTCCTCTGCGGACAAATGGCGGTCGCCCTTGGCAAACAGCAGGCGAGCGAGCGCAATGCGTTGCCGCGTCGGGCGCAAGCCCGCATCGCGTACACGCTGATCGACTTCAGGCATCGTATGCTGATGCGTCAATTCGTACCGCCTTGCCCATCCCATGCGCATTAGGTCTAAATCCGGCCGACATTTCAGCCTTCCCGCGCATTCGACATATATTCTGTCGCGGTGATACGATCAATAGAGGCTCGGCGCGCCCGCATTGACCGCATCGACCCGGCGCGTTAGAGCGACAGGGTTCCGTGAGGGAGCACGGTCTAATAATGAAGAGGGCAGGCACGCGCCGCCCCACGAGGAAGGGACCGATGGGGGAACGCAAATCCAGTTACGACTTTGACGATCTGATCGCATGCGCGAAAGGAGAGTTGTTCGGCCCGGGCAATGCGCAATTGCCCTATCCGCCCATGCTGATGTTCGATCGCATCACCGAGATCAGCGAGACAGGCGGCACTTTCGACAAGGGCTTCCTGCGCGCCGATTTCAAGATTCATCGCGATCAATGGTTCTTCCCCTGCCATTTCATCGGCAATCCTGTCATGCCGGGCTGCCTGGGCCTCGACGCGCTGTGGCAGATGACCGGTTTTTACCTCGGCTGGCTGGGCGAGCCTGGCAAGGGTATGGCGCTGTCCACCGGCGAAGTGAAATTCAAGGGCATGGTCACGCCGAAGACGAAACTTGTCGAGTACGGCGTCGATTTCAAGCGGGTCATGCGTGGACGTCTGGTGCTCGGCATCGCCGATGGGTGGCTTAAGGCCGACGGCGAGACTATCTATACCGCCACCGACCTTCGCGTCGGCCTCGCCAAGCAGGAAGCGGCGGCCTAAACGCCGCTGCCCTCAAACGGAGTTCCCCATGAGACGAGTCGTCGTCACCGGCCTCGGAATCGTATCCTCTATCGGTAATAACGCCGATGAAGTGCAGGCGTCGCTCTACGACGCCAAATCCGGCATTTCCTTCTCCCCTGATTTCGCCGAACACGGCTTCAAATGCCAGGTGTGGGGTGCGCCGACGCTCGACCCCACGGAATTGGTGGATCGCCGCGCGATGCGCTTCCTGCACAAGGGAAACGCCTGGAATCACGTCGCCATGCAGCAGGCGATCAAGGATGCCGGGCTGGAAGAGGCCGAGATCACCAACGAACGCACTGGCATCATCATGGGCTCCGGCGGACCCTCGACCAAGTCGATCGTCGAGGCGGCCGAAATCACCATGAAGAACAACAGCCCGAAGCGGATCGGGCCTTTCGCCGTGCCGAAGGCGATGTCTTCGACCGCCTCCGCTACCCAGGCAACCTGGTTCAAGATTCACGGCGTCAATTATTCGATCTCGTCCGCCTGCTCGACCTCTGCGCACTGCATCGGCAATGCGGCGGAGATGATCCAGTGGGGCAAGCAGGACCGCATGTTCGCCGGCGGACACGAGGATCTCGACTGGACGATGTCGAACCTGTTCGACGCGATGGGTGCGATGTCGTCGAAATTCAACGACCGGCCCTCGGTCGCTTCGCGCGCCTATGACGTCAACCGGGACGGCTTCGTCATCGCCGGCGGCGCGGGCGTTCTGGTGCTGGAAGAACTCGAGGTCGCCAAGGCGCGCGGCGCGAAAATCTACGCCGAGATCGTCGGCTATGGCGCGACATCCGATGGCTACGACATGGTCGCTCCGTCAGGCGAAGGCGCGGTGCGCTGCATGCGGCAGGCGCTGTCCACCGTCAAACTGCCGGTCGATTACATCAACACCCACGGCACCTCGACCCCCGTCGGCGATTCCAAGGAGATGGGCGCCATTCGCGAGGTGTTCGGCGAGCAGATGCCCCACATCCAGTCCACCAAGTCGCTCACGGGTCACTCGCTCGGCGGCGCGGGCGTTCAGGAAGCCATCTACTCTATCCTGATGATGAACGCCGGTTTCATCGGCGAAAGCGCCCATATCGAGGAACTCGATCCCGAGTTCGAAGGCATGCCGATCGTCCGCAAGCGGATCGACAATGCCAAATTCGACGTCGCGCTTTCCAATTCGTTCGGCTTCGGCGGCACCAACGCCACGCTTGTAATGCAGCGCTACGTCTAGGCAGTAGGTGTTAGGCAGTAGGCAGTAGGCAGTGGGCAGTGGGGGATGTCGGGCAGAATCGAGTCGTACAGGGACCTTGTTGTTTGGCAGCAGGCTGTAGATCTCGTCGTTGCTGTCTACAACCTCACCAGAGATTGGCCAAAGGAAGAATTGTTTGGTCTAACGAGTCAGGCTCGACGCTCGGCACATCGATTCCAGCCAACATCGCCGAGGGCTATGGCCGAGACAATACCGGATCGTATCGGCAATTTCTTAGGATCGCCCAAGGTTCGTTGAAGGAACTCGAAACACACTTGATCGTAGCAAACCACATTGGCCTGTCGGCTAGCGACGAGATCATACAGTTGCTACGCCGGAGCGACGATATTGGTAAGATGCTGAGACAACTCATTCGAAAAATCAGCCCTGCTTAGCCTGCCTACTGCCTATTCCCTACTGCCTATTGCCCAACTCCACTCCCACCAACAAGGACTGCTCAGCATGGACGGACTGATGAAGGGCAAGCGCGGCCTCATCATGGGCGTCGCCAATGACCATTCGATCGCATGGGGCATTGCGCAGAAACTCGCGGACCATGGCGCCGAACTCGCCTTCACCTATCAGGGCGAAGCGTTCGGCCGGCGCGTCGCGCCATTGGCCGCGAAGGTCGGCGCGAAGCTGGTGCTGCCCTGCGATGTCGAGGACAGCGCCACAGTGGCCGCCGTGTTCGAAACGCTAGGCAAGGAGTGGGGCGGGCTCGATTTCGTGGTCCACGCCATCGGTTTCTCCGACAAGAACGAACTCAAGGGACTCTACGCGGATACTACTCGCGAGAATTTCGTGCGCACGATGGTCATTTCCTGCTTCTCGTTCACCGAAGTCGCGCGCCAGGCCGCCGCGCTGATGAACGACGGCGGCTCGCTGCTGACGCTGACCTATGCTGGCTCTGTCCGCGTCATGCCCAACTACAATGTCATGGGCGTCGCCAAGGCGGCCCTGGAGGCAAGCGTACGCTATCTGGCCACGGATTTCGGGCCGCGCGGCATCCGCGTCAACGCGCTGTCGCCCGGTCCGGTTCGCACGCTGGCCGGCGCCGGGATTTCCGATGCGCGCTACATGTTCTCGTTCCAGCAGCGCAATTCGCCGCTTCGCCGTCCTGTGACCCTGGACGAGATCGGCGGCTCGGCGCTCTATCTGCTCTCGGACCTTGGTGGCGGCGTCACCGGCGAAGTGATCAATGTCGACAGCGGTTATCACGTCGTGTCGATGCCGACGCTTGAGGAACTCAAGCGCACGGACGGCGGCAAAGAGTAGTTGCCAGGTCCAAGCATGCTCACGATCAGGACCGCGTGTCTGGAAGACGAACAAGCGGTCGTGGCGCTGTGGCGGCGTTGCGGCTTAGTTGTCAGCTACAATGATCCGGTGGCGGATTTTCAGTTTGCAGTTCGTAGCGAGTGCTCCGACGTTCTCATCGGCGTGGATGCCTCGGGCGACATCAAGAGCAGTTTGATGGTGGGCCACGACGGCCATCGTGTGGATCTACTACGTAGGGTCTGATCCCGATTCGCGCGGCGTTGGCCTGGGCAGGGACATAACCCGTGCTGCCGAGGATTGGCTACGGCGGCGCAGCATCGCGAAGATGCAATTGTTGGTTCGTGAGAGCAACAGCAAGGTTGTTTCATTCTATGAGCGGCTTGGCTTTGAAACAGTGCCGACAGTCGTCATGGCCAAGTGGCTTTAGCCGCCTTGCCAGCCTGTCCCAAGCGGCATAGCGAATAGTACTATTGTTCTATAATACGCGCCGCTGCACGATCTTCCCCTACGTTATGGGAGGATCAAACCGTGCTCGACAAAACGCCCAGCACCAAGGTGACCGAATTTCTGGACAAGTTCGGCAGCGCGCTCGAAGCAGGTGACATCGAAGCCGCCGTGAACTGTTTCCAGGCTGACTGCTATTGGCGCGACCTGGTTACCTTCACCTGGAATCTCAAGACGATGGAGGGACAGGACCAGATCCGCGAGATGCTGAAGGCGACGCTGGCGAAAACCAAACCTACCGGCTGGAAAATTGCCGAGGGCGAGGAAGCGGCGGAGGACGGCGGCGTCACCACAGCCTGGATCGAATTCGAGACGGAGATTGCGCGCGGTTTCGGCATGATCCGGCTGAAAGACGGCCTTATCTGGACGCTGTTGACCACAATGGCGGAAATCAAGGGCCATGAGGAGAAGGCAGGTTTCACCCGTCCGCTCGGCGCCAAGCACGGTCACGGCAGGGATCGGAAGACCTGGCGTGAGGAACGCGAAGACGAAATGGCGGAACTCGGCCATTCGCGGCAACCTTATACGCTGATCATCGGCGGCGGCCAGGGCGGCATTGCGCTCGCGGCTCGGCTGCGGCAGCTCGACGTGCCGACGATCGTTGTCGAACGGAACGAGAGGGCCGGCGACAGTTGGCGCAAACGCTACAAATCGCTCTGCTTGCATGACCCGGTCTGGTACGATCATCTGCCTTATATCGACTTCCCGAAGAACTGGCCCGTCTTCGCGCCGAAGGACAAGATCGGCGACTGGCTGGAAATGTACACCAAGGTCATGGAGCTGAATTACTGGTCTGCGACCACGGCCAAGAAGGCCAGCTATGACGAGGCGGCGAAAGAGTGGACGGTGGTCGTCGAGCGCGACGGCAAGGAGATCACGCTGAAGCCGAAGCAGCTGGTTTTGGCCACCGGCATGTCAGGCAAGGCAAACTGGCCGACGATCAAAGGGCAGGATGTCTTCAAGGGCGAGCAGCAGCATTCGTCCACCCACCCCGGCCCGGACAAGTATCGCGGCAAGAAGGTCGTCGTCATCGGCTCCAACAATTCGGCGCACGACATTTGCGCCGCGCTTTGGGAGGGGGGCGCGGACGTGACGATGGTGCAGCGCTCGTCGACCCACATCGTGCGGTCGGACACGCTGATGGATATCGGTCTCAGCGCCTTGTACTCCGAGCAGGCCGTCGAAAGCGGCATGACGACACGCAAGGCGGATCTGATCTTCGCCTCTTTGCCCTATCGGATCCTGCACGAGTTCCAGATTCCGCTCTACGATCAGATGCGTGAGCGCGACAAGGATTTCTATGCCGCGCTTGAGAAGGCCGGCTTCATGCTCGATTGGGGCGAAGACAATTCGGGGCTGTTCATGAAATATCTTCGCCGCGGCTCCGGCTATTACATCGACGTGGGCGCCTGCGACCTTGTCATCGACGGTTCGATCAAGCTGAAAAGCGGCGTCGATGTGCAGGAACTGACCAAGGACGGTGTCCTCTTGAAGGATGGGACGCTTCTACCCGCCGACCTGGTGATCTATGCGACAGGCTATGGTTCGATGAACGGCTGGGCTGCCGATCTGATTAGCCGCGAGGTCGCGGACAAGGTCGGCAAGTGCTGGGGCCTTGGCTCGGATACCATCAAGGATCCGGGGCCTTGGGAGGGCGAGCAGCGCAACATGTGGAAGCCCACGCAGCAGGAAGCGCTGTGGTTCCATGGCGGAAACCTGCACCAGTCGCGGCACTATTCGCAATATCTGGCTTTGCAGTTGAAGGCGCGGATGGAGGGCATCGACACGCCGGTCTACGGGCTGCAAGAGGTGCATCATCGGGGCTGACGGTCTTCCCGGATCGGCCAGATCGGGGCAGCCAGGTGTGTAGCCTGCGTGCCCCGATCGCACGCAGGCCGACCTGGTTGCCGCGGGGCGGCCAGCGTGGGACAATGGCGGTATGTCCAGTGCAAGCCCCGCTCGCCTCCCCGACGATGTGCAACCCGGTCCGCCGCAGTTCGAGAACAGCTATGCGGCGCTGCCGGAGCAGTTCCACTCACGCACGCACCCGGAGCCCGTATCCGCTCCACGCCTGATCAAGGTGAACGAGGCGCTGGCGCAGGATCTCGGCATCGATACTGATTTCCTGCGAAGTGCGGATGGCGTGGCGATGCTGGCGGGCAACCGTTTTCCGGCCGGCGCGCAGCCGATTGCGCTTGCCTATGCGGGGCATCAGTTCGCATCGTTCGTGCCGCAATTGGGCGACGGCCGCGCGCTGTTGATCGGCGAGCTTATCGACCGGTCCGGCACCCGGCGTGACGTGCAGCTCAAAGGATCAGGCCCGACGGCCTTCTCGCGGCGCGGCGATGGGCGCGCGGCGCTTGGGCCGGTGCTGCGCGAATATATTGTGAGCGAGGCCATGGCGGCGCTCGGCATCCCTACGACCCGCTCGCTGGCCGCCGTGTTGACCGGTGATACGGTGTATCGGGAAACCGCGCTTCCCGGCGGGGTGCTGACGCGGGTCGCGGCAAGCCACATTCGCATCGGCACGTTTCAGTTTTTCGCCGCGCGCGGCGATGTCGAGGGCGTCAAAACACTGGCTGACTATGCGATCGACCGCCACTACCCGGAGCTGACGGGACAGGAGGGCCGCTATCTCGCTTTTCTCGATCAGGTTATTGCCTGGCAGGCGCGCCTCGTCGCCCGATGGATGCTCGTCGGTTTCATTCACGGCGTGATGAATACAGACAATATGAGCATCTCCGGCGAGACTATTGACTATGGTCCCTGCGCCTTCATAGACGCCTATCATGCGAACACCGTCTTCAGTTCTATTGATCAATTCGGCCGTTA